>Ga0182749_1002135_pt1 | contig 14748 bp, 12 predicted proteins | sample eDN3rd37CKraftMG_FD_128875 | JGI IMG/M metagenome (GOLD analysis project Ga0182749, IMG submission 128875) | Enriched Miracle-Growth compost microbial communities from Emeryville, California, USA - eDNA 3rd pass 37_C Kraft MG (version 2) (version 2) ...
CTCACGCGTGCGGTGAAGGCGGCGGCGCCGGACGTCGTCATCCACCAGCTCACCGATCTTCCTTTCGCCCCGGGCTCGCCGCAATACGCCGAAGGGCTCGCCCGCAATGCGCGGCTGCGCATCGAGGGCACGCGCAACCTCGCCGCGGCCGCGCGCGCCGCCGGTGTGAGGCGCATGATGGCGCAGAGCATCGCCTGGATATACGCGCCGGCCGACGGCGTGCGGGTCGAGAGCGACGCGCTCGATAGCGAGCCGGCCAAAGCGATGACAATTGATGCCGTGCGCGTGCTCGAAGACACGACGCTGGCGATGCCGGAGGGCATCGTGCTGCGCTACGGCTTTCTCTACGGCCCCGGCACCTGGTACGCCGCGGCGGCAAAGCCGCCCTCGGTGCACGTCGATGCGGCGGCACAGGCCTGCCTGCTTGCGCTCACCAAGGGCCGGCCGGGCCTCTACAACGTCGCCGAGGACGACGGCTATTGTTCGAGCGACAAGGCCAGGCGCGAATTCGGCTTCGACGCCGCGTTTCGCCGCTAGCGATCAGCGAAACGGCTTGCTCACGAATTTCGAGTCCTTCAGCCCGTAGCGCCACGGGTGCTCGACCGCCTTGGTGATGCCGATCCGCGGGCCGGTGACGATCTCCGGCTCCTGCGTCCGCGCCCGCAGCTCGAACGGCGGCTTGTCGAGCGCGAGCCCGTTGTGGGCGATGGTGATGCCGAGCGCCTGGCCGAGCTTCCCCGGCCCCGAGCAGAGCCCGCGCGCCTCGGCGACGCCGCGCCGGCGGCGCATGCGCGCCAGCCCTTCGGTCGGCTCCAGCGCGCGGATGAGCACGGCGCTGGCCGAGCCTTCTTCTTCGCAGACGAAGTTCAGGCACCAGTGGATGCCGTAGGACCGGTACACATAGGCAAAGCCCGGCGGGCCGAACATGACGGCGTTGCGCTCGGTCCTGCCGATGTAGGAGTGGGCCGCCGGATCGGTGTGGTGGTAGGCCTCGACCTCGACGATCGTGCCGCCGACGCCATCGACCAGAAGGGTTGCCCCGATCAGCTCCGGGGCGACCTCATGCACCGAACGGGCAAAGAACGAGCGGCGAAGGCGGGGAGGGTTGGCCATGCCGGCTTTGTTGCCGCGTTCTCGACGTGGTGTCGACAACAGCCCGACCCAATGTCCACGGACACTGCGTCCTTGTCGGGCGGCGGCCTGGCATGAGGTCTTGCTGCACTGCGAACCAGCGGTATTTTCTGTGTCTGGTCGGCAACACTTTAGAACATTTAAATCCGAGCGCCGCATGTTGGCTGCTTGCGCCGCGATTTGGCCATACCCTTCAACGAGATCGAAGGACAGCCAAAAGGCGGCGCTAAACGCTGTCTGCGGCGACGGCTTCCAACGCCGGTCACGCGGCCGCAACACCGCGGACAAGGTCCCCGCCGGGGACCAAGGAGCGGGGATGCCGGTGGAATTTGAAATGCCTAAGGGCGGGGGGCCCAAGTCGCGTTATGGATGCTAAGACCGATCTGAAGAAGAAGCTGCCGAGCCGTCACGTCACCGAGGGTCCGGAGCGCGCGCCGCACCGCTCGTATTATTACGCGATGGGTCTGACCAAAGAGCAGATCCACCAGCCGTTCGTCGGCGTCGCGTCCTGCTGGAACGAAGCCGCCCCCTGCAACATCTCGCTGATGCGCCAGGCGCAGGCCGTGAAGAAGGGCGTCGCGGCCGCCGGCGGTACCCCGCGCGAGTTCTGCACCATTACCGTCACCGACGGCATCGCGATGGGCCATAGCGGCATGTACTCCTCGCTGCCCTCGCGCGAAGTGATCGCCGACTCGGTCGAGCTGACCATGCGCGGCCATGCTTATGACGCGCTCGTCGGCCTCGCCGGCTGCGACAAGTCTCTGCCCGGCATGATGATGGCCATGTGCCGTCTGAACGTGCCGTCGATCTTCATCTACGGCGGCTCGATCCTGCCGGGTAACTTCCGCGGCCAGACCATCACGGTCCAGGACATGTTCGAGGCGGTCGGCCGTCACTCGGTCGGCAACCTGTCGGACGAAGACCTCGACGAGATGGAGCAGGTGGCCTGCCCGTCGGCCGGCGCCTGCGGCGCCCAGTTCACCGCCAACACCATGGCGACCGTGTCCGAGGCGATCGGCCTCGCGCTGCCGTACTCGGCCGGCGCGCCGGCGCCTTATGAAATCCGCGACCGGTTCTGCATGACCGCCGGCGAGATGGTGATGGAGCTGATCAAGCTCGGCATCCGCCCGCGCGACATCGTCACCCGCAAGTCGCTCGAGAACGCGGCGGCGGTGGTGGCCGCGTCCGGCGGCTCGACCAACGCCGCGCTGCATCTGCCGGCGATCGCCAACGAGTGCGGCATCAAGTTCGATCTGTTCGACGTGGCGGAAGTCTTCAAAAGAACACCGTATATCGCAGATTTGAAACCGGGCGGCCGCTATGTCGCCAAAGACATGTTCGAAGTTGGCGGCATTCCGCTGCTGATGAAGACGCTGCTCGACCACGGCTACATGCATGGCGACTGCCTCACCGTCACCGGGCGGACGATGGCGGAAAACATGGCCAAGGTTAAGTGGAACGACCAGCAGGACGTCGTGCGACCGGCAAACAAGCCGATGACGCCCACGGGCGGTGTGGTCGGTCTCAAGGGCAATCTGGCTCCCGAAGGCGCGATCGTGAAGGTCGCCGGCATGGCGAACCTGAAGTTCACGGGTCCGGCGCGCTGCTTCGACGGCGAAGAGGCCTGCTTCGAGGCGGTCCGCAAGAAGCAGTACAAGGAAGGCGAAGTTCTCGTCATCCGCTACGAGGGTCCGCGCGGCGGCCCCGGCATGCGCGAGATGCTCGCCACCACCGCGGCGCTGTACGGCCAGGGCATGGGCAACAAGGTCGCGCTCATCACCGACGGCCGGTTCTCCGGCGCGACGCGCGGCTTCTGCATCGGCCATGTCGGCCCGGAAGCGGCGGTCGGCGGTCCGATCGCGCTCGTGCGGGATGGCGACATCATCGAGATCGACGCGGAGAAGGGCACGCTCGACGTGAAGCTCTCCGACGCCGAGCTTGCCGAACGCAAGAAGTCGTTCAAGCCGCGCGAGATCCACTTCGGATCGGGCGCGCTGTGGAAATACGCCCAGCAGGTCGGCAATGCCCGCGACGGTGCGGTGACGCATCCCGGCGCTTCGGCTGAGAAAGAGTGCTATGCGGACAGCTGATACCTTGTTGCGCGTCGTGGCATTCGGTGTCGGCCTGTTGGCCGCCACACCGGTATTTGCTTTCGACGGCAGCAAGTCCGATGCCACCGATGCGATGGCCGCCGCGCCGATGTCGGCGATGGAGGCCTTTCGCTCCGGTGCGCATTGGCTGAAGGCCGGCGAGCCGGCCAAGGCGGTCAACTCGCTCCAATATGCGGCCGAGAAGGGTCACGCGCTGGCCCAATGGAAGCTCGGCCGCATGTACGCCGAAGGCGACGGCGTCACGCAGAACGACCTCAAGGCGTTCGATTACTTCCGCAGCATCGCGGACCGCCACGCCGACGACAATCCGGACACGCCGCAGGCGCGCTTCGTCGCCAACGCCTTCGTCGCGCTCGGCCACTATTATCTCGACGGCATCCCGAACAGCGCGGTGAAGCGCGATCCGGCCCGCGCGCGCGAGATGTTCAGCTATGCGGCGTCGTATTTCCGCGACCCGGACGCGCAGTACTATCTGGCGCGGCTCTATCTCGACGGCACCGGCGCCCCGCGCGACGCGCGCCAGGCGGCGCGCTGGTTCGGCCTGTCGGCGCAGAAGGGGCAGTGCGAGGCGCAGGCGATGCTCGGCGCCATGCTCTTTGCCGGCGATCACGTGCCGCGGCAGGCCGCGCGCGGCCTGATGTGGCTGACGCTCGCCAAGGATTCGGCCCGCCCCGAGCAGCAGGCCTGGATCGCCAAGCTTTACGACAGCGCCTTCCAGCAGGCGACCGAGGACGAGCGCGCCTTGGCGCTGGTCTATCTCAAGCGCTGGCTCGAGACCCGCCGCGACTAGCCGGGTCCGCCTCGGGCCGCCGGCGCGGCCCGCCTTCTCAAGTCCCCCCAGATCCCATTTTCCGCTTCAACCCGCGCCTCGCCGGCGTGGGTTTAACATTTGCTTATCAGTTTACCCTATGGTCGCTCACTCGTTGCGTGCGCCGCGTTGTTTCCTCGCCTTTTCTGCTGAATGTCCGGGGGACCGAAATGCTTCGACTGACGAACGTCCGAATCGGTATCAAGCTCGCCATGATGTCCGGTTTCGGCATCGTGCTGGTGGCCGGCATGATGGCGACCTTGCTCATCGGCAACGCCTTGGTCCACGGCGCGGTCGATAAATCGAACGAAGGGGTGGTCAGCGCCCGCGCGCTCGAGGCCATCAAGGCATCCGAGCGTGGCATGCAGATCGCCGCCCGCGACGTCAGCCTCGCGACCCACGAGATAGCGCTGCAAAAAGCCCTTAAATTGATGGACGTCGAGCGGCAGGACGCGCAGGCGCAGGTCGCGCCGCTGCTGTCGCTGCTCACGATCCCCGAGCGCCGGGAAGCGGTCGAGACCATCGGCAAGCTCATTGATCGCTATGCGGACGAGGTGCAGAAGCTCGCCCGCATCAAGGCGGAAGCGCTCGCGCTGCGGCTGAAAGGCGGCCTGCAGGCGGAAGCGGAAGCCGAAGGCCTGGCGCTCGAAATCGAACGGGTCGGACTGGAAGTCCTGGCGCCGATCGTCGCCGAGCTCGAGGGCAGCACCCTGAAGCTCGGTCAGACCGTGGCGGCGGAAGCCGAGACCGGCCTCGCCGGCGCGCGTGACACCATGACGTTTGCCGAGCGCGTGGGGCTCGGCGTTGGCCTTGCTGCCATTCTCATCCTGATCGGCTCCGCGGTGTTCGGCGCGATCTCGATCGCGCGGCCGATCAGCGCCTTGCGCGCGCCGTTGAACGAGGTCGCCAGCGGCAATTTCGACGTCGCCGTGCCCGGCGTCGGGCGCAAGGACGAAGTGGGCGAGATCGCGCAAGCCGTCGCGCGCATGGCGGCGCAGGTGAGCCGGACGCTCGCCGACATCAAGGTCACCGGCCAGGAGGTCGCCACCGCTTCGGCCGAGATCTCGACCAGCACCACCGATCTGTCGCAGCGCACCGAAGAGCAGGCCGCGAGCCTCGAAGAGACCACGGCCGCGATGGAAGAACTGGCGGCGACGGTGAAGAAGAACGCCGAGAACGCGCAGCAGGCCAACCGCTTCGCCAGCGGCACGCGCGCGGTCGCCGACCGCGGCAGCCAGGTCGTCTCCGACGCCGTCGAAGCCATGGCGAGGATCGAAGACTCATCGCGCAAGATCGCCGACATCATCGGCGTCATCGACGAGATCGCGCGGCAGACGAATCTGCTCGCGCTCAATGCCGCGGTCGAGGCGGCGCGCGCGGGCGAGGCGGGCCGCGGCTTCGCGGTGGTCGCGACCGAGGTGCGCAGCCTCGCGCAACGCTCGTCGCAGGCCGCCAAGGACATCAAGGACCTCATCACCAATTCGGGCGGCCAGGTCCGCGACGGCGTCAACCTCGTCAACAAGGCCGGCGAGGCATTGGACGAGATCGTCGGTTCGATCCGGCAGGTCGCGGATATCGTCGCCGAGATCGCCAACGCCAGCACCGAGCAGGCCACCGGCATCGAGCAGATCAACCGGGCGCTGGCGCAGATGGACGACGCCACACAGCAGAACGCCGCTTTGGTCGAGGAGAACGCCGCCACCGCCAAGGCGCTCGAGAACCAGGCGAGGGCCATGGACGAGCAGATCGGCTTCTTCCGCATCGGCGAGGGGGGACATCCGGTCACGGAGCAAGAGGAGGGCGAGGCCCAGCCGGTCCCCGCCATGTCCAGGTCCGCACAGCCTGCGGACAAGGGGCGCCGCGCCGCCGCCTGACCGCCGGTATCGGGTGGTGAGGCGCCTCGCGGTGGGACGCAAGGCCCGCCGCTTGCGCGCGCATTGAGCCGGTTTGTGGCGCTTTGCGGCCGCTTTCGGCCCAATCCCGCCTTGCTTCCGGGGAATCCGCCCTATATAAGCCCCGCACCACTCACGCGGACGCAGGCTCTGGCCCCAACAACTGGGTCAATAGGCCGTCCGGTGGCCCCATCCGGGGCTCACAACCGTCCGCGGCGGATCAACCGGAGAAGATTATGGCTCTTCCTGACTTTTCGATGCGTCAGCTGCTGGAAGCTGGCGTGCACTTTGGCCATCAGGCCCACCGCTGGAACCCGAAGATGGATCAGTACATCTTCGGCACCCGCAACAACATTCACATCATCGACCTCGCGCAGACCGTGCCGATGCTGCACCAGGCGCTGCAGGCCGTGTCCGATACCGTCGCCAAGGGCGGCCGTATCCTGTTCGTTGGCACCAAGCGCCAGGCGCAGGATGCGATCGCGGACGCTGCCAAGCGCTGCGCCCAGTACTACGTCAACTCGCGCTGGCTCGGCGGCACGCTGACCAACTGGAAGACCATTTCGGGTTCGATCCAGCGTCTGCGCAAGCTCGACGAAATGCTCTCCTCGGGTGATGCCGGCGGCTACACCAAGAAGGAGCGCCTGACGATGCAGCGCGAGCGCGACAAGCTCGACCGCGCGCTCGGCGGCATCAAGGACATGGGCGGCGTGCCCGACATGATCTTCGTGATCGACACCAACAAGGAAGACATCGCGATCAAGGAGGCCCAGCGCCTCAACATCCCGGTCGCGGCGATCGTCGACACGAACTGCGATCCGGCCGGCATTACCTATGTCGTTCCGGGCAACGACGACGCGAGCCGCGCCGTCTCGATGTACTGCGACCTGATCGCGAAGGCCGCCATCGACGGTATCTCGCGCAGCCAGGGCGAACTCGGCATCGACATCGGTGCGCAGGAGAAGCCGGTCGTCGCCGAGGCGCTCCCGACGGAGGACGTTGGCTTCGAGCAACTTCCGGGTCCGCGCGGCGTTGCCGATGATCTCAAGAAGCTGCCCGGCGTGTCGGGCGCGATCGAGAAGCAGCTCAACGATCTGGGCATCTTCCACTACGACCAGATCGCCAGCCTGAACGACAAGGCCGCGCACTTCGTCGGCGAGCAAGTCGGTCTGCCGGCGCGCGTGCCGGGCTGGATCGCCAAGGCCAAGGAACTGACGGCCGAGTAATCGGCCTGTCGTTTCAGTTCTGTAATTTCGAGCGGCGCCGGCGACGGCGCCGCCGTTTACGCATGAAGGAATAGTTCGATGGCTAATATCACCGCTCAGATGGTCAAGGAGCTGCGCGACTCCACGGGCGCCGGCATGATGGATTGCAAGGCCGCGCTGAACGAGACCGCCGGTGACCTGACCGCGGCGCAGGACTGGCTGCGCAAGAAGGGCCTGTCGAAGGCCGCCAAGAAGGCCGGCCGCGTTGCCGCCGAAGGCCTGATCGGCGTCAAGGTCGAGGGCACCAAGGGTGTCGTCGTCGAGGTCAACTCCGAGACCGACTTCGTCGCCCGCAACGATCTGTTCCAGGGCCTCGTCAAGATGATCGCGGATGTCGCGCTCACCGCCGGCACCGACGTCGAAGCCATCAAGGCGACCAAGGTCGGCGACATCACCGTCGCGGACGCGATCGCCAACACCGTCGCCACCATCGGCGAGAACATGACGCTGCGCCGCGCCGCCGCGCTCGAAGTGGCGCAGGGCGCCGTCGGTCAGTACGTGCACTCGTCGGTGACCGACGGTCTCGGCAAGATCGGCGTGCTGGTCGGCCTCGAATCGTCCGGCGACAAGGACGAACTCGTTGCGCTCGGCCGCATGGTCGCGATGCACATCGCCGCGGCGAACCCGCAGGCGCTCGATGCCTCGGGTCTCGATCCGGAAGTGGTCAAGCGCGAGAAGGACGTGCTCGCCGACAAGTTCCGTCAGCAGGGCAAGCCTGAGAACGTGATCGAGAAGATCGTCGAATCGGGCCTGAAGACCTTCTACAAGGAAGTCTGCCTGCTCGAGCAGGTCTACGTGCACGACACCGGCAAGAGCGTTGCCCAGGCGCTCAAGGACGCCGAAGGCAAGGTCGGCGGCCCGATCAAGGTGACCGGCTTCGTGCGCTATGCGCTCGGCGAAGGCATCGAGAAGCAGGAAGCCGACTTCGCTGCTGAAGTCGCGGCTGCCGCGGGGCAGGGCTGAACGTACGACGTCGCCACGAGCATCGGCGGAAGAAGGAAGGATCGCAACCACCATGAGTGATCCGATCTATCGACGCGTCATCGTCAAGTTGTCAGGCGAGGCGCTCACCGGCTCAGGCGATTTCGGTATCGAACAGGCCACGGTCGAGCGGATTGCCGCCGACCTCGTTGCGACCGCCAAGCTCGGCATCGAGCTTGGCGTCGTCGTCGGCGGCGGCAACATCTTCCGCGGCGTCGAGGTATCGGAGCGCGGCGTGCCGCGCCCGGTCGGCGACACCATGGGCATGCTGGCCACGGTGATGAACTGCCTGGCGCTGGAAGCGGCGGTCGAGCGCGCGGGCCACGAGGCGCGCACGCTCTCGGCGCTGGCGATGCCGTCGGTATGCGAGACCTTCAACCGCAAGCGCGCGCTGAAGAACCTCGGCAAGGGCCGGATCGTGCTGCTCGCGGCCGGTACCGGCAACCCGTTCTTCACGACCGACACGACGGCCGTCCTGCGCGGCGCGGAGCTGGAAGCCCAGGCCGTGCTCAAGGCGACCAATGTCGACGGTGTTTACACCGCCGACCCCAAGAAAGACCCCAATGCCAAGCGCTACGAGCGCCTCTCCCACCAGGAGGCGATCGAGAAGGACTTGCGGGTTATGGATGGCGCCGCCTTCGCGCTTGCCCGGGAAAACCGGATGCCTATCATCGTGTTTTCGATCGACGAGAAAGGCGCCATCGAATCCGTTCTGCGCGGCAAGGGCCGCGCGACCGTCGTCGGCTAGGCGCCGGCGGACTTAAAAACGCCCGGCCATCGGCTCCGATGGCGGCGCTGAATTCGAGGGATCGCCATGGCGACTGCTAATTACGACATCAACGACATCAAGCGCCGCATGCAGGGCGCGAGCGCCTCGCTCAAGACCGAATTGTCCGGTCTACGCACCGGGCGCGCCTCGTCCCATCTGCTCGACCCGGTGATGGTCGACGCCTATGGCTCGAGCATGCCGCTCGTGCAGTGCGCCAGCGTCACCGTGCCGGAGCCGCGCCTGATCGCGGTCAGCGTCTGGGACAAGTCGTTGGTGAAGGCCGTGGAGAAGGCGATCGTCGATTCCAATCTCGGCCTGTCGCCGGCCACCGAAGGCCAGACCATCCGCCTGCGCATTCCCGAACTGAACGAGGAGCGCCGCAAGGAGCTCGTCAAGATCGCGCATAAATATGCCGAGACCGCGCGCGTCGCCGTGCGTCACGTGCGCCGCGATGCGATGGACCTGATCAAGAAGCTCGAGAAGGACCACGCCATCAGCAAGGACGATCACGAGCGCTACTCGGGCGAGATCCAGAAGGCGACCGACGCCGGCATCGCCGAGATCGACCAGCTGCTCGCTGCCAAGGAAAAGGAGATCCTCACGGTCTGAGGTCGCTTGATGTCCGAGACCGACAAACCACAGGCCGCCGCGCAGGCGGCGTTCAGCGCGCCGCGCCATGTCGCCATCATCATGGACGGCAATGGCCGCTGGGCGGCTGCGCGTGGTTTGCCGCGCGTGGAAGGGCATCGGCGCGGCGTCGAAGCGCTGCGCCGGACGATCCGCGCCGCCGGGGACATCGGCATTCAGATCGTCACCATCTTCTCGTTCAGCGCGGAGAACTGGTCGCGCCCGGCCTCCGAGGTCGGCGAGTTGATGGGCCTGCTGCGCCGCTTCATCCGCAACGACCTTGCCGACCTGCACAAGAGCAATGTGCGCGTGCGCATCATCGGCGAGCGCGAGGGGCTCGATCCCGATATCGATCGGCTGCTGACCGAAGCCGAAGAGCTGACGCGCAACAACACCGGGCTCGTTCTGGTGGTCGCGTTCAATTACGGCGCGCGCCAGGAGATCACGCGCGCGGCGCGCCGGCTCGTCGCGCAGGTCGCCGCCGGCCGCATGAAGCCGGAGGAGGTGACGATGGAAGCGCTCGGCGCCTTCCTCGACGCGCCCGATCTGCCCGATCCCGATCTCATCATCCGCACCAGCGGCGAGCAGCGCTTGTCCAACTTCCTGCTTTGGCAGTCGGCCTATAGCGAACTCGTGTTCGTGCCGACCAACTGGCCCGATTTCGATCGCGCCACGCTCGAGGCGGCGATCGACGAATACCGGCAGCGTGAGCGGCGCTTCGGCGGCCTCGTCGCCAAGACCGGTTCGTGAGCCGGTGACCGACCCCGTGTCCGACACGGCCCCACCCGTCGCAACAAGCAACCTTGTGCTGCGCATTGCGTCGGCCGTGGTGCTGGCGCCGGTGGCCATCGCGGCCGCCTATTTCGGCGGCTGGCTCTTTGCGCTGTTCTGGGGACTGGCGGCTGTCGCGATCATCTGGGAATGGACGACGCTCGTTACGGGCGCGGGCCATCGGGTGATGTTCATCAGCGCCGCCGCGGCGCTCGCCATCGCGACCTTCGTTGCCTGGCTGCATCGGCCGATCGCCGCATTGCTGCTCGTCGGCCTGGGCGCATTCGCTGCCGCGATCTTCGCGCCGCGTCTGCGCCGCGGCTGGGTGATCGCCGGCGTCGGCTATGCCGGCATGATGCTGCTCGCGCCGGTGCTGCTGCGTGACGACGAGCACTACGGCCTGTTCGCGATCGTGCTGCTGTTCGCGGTCGTGTGGAGCACCGACATCTTCGCTTACTTCGCCGGACGCACGCTCGGCGGACCGAAATTGTGCCCGGCGATCAGCCCGAAGAAGACATGGTCGGGTTCGGTTGCCGGTACATTCGGCGCGGTGCTCGTCGGTATCGGCGTCGGGCGCTATTTCGGTTCGTCCGATTGGATCGCGATCGGTCTTCTCGCGTTGGTGCTTTCCATGGTGTCGCAGGTCGGCGACCTCATGGAATCATCCGTGAAGCGTCATTTCGGCGCCAAGGATGCGAGCCACCTGATACCGGGCCATGGCGGCGTGATGGACCGGCTCGACAGCTTCTGGGCAGCGGCGGTCGTCGCCTGCCTCATCGGTCTCGCGCGCGGCGGCTTCGACCACGCCGCGCAAGGTCTTTTGGATTGGTCGCGATGAGCAAGGTTATGAGCGCGCTTGGACGGATGCCCGCGCGGCCGCTGCCCGCGGAGGCGGAGCGCAGCATCACTATTCTCGGTGCGACCGGCTCGATCGGCACCAGCACGCTCGATCTCATCAAGCGCGAGCCGGGCCGCTATCGCGTGGAAGCGATTACCGCCGGCCGCAATGCCGCCGCGCTGGCCGCGATCGCGCGCGAGGTCGGCGCGCGTCTGGCCGTTGTCGCCGATCCCGACGCTTACGGCGAACTCAAGGACGCCCTGGCCGGCTCCGGGATCGAAGCCGCCGCCGGCGCCGATGCCGTTGTCGAAGCCGCCGAGCGGCCGGCGGACTGGGTGATGGGAGCGATCGCCGGCGCCGTCGGCTTGCGGCCGACTTTGGCGGCGATCGAACGCGGCGCCACCGTCGCGCTCGCCAACAAGGAATGCATGGTCTGCGCCGGCGCCCTGTTCATGCGCCGCGCCGCCGCCTCGGGCGCCAGCGTGCTGCCGGTCGATTCCGAGCACAACGCGATCTTCCAGGCGCTGACCGCGGGGCCCCGCGAAGGCGTGCGCCGCGTGATCCTCACCGCCTCGGGCGGGCCGTTCCGCACCTGGACGCTCGATGCCATCCGCGCCGCGACGCCGGAGCAGGCGCTGCGCCATCCCAACTGGTCGATGGGGCCGAAGGTCACCATCGATTCCGCGAGCCTGATGAACAAGGGCCTCGAACTGATCGAGGCGCATCACCTGTTCACGCTGCCGCCGAAAGAGATCGACGTGCTGGTGCATCCGCAGTCGGTAATCCACGGCATGGTCGAATACACCGACGGCTCCGTGGTGGCGCAGCTCGGCGCGCCCGACATGCGCATTCCGATCGCGCACTGCCTGGCCTGGCCGCACCGTCTCGAGGGGCCGGCGCCGCGGCTCGATCTCGCCCGCGTGCGGGAACTGACCTTCGAGGAGCCGGACCTCGTCCGCTTCCCGGCGCTCGGGCTCGCGCGCTGGGCCATGGAGCGGGGCGGGGCGGCGCCGACCGTGCTCAATGCCGCCGACGAGGTGGCGGTGGCGGAGTTCATCGCCGGCCGGATCTCGTTCCCGGACATCCCGGCCCTGGTCGAGGCGACCCTGGGCGCGGCTGAAAAGCGGGGATTGCTGGCCGAACCGACGACAATCGAAATGGCGTTGGCCATTGACCATGATGCAAGGTCGCTGGCGCGGGACCTCTTGCCCGAATTTGCCGTAAAGGCATCGTAGTAAAGTTTACTTACTGTGGGGGGCGGGACCGCCCCCGGGACGAGGTTGGACGACTAAATGGACATCATGGCAAGCCTTTCGGCGTTTGGCGGCGGCCTTATCGGCTATCTGGTGCCGTTCCTGTTCGTCTTGACGATTGTCGTGTTTTTTCATGAGCTTGGCCACTTCCTGGTCGCCCGCTGGCGGGGCGTGAAGGTCATCGCCTTCTCGATCGGTTTCGGCCCCGAAATCGCGGGCTTCAACGACCGCCACGGCACCCGCTGGAAGCTCTCGGCCATCCCGCTCGGCGGCTATGTGAAGTTCCTCGGCGACGACAACGCCGCGAGCGTGCCCGATCACGACGCCGCGGCGACCATGTCGGAAGACGAGAGGAAGGTCTCGTTCATCCATAAGCCGGTCGGGTCGCGCGCCGCCGTGGTGGCGGCCGGGCCGATCGCCAATTTCATCCTCGCGATCCTGATCTTCGCCGGCATCTTCATGACCGCCGGCAAGCAGATCACCAGCGCCCGGGTCGACCAGATCCAGCCGAACAGCGCCGCCGCGGCCGCGGGCTTCCAGCCCGGCGACCTCGTGGTCGCCATCGGCAAGGACAAGATCGACAGCTTCTCCGACATGCAGCGCATCGTCAGCATCAGCGCCGGCGAGCCGCTCGAGGTCCAGGTCGATCGCGGCGGTACGCGGCTGACGCTGAAGGCGACGCCGGAGCTGCGCGAGATCAAGGACAATTTCGGCAACGTGCACCGGGTCGGCGTCCTCGGCATCAGCCGGTCGATGGCCCCGGGCGACGTCAAGACGCAGAAGTACGGGCCGGTCGAGGCCGTGGTCGCGGGCGCGCAGGAGACCTGGTTCGTGGTCGAGCGGACCTTGTCCTATATCGGCGGCATTTTCGCCGGCCGGGAAGCGGCCGATCAGCTCGGCGGTCCGATCCGTATCGCCCAGGTTTCAGGGCAAGTGGCGACCGCGGGATTCGTGGCGCTGCTGAACCTGACCGCCGTGCTTTCGGTGTCGATCGGGCTCCTTAACCTGTTCCCGATTCCCCTTTTGGACGGGGGCCACCTTTTGTTCTACGCGATCGAGGCCGTCCGTGGCCGGCCGCTGTCCGAGCGGGCCCAGGAAGTCGGGTTCCGAATTGGGCTGGCAATCGTCGTGATGTTGATGATTTTCGCAACCTTTAATGACATCCTCCATCTCGCCACCTCTTGATCGTTGCCCTTAGGCAACTTTCTGAGGGGAAAGGGAAAGTCGACCTGGCAGTTTCATTTGCCATGGGGGTAAAACGCTGTACAAAGCATGGAATACCAGCCCGAGGTCTTCGATTCCGTGAGCTTGGGGGCGGTCGCAAGGATCATAAGGGCGCGTTACGCATGAGACTTTGTGTGCGGTTGGTTCGGGGACTGACCCTCAGCTGTTTGGTCCTCTGCGGTATCCTTGTAGGTGCCGGGGCCATTAGCGTCGTTTCGTCGGCTGTCGCTGTCGCGCAGACCGCGAGCTCGATTGCCGTTCAGGGCAATCGTCGCGTCGAGGCCGATACCGTTCGTTCGTATTTCCGTCCCGGTCCGGGGGGGCGTCTTGGCGCCGTCGAAATCGACGAAGGCCTGAAGGCGCTTTACGCGACCGGCCTGTTCGCCGACGTGCGCGTCAGCCAGGCCGGCGGCCGTGTGGTCGTCACCGTGATCGAGAATCCGGTGATCAACCGCGTCGCCTTCGAGGGCAACAAGAAGGCCAAGGACGACCAGCTCCGCGTCGAAGTGCAGTCGAAGGCGCGCGGCACGCTGTCGAAGCCGACCGTGCAGGCCGACGTCCAGCGCATCATCGAGATCTATCACCGCAGCGGCCGCTTCGACGTGCAGGTCACGCCGAAGATCATCGAGCTGCCGAACAACCGCGTCGACCTCGTCTTCGAAATCAACGAAGGCGACAAGACCGGCGTCAAGCAGATCAACTTCGTCGGCAACAAGGCGTTCTCGCGCAGCCGCCTCAAGGACGTCATCAAGACGACCGAGAGCAACTGGCTGAGCTTCCTGCAGACGACCGACATCTACGACCCGGATCGCGTCGAAGCCGACCGCGACCTGCTGCGCCGCTTCTATCTGAAGCACGGCTATGCCGACGTTCGCATCGTCTCGGCTGTCGGCGAATACGACCCGGCCAAGAAGGGCTTCATCGTCACCTTCACCGTGGACGAAGGTCCGCAGTACAAGGTCGGCACCATCGACGTCGTCTCCAACGTGCAGGCGATCGACCCGGCGCAGCTGCGCAGCCGCCTGAAGCTCTCGTCCGGCAACGTCTACAACGCCGATCTCGTCGAGAAGAGCGTCGA
>Ga0182749_1002136_pt1 | contig 14748 bp, 12 predicted proteins | sample eDN3rd37CKraftMG_FD_128875 | JGI IMG/M metagenome (GOLD analysis project Ga0182749, IMG submission 128875) | Enriched Miracle-Growth compost microbial communities from Emeryville, California, USA - eDNA 3rd pass 37_C Kraft MG (version 2) (version 2) ...
CCCGGCCCGGCCGCGGCGGCGACGCCGGAGAGCTTGTCGAAATCGACTCCGGCCTCCTGCATGGCGCTGGCGACGATCCCGTCCAACACATCGACGTGAGCGCGCGCCGCGATCTCGGGAACCACGCCGCCGAACGGGGCATGTTCCGCAATCTGTGAGCGCACGATGTTGGACAGCATACGGCCGCTGCCGTTGCTGCGGCGCTCCACCACCGCTGCGGCGGTTTCGTCGCAGGTGGTTTCAATTCCCAGCACCAGCATCGACGTGTCGGCGGTCAATTTCAGCCCTTGCGTTCGCCGCCAAAGCGGCGTTTGTCTGTCCGGCCCGAAGCGGCCTGCGGCGCCTGGAACGACATGCCGCCGAAAATGCTTCACATGACACGTCGAGCGTCGTTCCGCGCGCCGGACCAGCCGCTCCCGTGAAGCGGATCCGACACGCGCATCCCGTCGCGCCGCTGGCGCGTCGGCGAAGGTCGAATCCAAGTCTCCACTAGCAACTTATATCTGCTAGTGGTTCTTTGATTCCAACGGTTGCAACGACGCCTGCCGAGACGCGATGCGCTGCTGGAGCCGAACCACTAGCATTGCGAGGCCACCCGGTGCAATCTTCCGACGGACAATCCTCCCGCTCCGGCGACATCCTGGCGACGATCGGGACGCGCGGCAGCCCGCTGGCGCTGGCGCAGGCCCATGAAGTGCGTGATCGCCTCGCGCGCGCCCATCACGTGGACGCGGAGCGGATTGCCATTCGCGTCATCCGCACCACGGGTGATGCGATTCAGGATCGCGCCTTGTCGGAATCGGGCGGCAAGGGTCTCTTCACCAAGGAAATCGAGGAAGCGCTGCTGGCCGGCAGCATCGATCTCGCCGTGCATTCGTCGAAGGATGTGCCGACCTTTCTGCCGGACGAAACCTGGCTTTCCGCCGTGCTGCCGCGCGAGGATCCGCGCGACGTCTTCATCAGCCACAAGGCGTCCTCGCTCGCCGATCTCGCACCCGGCGCGGTGGTCGGCACGGCGTCGCTGCGCCGTCAGGCCATGGTGCTGCGGCTGCGGCCCGACCTCAAGGTCAGCGTGATGCGCGGCAATGTCGAAACGCGGCTGCGCAAGCTCACGGAAGGCGAGGCCGATGCCACATTGCTGGCGCTCGCCGGCCTGCGGCGGCTCGGCCTCGAGGACAAGGCCACGCGCATCTTCAGCATCGACGAATTTCTGCCGGCGGTCGGACAGGGCGCCATCGCCATCGAGTCGCGGCGCGACGACGATCGAACCAACGCGCTCGTCAAGGCCATCACCGATACCGATGCCGAGGTGGCGTTGAATGCGGAGCGCAGTTTTCTCGCCTTGCTGGACGGCTCCTGCCGCACGCCGATCGGCGGCCACTGCCGCGTCGACGGCGACCGCATTCACTTCCGCGGATTGATCATCTCGCCCGACGGCGGCGAGAGCTACGAGACCAGCCGCGACGGCGCGCGGGCCGACGCGTCCGCGCTGGGCGCCGATGCGGCACGCGAATTGCGCGAACGCGCCGGCGAGCGTTTCTTCACGCTGTTCTCCGGCGCTGGAAACTGACGTGGCTATCCTCGTCACACGTCCCGCTCCCGATCATATCACCACGGCGGCGGCATTGCGCCGCAAAGGCTACGAGGTGCTGGTTGCGCCGATGCTGCGCTATGAGCCGGTCGCCTTCGAGGTCGATTCCGATACACCCGTCGACGCCCTGCTGATCACCAGCGCCAATGCCCTGCGCGCGCTGGCCGAGACACCGGCGCGGAAACAATGGCTGACGACGCCGCTCTACGCCGTTGGCCAGCGTACCGCGCAGGCCGCGCGCGATCTCGGCTTTCAGAACGTGACCGCCGCGAATGGCGACGGCGCATCGCTGCGCGACCTCATCGTGGCGCAGGCAAACGCCAATATGCTGAAGACATCGGCACGGTTGCTTTATCTCGCCGCGGCCGACCGCGCCGTCAATCTCGACGACGAGCTCGATCCGCTCGGCTTTCACGTCACCACGGTGACGGCCTATCGCATGATCGCGATTCCCGATCTGCCGGCGGATGTCTGCGACGCCTTTGTCGCCGGGCGCATCGATGCCGTCCTGCATTACTCGGCCCGCAGCGCCCGCAGCTTCATTGCGGCGATTCAATCCGCAGGGCTGGAAATCACCGCGCTCGCCGTCCCTCACTGCTGCTTCTCCCACAACGTCGCCGCCGCGTTGCGCGAAGCCGGCGCAACCCAGGTTGCCGTGGCGCGCGCGCCGGAAGAAAATGCACTGCTCGAGGCCTTGGACCGTGCTTTGCAGCCGCAATCGCGCTAAGCAGGATTTCGCCGAATCGAGCCGCCGTCATCCGGAGTTGAGGAAGCACCACGATGGTCGATGACCAACCCGACGCCGCCCCAGCATCCGCGGAGACCGGCCGGCCGAAACGCCCGCCGCCGACGATCGATCTGGAGGCCACGGAAATCCCGCGCGAGCCCGCAGAGACGTCCGCCGCGACGGCGGATGCGGACGGTGATGCGTCGCGCCCGAAGTCTAATGCCGACGCGCCGGCGAACGGCGATGGCGTCTCCGCCGCCGCCCGGCCGTCGCAGGCCGCAACGGCGGTGATCGCCGCGCTGGTCGGCGCGCTCGCCGCCTGCGGCATGATCGGCGCTGCGGCATGGGCGGGCTGGCCGGCGACGCCGGCAGCCTCCGACGCCGCAACGATCGACGGTCTCACCAAACGGCTCGCCGCGCTGGAGGCGCGTCCCGCGCCGTCCCCGTCTGCCGCGCCCGACGCGCCGCTGGCGCCTCGGCTCGATGGGTTGGAGAAATCCGCGGCCGCGCTGCGCGGCGACGTTGCCGCTTTGCAATCGCAAATGGGTCAAATGAACGCGGCGATCGGTGAGTTGAAGGCCGCGCCACGCGAGACCACCGCCGCGGTGGATCTGACGACGATTACCAATCGTCTCGGCCAGCTCGAAAATGCAACGCGCACGCTGTCCGCCGAGGCCAAGCAGCAGCAGGCGGCGCCCGTCGACGACAAGCTGCTTCGCCGCGTCGTCGCCGTCACGCTGCTGGACCGCCTGGTGCGGCAAGGTGACTCCTATGTCGCCGCGCTCGCCGCAGCCAAGCCGCTGGTGCCACAGCCGGAAGCCCTTGCGCCGCTCGAGCATTTCGCGGCGTCCGGCGTGCCGAGCGCCAACACCCTGAGCAAGGATCTGCTGACGCGGATTGCCAGCATCACGCCGCCCGAGCCGCAGCCCGCGGAGGGATCGGGTATTCTTGAGCGCTTGCAGGCCGGCGCGGAGCGGCTCGTCCGCATCCGCCGGATCGAGACACCGGCCGGCGAAAGCCGCAGCGCCGTGATCCGCCAGGCCGCGGCCGCCGCGCGGCATGACGATGTCGCCACCGCGCAGCGCGAACTCAGCACGCTGTCCGGTGCCGATCGCGCGCCGTTCGAGTCTTGGATCGCGCTGGTGGATGCGCGCCATGCCGCCCTGACCGCGTCCCGTCAGCTTGCGACCGATGCCGTCGCGGCACTTGGCAAACCTGCGCCGTAGGTCGTTCGATGATCCGCATCATCCTTTTCCTGATCCTCATCGCGGCGATCGCCTTCGCGGCCACATGGGTGGGCGATCAAAGCGGCGAAGTCACCCTGTCGTGGAACGGCTGGCGGGCCGACACCTCGCTGCCGGTTTTCATCCTGGGCCTGACGCTGCTGGCGCTTGCCGCCATCGCCGCATGGTCGGTGCTGCGCAACCTCTGGCAGGCGCCGCAGCGCCTGCAGCGGCGGCGGCGCGAACGCCGCATCGCGCGCGGCCGCAACGCGGTCACACAGGGATTGCTGGCGATCGGCCAGGGCGATCACATCGCGGCCCGCAAGCAGGCGGCCACGGCCAAGCGGCTGGCGCCGCACGATCCGCTGACCTTGCTGCTGCATGCGCAGTCCGCACAGATGGATGGCGACCGCGACGGCGCCCAGCGCGCCTTCCGCGCGATGACCGAACGCAAGGACACGCGCCTGCTCGGGCTTCGCGGATTGTTCATCGAGGCGCAGCGCGCCGACGATCCACACGCCGCCATCGAAATCGCGCAGGAAGCGCTCAAACTGTCGCCCGGCTCGACCTGGGCCTCGCAGGCGGTCCTCGGCTTCCGCTGCGCGCAAGGCGACTGGACCGGCGCGCTCGCGATCCTCGACAACAATCTAGCCGCCGGCCTGCTCGACAAGACGCTGTACCAGCGCCAGCGCGCCGTCCTGCTGACGGCGCGGGCGCTCGACCTCGAAACCGCCGATCGCGATCGCGCCCGCGAAAGCATCATGGAAGCGGTGCGGCTGGCCCCGACGCTGGTGCCGGCCGCCGTGCTTGCCAGCAAATTCCTCAGCGAATCGCAGCAGATCCGCAAGGCGATGCGGATGATCGAAACCGCCTGGGCGGCGCAGCCGCATCCCGATCTCGCCGACGCCTATGCGCATGTCCGGCTGGGAGACTCGGCGCGGCAGCGGCTCTCCCGCGTCGAGACGCTGGCCGCCAAAACGCCCGGCGCTATCGAGGGCGCGCTGGCGATCGCCCGCGCCGCGATCGATGCCAGCGAATTCGAGCGCGCGCGCAAGGCGCTGGCGCCGTTCCTGGCCGCGCCGACGCAGCGCGTGGCAATGCTGATGGCGGAGATCGAGCGCACCGAGCATGGCGACGGCGGACGCGCCCGGGAATGGACCCTGCGCGCCGTGCGGGCCTTGCCCGATCCGGTCTGGACCGCCGACGGCTATGTCTCGGATCAATGGCGGCCGGTGTCGCCGCTCACCGGCCGCCTCGACGCCTTCCAGTGGCAGATGCCGCTTGCGGCGCTGCCCTCCGATGCCGCCCCGGTGGTCGATGCCGCCACGCCGGAGCCGGCTCCCGCCGAACCGCCGGCGGCGTTGCCGGCCGCGGCCGGACCGGAGCCATCGGCTGAAGGCCTGCCGGCTGCCCAGCGCCCCCAGGCGGCGCCGGCGCCCGAGGCGCAGACAGCCGCAGCGGCCGGCCCCGGCCCCTTGTTCCGCTCCCGCCAGATCGCCGAAAAGCCCAGCGCCGCCAATATTCCGCCGGTCATCCCGCTGATCCGCGCGCCGGACGATCCGGGGGTCGAGGAGGACCTTGCTTACGACGAATACGGGGAACCCGGTGCCCCGCCGGCGGCGCAGGCCGGCGGCTGGCGCGGATTCCTGTCCCGTCTGGGGCGGTAGGGTCGATCCCGGATTTCGCTCCGATCGCGGGGCGAGCGCGCCGAAGTGGCCCCGCATTGCAAATGTCGGGATCAGGTTCTTGCCAAGCGGCATGCTGCCCGATATCAGGTGCTCCTGCGTGGCCGCGCCTGTCCGCCACGCCAAGTCCGCCGCAATAGCTCAGTCGGTAGAGCACATCATTCGTAATGATGGGGTCGGGGGTTCGAATCCCTCTTGCGGCACCACTCCCACTGTGTCTGCTCCGAACACACCGTTTGTTTGATGCCGACGGTCGGGCCGGCGAAGACCTGACTGAGAACCACGGCTCCCTCCGTAGGTCGGCCAGTCGCTCCCCGATCATTGCACCGCCTGCATCGCTCGCGGACACACCTGGATACGGCAACCCGCATCACCCTTTGTGGCTACAGGATGTCATTTATTTGACGGATGCGGCCCACCGCCGAAAAGGTACTTTCCCTGCGCCGTTGGAGGAAAAACGGGCAACCGGGAGCGGTAGCGCATGTGCACCTGCAGCCGTAACGCTGAATCCGATCGAACCGATGAGTCTGCCAACCTCTTCGCCTGGCAGTCGCCACCGAAAACACCGCTCGACCACGGCGGCCCGATCGACCGTCCCTTTACGCCGATGGGGGATCGCTTCGCCGAGGAGTCCGTCATTGCTCATCTCGACAAGGTCGTCGCGCGATATCCGAACAAGCTCGCGATCAGCGATGGCGATGTCGATCTGACCTACGCCGAATTGCGGACCGCGGTGGCTGCCCTCGCGCAATGCATCGCTGCCGTGGTCCCGAAGGAGGCCGCCGTCGGACTGCTGCTGGGCAATTCCGCATGGAATCCCGTTGCCATGCTGGCGAGCTTCGCATGCGGACGTCCGTGCATCCAGCTCAATCCGCGCGATCCGGTGCTGCGCACCGCAGGCATCATCGAGGAAGCACGCATGCCGGCGGTCGTGGCGATCAATCCGACCGCCTCCACCATTCACGCCGAATTCGCCGATCTCGTCTGGATCGATCCAAGGCGCGCGCGTGAGACGCCGCAACCGGTGGCCTCGCCGACGGTTGGCGAGGCCGGGTCGGTCGATGCGCCGGCCGTCATCCTCTACACGTCGGGCAGCACCGGGCGGCCCAAGGGGATCGTCAACAGCCAGCGCAGCCTGCTGCAGCGCGTCCAGCAATATGTCGATGCCTGTCATATCAATGCCGACGACGTTCTCATGCCGCTTAGCGGGGCGACGACGATCGCCGGCTGCCGCGAGATCATGACCGCGTTGCTCACGGGAGCGACATTGCGGCTCATCGATGTCGAAGACGCCGGCCTGCGCCGGGTTCGGCGGCAGCTGGAGGATCTCCGCGTCACCGTCATCTACATCGTGCCCGCTTTGCTTCGCGCGCTCGCGACCCTGGGAGATGCCACCGAGGTCACGTCGCTGCGCATGATCCGCATCGGCGGCGAGAAGGTGCTGTGGACCGATGTCGACCTGATCCGCAGCGCGCTGTCGCGCAACTGCCTGATCCAGGTCGGATACTCGTCCACCGAAACCACGGGCACGCAGTGGTTCGTGCCGGCCGCCGGCGATCGGGAGCACCTGTCGCCCCCCATCGGCTGCGTCCTTCCGGGGATCGATTACGCAATCGTCGACGACGACGGACAGCCGCTGCCTCCGGGAGAAGCCGGCGAGCTGCTGGTGCGGAGCATGTTCGTGGCGCTCGGCTCGTGGGAAGGCGGACGGATCGTCCGCAACGAGGCCGATCCGTCCGACCCGCGCAAGCGCATCTTCGCGACCGGCGATCTTGTGAAAATCGATGCCGATGGCGTGTTGCGCATCGTCGGACGCAAAGGACGGCAACTCAAGATCAACGGCAAGCGCATCGAGCCGGCCGAGCTCGAAGTCGCGTTGCGCGGGGCGCCGGGGGTCACCGACGCCGTGGCGATTGCATCGGACGCGAACGAGTTGGTCGCCTTCGCGGTCGCGGGCGCTGACGCCGACGAGACATTCATCCCGGCGCTGCGCGAGACTGTGCGGCAGTCGCTGCCGAGCGTGCTGCATCCCACACGCTTGCACAGGCTCGATCGCATTCCGCTGCTGCCGGGCGGCAAAGTCGATTACACCCTGCTCCGCGATCTGGATCGGGCGATGCGCGCCGTCGTGCCCGGCTCCGGTCCGGTGGCGTTGGCGAATGCGACCGAACTCGGGAAAATCGTCGAGCAGACCTGGCAGAGCATTCTCGGCAAGTCTTCCGAATCCGGCCGCTGGGACGAAGCCGGAGGCGACTCGCTCAAGCTCCTGCGCTGCGTGATGGAATTGGAGAATTCGATCGGACGCGAGCTCAGCATGGAAGCCTTCACCGTGGACATGACGGCGGCTGAGATGATCGCGGCCATCGCCACCGCGCCGGAGCGCGTCACCTCGGAGGTCGTCCGATCGCGCGCTCTGCCGCCGGTGTTTCTCCTGCCCGGCTCGATCGGCCACGGTCCCAGCCTTGCACGGTTCGGGGCCGACATCAGCGACGTCGCCCATGTGATAACGGTCCGCTATCCCGAACTCGTCGGCACGGACAACTGTGACGATGCCTTCACGGCGGTCACGGAAGCCGCGCTGCGGCAGATCGCTCTGGCCCAGCCTGAAGGAGATATCCGGCTGCTCGGCTATTCGCTCGGCGGCGGCGTTGCCTTCGAGGTTGCGTCACGGCTGATCGCCATGGGTCGAACGATTCGGTTTGTCGGACTGCTCGATGTCAGCATCGAAGGCGTGAAAGAGCATGTCGGCGACATATTTTCACGCACGGTCCAGCGCATCGGCGGCCGCCGCGTCACGCTCCACCGCATGGGCTGTCGCGCCGTGGCGAAATGCGCCGTCTCGTTCGGTTGGCAGAATTGGTTCGGGGCTTTCATCTCCCGCGACTGGCACGGCCGTCTCGCGGCCACGCAGTTTCTGCTCAGGCTGGAGATGGAGGAGGTGTTGCGCATGCACGCCTTCCATCGCTGGATCGGCATGCCGAAACGCAAGCTGCCGATCGCGGGCACGCTGTTTCGGTCCACGCAGCGCATGACGTCGCACGACCTCGGCTGGAGCCCCCTGTTCGATTATCTTGAGATCATTCCGATCTTCGGCGGCCATCTTGACCTGTTCCTCGAGCCGCATCTTTCGAAGAACCGCCCGGTCATCGCACAGGCCTTGGCTCGTTCGATCCACGGGTTTCAGGAGAGCGAGATACAGGCGGCGGAATGAGCGCTTTCGAGCGGGCCCTTTCGAGAGAGCAAGCGTTCCTGCCGGGACGCCGCGCGCGCCGCCAGCTCAACGAGGATAGCAAAGCACGCTGCCGCACGGCCGGGCCGCGGGTGTCATCGCGGCCTCCTTCATGGCCGTCGGCGACAGGATATGCACGACGGGGATATCTCGTAACAACAGGTAGTCCGCGACGATGCGGCGATGGCATCGCCACCACACCGCTTCGGCGCACATCATCGCGGTCCGCGCGTGCCGACCGAGGTCGATCAGGGCAGTCAGGCCGGCGCGGAAATCCTCGCCCATGGCGTAATCGGCATAGTTGTGGAAGCTCTGGTTATCCCAGAACGCGTTGGTGTCCGGTTCGACCGTCCTGCTCTTCGGCCGATGCCCGCCGAGAGCCCCAAGATGCGAATAGCCGATCTGATGTCGGCCCAAAGCCTGCGAGAGAGCGTCCCCGTCGAACTGGGGACATCTGCGCGAGGAAGGCGCGCTTCGAATATCCGCCACCATTCGCACATCGGCGATCCGCAACAGCGCGACGAAGTCATCAAGCGTCCGGGTGGAGTGACCGATCGTGAATATCGAATTCATGATGCTTATCAGCGCACCTGGGCTTTCCTCATCAATTCTCGGTCTGCGCCATCCGCAATAGACGGCACAATGACGGCAAGGACCGTCGCGAGAAGCGCGATCATTCGTCGCGACTGCGATCGCGCCGTTCTCACCAACTGCACGGCTTGACGTGCTGATGATGCTCGTCGTCCCACCGACCTTGCGAACCAGCCTCAATTGACATTAGGAACGATCGCGGCGATCCGGCCCGAATTGTGGTCGACGATGACCAGCTTGTCCTGAACCAGTGTGTACTGATCGCCGGCATAGCCGTTCATCACTTCGGTGATTTTCGGCGGGATGTCCTTGAGCGGCGTCTGCTTCGGAACGGAGACACCGATCATCATTTCAAAATTGGCTTGATCGAGCTTCGGCGCATCCGCCGATTTCAGGGCATCGCGAATCTCGGCGCGCTGCTGGTCGTTCAGGTTCAACGGCTGCGATGACTCCTTGATAGCCCGCGCGCGGCCTCCCGACGCATCCTCCAGACCTGCGGGATCGGACTTGCCGACCGTGCTTTGCGCGGCGTCCTGCGCCGGTCTGCCGCGCCCGACCGTCGTGTCCGCCGTGGCGGGATTGGCGCCACCTTCCGGCTTGCCGAGGAAATTGCTGGTGACGAAAGGCCAGGAGATCACCGCAAGAAACAGCAGCAGTCCAATGCTCGCCGCACCCAGAAACAGGCGGCGATAGGGTCCACGTTCCATTCTCGGAGGCTCTTGTTCGGACATGGCGGTTCCCTCGTTGATGCTCTGCGCGAGACCAACGCATCGTAGATTGGCACGTTCCAACGAAAACGGCCGCCGCAGAGGCGGGCCGATCGCGCGCGCATGCGCGGCGATGCGTTCGCTTTCAGCCGGACGATCTCATCGCCGCCGCAGAATCAAATAGCCCAGCAATGTCCCGGCAAGCGCCAGGCCGAGTGTCGCCGATCGATGCCTCGCATCGAGCAGGCTGAGTGCCGCACTCTTCACATTCTCCTTGGTGACGGGATTGGAGTGCGCGGCAACGCGAACGCGACTCGCCAGCGGAACGACCGGCTTTGACGGCGCGCGTATCTTGGCCAGGCCAACCGCTAGCAAGATCAGGGCGACGACGAGCGTCGCGCCGCCCACCACGCCAAACGCCTCGAACAGGCCATAGCGCATCTCGATGAAGCGGAATAACGCCGCGGCGCCGATGAGGATCGCGACAATGGCAAAGATTGCCGCTCCCAGCAGCAGGCACGCACCCACGACATAGGATACGATGGCGCTTTTGCCGCGGGAGGCTTGGTCGCGGACGTAAGCGAATCCGGCGCGTTGGATATTGGACGCTTTCACCGCGAGCGCGGTGCGCAGGACTTCGATCGGATCGGCATTCATCGGGCGGCCTCGAGGAACGGGTGAATGCAACGAGCGGCCCGGATGTTCGTTCCTTGACGCCCTCGCGGCCGAACCGTGGCCGCGCACTGGAACTGCGATCCCGACGCGTTGGATGCCGCCATTCAGAGGAGCCCGCCCTCACCTCCTGCCGACGACCGATCGACGCAACGACACGAATCTCTCGCCGTATGAAAATTTGCGCGGCAGCGACACGTACATACCCGTGATTAACTATTTCACCCGATTGTTGCGCAGGATGCCTTGCCTCGTGCAGCGGAGTAAACATGCGTAAATTTCCGGTTCTCGTCGTCGCCACGGCCGTGACCGCCCTGGCCACGGTCAGCGTCGTCGCCATGACGGCGAAGCACTTTCTCGGCTCGACCGCCACGGAGACGTCGGCCGCCGCTCCGGAACTGACCACCGGTTCCGTCGAAGCCCGCTGGCCCAAGCCCGGCGTTGAACGCCAGCAGGCCGCCGCGCCGACACCCGAACCGGCACCGCAGGTCGCCGCGCCGCAAGTGGCTCCGCCGCCGGCGCCGGAAAAGCGGCTCGCCTCCGCCAAGATGCCCTGCAGCAATCCGAACGCCCTCGGCGTCTCCCGCACGGTGCAGATCGACACCACCGGCGGGCCCGGCTTCGGCATGTCGCAATATCGGGACTATGATTTTCTGCAGCCCGGCGAAGTGGTGTTGACTTTCGACGATGGCCCCTGGCCGGTCACCACGCCGATGGTGCTCGCCGCGCTGAAAGCCGAATGCGTGCAGGCGACGTTCTTCGCCATCGGCAAGCATGCCACCTGGCATCCGGAGGTGCTCAAGCAGGTGATCGCGGCCGGCCATACCGTCGGTTCGCATACCTGGTCGCATCAAAATCTCGCCCACAAATCGCCGCAAGAATCCCAGGACGAAATCGAGAAGGGCATGAGCGCCGTGACGATGATGGCGGGCACGCCGATCGCGCCGTTCTTCCGCTATCCGCAGTTGCGGCAGACCGCCGATCTCAAGGCCTACCTCGCCAAGCGGAATGTTGCGGCGTTCTCGATCGACATCGACTCCGAGGACTTCAAGATCAAGAAGCCGGACGTACTGGTGTCGTCAACGATGGCGAAGCTGAAAAAGAAGGGCAAAGGCATCATCCTGATGCATGACCTTCATAAGTGGAGCGCGACCGCAGTGCCCGAGCTTTTGGCGCAATTGAAGGCGAACGGCTACAAGATCGTTCACGTCCGGCCGAAGGACATGCTGGCCACGCTTCCCGAATATGATGCCCAGATCGCGGCCGCCACGCAGCCGGTGCGCTCGAGCAACGCGCGCGCCATCTCCGCGGTGGTGCAAACCGTCGAGTGACGGACAGCGGCGCCGCCGCCATCCACCACACCGCCCCCGATGCATCCGGACCTGGGGCCACGGCAACGATCGGCCCCGGCGCTGCGGTCGAGAGGGACGGAAGGCCCGATCACCACCGGCCGCCAGCCAAAAAGGGAGCCGCGCCCGTTGCCCGGCGCGGCCCGATCCGCTAAACAACGGCTCACGCACCCGTAGCTCAGCTGGATAGAGCGTTGCCCTCCGAAGGCAAAGGTCACACGTTCGAATCGTGTCGGGTGCGCCATTTCAGTACAGAACTATGAACGCCGAACGTCGCCGTTCTACGCTCGAACCGGCGACCAGCGCTCCCAGCAAGTCCGACTTCGATCCCATGATGCGAACCTCGGCAATCTCGACACGCTGCGCCAGGGCGCGCAGGCGATCGCGCCGATGGCCGCCATATCGCGCCATGTCCGTTTCACGGGCCTTACGAACTTCTCGAGCATATCGGAGTTGGCGCGGCCTTCAGCGCGCAGAGCGCTGCAATGGCGTCACGCATCAAACGATTGGCCTCACTCAGGGCGAGCCTGTCACAATTGCCAAATCACAGGGTTTTACGCTTTTTCCTTGATGGATGATCGACCCGAACGGGTTGCCGCTGAACCGCGTTTTCTGAACTGCTACGCTAACGTCGATTATCCACCACACGTTGCATGACGCCGAAAGCGTACATGCAAGCTGCGACGGGCCGAAGCGAAAGCTTTTGTTAAGCTTAACCGGGCGGAGCTTTCCGACCGCGCGACGAACGATCGCGCGGTCCGGGATCTGACATCCGCCCGGCTTCGTCGACACGGATCTAGCGTGCCTTGACATCGCGCAATCCGTTCGCGGATTTCCAAAAATACTTGAACGGATCGTCGGGGTCGGCATCGCGCGCTTTCAGCGCACCGGCTTCGAGATGGTCCGCAAAGTAGATTTGACCCGCGGTATTGAACTTCACCACGCGGCCAATCGCGAAGCCGCGCCTGGCTGCTCGTAAGCCACCATGTCGTTCTGCTTCAAAGATAGCACCTTGCGCGCGGCCGGATGCGGCCGCCGCGCCTGCCAGTCGATATCGGGTCGATGCGCATCCAACAGGGTGACGACGTCGGCTTGCCATTTGCCGTCGGGCATCTCCCATACGTCGTAGCGAAAATTCGCGTCCCCCTTGTAGCCCTTGTAAGCACGCCCCGTCGCGTCATGGATCGGAATCAACACCGCCAAATAAGGCCCTCGCTGCGGCGGGGGCTTTTTTTCATTCGGAGGCATATTGCGGCTACGGACGCGGGACAAAAGTCTTCGCTGCCGTCCAGACAATCGTAGCGGAACAACCACCGTTGGTTCTGCAGCATGCCGCCGGTGAGAGAATTCGCAGCGGACGCCGCTCACGGGTGGGATCTCTAGGCGATCAAGCGTTTCAACAACTCCCGCCGAATCTGACCTTGTTGCATGCAGCATTCCGAGTAGCCCATCCGCACCGGGCCTGACCGCGCTCTTACGCTGCCCGGCCCGCTCATAACCTTGTCATGGTCGCCCGCCGCTCGCACACAAAAATACCCCTGACCTCACTCGAGGTCAGGGGCAGGATCAGTCGAAGAGTCCACCCGCCACAACCATTCGGGATGGAGGTTCAATCTATAAGGCCTCATGACACGCCAGGACTTGAGGCATTCTGCCACTGCGACAGAAGGCTTCAGAGCGCTGAGCGATGCACGTTCGCTGAAGCCTCCGCACATCGTCCGTCGGTTCGGACGCGAGGCATTCAGCTCGATTACGTCATAAGCGGTGCTATTCGCCCTGTTGCAGCGTGGCGTTGAGCTTGTCGTAGTATTTCGCGACCAGTTCGATGTTGGCCTTGTTCTCGATCGGCGGCACCGGCGCCTTCAAGGCATCGTTCAATTGCTCGAGCGCCTGCTTGCGATCCTCCTCCGGCATCGACTTGTCGGCTTCCACCGCCGCGATCTGACCGCGGATCACCGCATCGGCGCCGACATATTTCTTGGTCGCCGGATCGAAGCCGCCCAGCACCAGGCTAATGGTATCGACCACATCGTTGTATTCGTCGTAGCTGGCGAAGCCGTACTTCTTCGCGACGGCCTCGAACTGCGCCGTCACCTTGGGATCCGGTTTGTCGGGGGCCGTCTCCGGCAGCTTCTCCGCGATCGCATCGAACTCCTTCTGCGATGCGAGCACACCTTCGATCATCTTGTCGGTGAGCGTCACCTGACGGAGCTGATCACCGTCGGAGACGGCGCCGCTTGGCGCCGGGGCATTGGCCGCAGGCGCGGTTTGCGCATGCGCCGGGACATGGCCGATCAGGGGCAGGCAGAGGCTGATGCCGACCAGCGCGGCCGGAATTGAAAGAAGAAGCCGGGCAGACATGGAGTTTCCTGGGTGAAACCGGGTTGAATCATCAACGGACCAAGCGCTCACGCGCGAATCGCGGCTGCGAATAGTCTCGCAGCATCTCATCGTGCCGAAACATCGTGGCGGAAAAACTTCGTGGATCCGCCGAACCGATGCCATTGAGCTCAGTGACCGGAAATCGGACAACAAAAAACGCCGCCTCCCGAAGGAGACGGCGTTTTTGATTGTTCATCGACAGAGGAAATCCATGTCCTTGGCAGGCCTGGCAGCGACCTACTCTCCCAGGACTTAAGCCATAGTACCATTGGCGCTGAGGAGTTTAACGGCCGAGTTCGGGATGGGATCGGGTTCAAGCTCCTCGCTAAAACCACCAGGCCGGCGAAGGACAAGGATACGAAGCAAACTATGGTCTTCAGATCGCACGCGCATGACGCGTGGACATTGAAAATGAGAGCAATCAAGCCAATCGAACGATTAGTACCGGTAAGCTACATGCGTTGCCGCACTTCCACACCCGGCCTATCAACGTGGTCGTCTTCCACGGTTCTCAAGGGAATACTCGTTTTGAGGTGGGTTTCCCGCTTAGATGCCTTCAGCGGTTATCCCGTCCGTACATAGCTATGCTGCA
>Ga0182749_1002138_pt1 | contig 14742 bp, 6 predicted proteins | sample eDN3rd37CKraftMG_FD_128875 | JGI IMG/M metagenome (GOLD analysis project Ga0182749, IMG submission 128875) | Enriched Miracle-Growth compost microbial communities from Emeryville, California, USA - eDNA 3rd pass 37_C Kraft MG (version 2) (version 2) ...
AACAGAGAAGGCTGATCTTCGGTGGGGCGTCGAGCGACGGCTCGAATTCATCGAGTTCCGCCTGTTTTGGGAGGGGCATGTGAATCGGGGGGATCTGATGGATGCGTTCGGCGTGTCGGTGAACCAGGCGTCCACCGACCTGAACCGCTACATCGGAATGGCTCCGGACAACATGGTCTACGACAAGAGCGCCCGGACCTACATCAGAGGCAGCAAGTTCGACGCTCTTTTTCTGAAGCCCGATGCCAGCCGTTACCTCTCTCAGCTTCGTTCCGTCGCCGACGGCATCCTAGACCGTGCTGACGCCTGGATTGGCCAGTTCCCTACCTACGACGCCGCACCAACACCCGTCCGAGGAGTGAATGCCAAGACCCTGCGTTCGGTGGTCGCCGCAATCCGGCGATCAGAGGCGATCGAGGTCAAGTATCAGTCGCTGTCCCGGCCGGAGCCGCGCTGGCGTTGGATCGCGCCACACGCGATCGGGTTCGATGGTTTCCGCTGGCATACACGGGCCTTCTGTCTCACCGACCAGAGCTTCAAGGACTTCCTTCTCTCGCGGATCATCGAGACGCGCGGCACCAAGCCGAGCGAGATCGATTCCGACGGCGACGCGGACTGGAACGAGCAGGTGACATTGGAGATTGGACCGCACCCAGAGCTGTCAGAGACCCAGCAGAAGGTCATTGCCCTAGATTATGGGATGCGAGGCGGACGGGCCAAGATTCCCGTGCGCAAGGCGCTTGTCTATTACGCGCTCAAGCGGCTGGGGCTGGACACCGACCCCACAGCGCGGCGCCCCCAAGACCAGCAAATCGTGCTGCTTAACGCGGCCGAGCTCAGCATCAAGACTCAGGCCAGGTCCGCCGGGTCTCGGATGGAGGGCTGAGATGATCGAGAAGCTGGATCAACTGGTCGAGGATATCGCGGGCCTGAACAGCAAGCTGATCCTGCTGATCGGGCCGCCACGATCAGGGAAAAGTAATCTCCTTGGGAAGTTGGCCGAGCGGCGGCAGGCGCGCGTCTTGAGCGTTGGCGCTGCCCTCGGTCGTGAACTGCTCACGGTGCCTGGCACCCGAAGACACCTACAGGCGGCTGATCGACTGAAAGAGCTCGCGGATGGATGTGCCAGTCAGGGGCTCTTGCTCCTTGATAACATCGAACTCCTGTTCGATCGGACACTTCAACTCAGCCCGCTAGATCTACTGAAGCGGCATGCTCACGCACGTCGCGTCGTTGCAGTGTGGCCAGGAGAGCTGCAGGAAGGCCGGCTTTCCTATGCCACGACAGGACATCCAGAACATCAGGACTACGGCATCGACGGCCTGGTCCCGTTCAAAATTCATTGAAGGGGGAACTCGGGATGCCGATGCATTATGGCGATCTCATTCAGTTTGAACCGATCGAGTCGGTCATTCAGCTTCTGGACGCCAATCGTCCGGATGAGGCCAAGAAGCTTGTTTCGACCTACGTCATTTCCGACGACATGGCCGAGCGGATCGCCAAGCAAATGATCCCCCAGCTCTCGTTCGACGAAGCTGTAGACCACAAGGGCGTGCTGGTTGTCGGCAATTACGGGACCGGTAAGTCGCACTTGATGTCGGTGCTATCGCTGGTCGCCGAAGACGCCGCATATGTCCCGATGATCCGCCATCCCAAGGTGGCCGAGGCCGCAAGTGCCATTGCCGGAAAATTCAAGGTTCACCGGATCGAGATTTCTAGCCAGATGTCCCTGCGGGACATCATCACGCAACAGCTTGAGGTATTCCTCGACAAGCACGGCGTCAGCTATTCCTTCCCGCCAGCCGACAAGGTCATCAATAACAAGGCCGCCTTCGAAGAGATGATGGCGGCGTTCGCCGAGGTCCATCCCAACCACGGCGTCCTGCTGGTAGTCGACGAGTTTCTCGAATACCTGCGATCCCGCAAGGATCACGATCTGGTCCTTGACCTTTCGTTCTTGCGAGAGATCGGCGAGGTCACAAAGCACCTCCGCTTCCGGTTCGTCGCCGGCGTTCAGGAAGCGATCTTCGACAGCAGCCGCTTCCAGCATGTCGCCGACAGCCTTCGTCGTGTGAAGGATCGCTTCACGCAGATCCTGCTCGCCCGCCAGGACGTCAGTTTCGTCGTGGCCGAACGCCTCCTGAAGAAGACGGCGGATCAGCAGAACAAGATCCGCGCTTACCTGACGCCGTTCGCCAAATTCTATGGCTCGATGAACGAACGCATGGACGAGTACGTCCGGCTGTTCCCGGTGCACCCTGATTACATCGGGACCTTCGAGCGGCTGGTGTTCACCGAGAAGCGCGGGGCGCTGGTGACACTCCGGGATCAGATCCAGGCTATTCTCAGCGAAGAGGTGCCCGACGATCGGCCGGGACTGATCGGCTACGACAAGTTCTGGGAGACGGTCACGTCAAACTCCGTGCTGCGCGCGGATCCGAATATCGGGCCTGTGCTTAAGGTATCCGAAGTCCTGTCAGAGCGCGTAAGGAAGGCTTTCACCCGCCCGGCATACAGGCCGATGGCGCTCCGCATCATCGACGGACTCTCGGTTCATCGCCTGACGACGGGCGGCGACATTTATGTTCCCGTGGGACCGACGGCTGAGGAACTCCGCGACACGCTTTGCCTGTTTCAACCGGGCATCGAAGACATGGGCGGAGAGCCGGAGGCCGACCTTCTTTCCCTCGTTCAGACAGTCCTGCGGGAGACGCTGAAGACCGTCAACGGCCAGTTCATCTCGAAAGCGCCGGATACTGAACAATACTACCTCGATCTGAAGAAGGACGTCGATTACGACGCCCAGATCGAGAAGCGGGCTGAAGCGCTGTCCGATGACGCGCTCGACCGCGCGTACTACAGCGCGATCCGCCAGTTGATGGAGCGGACTGACGAAACGACCTACGTCACCGGCCACTCGATCTGGCAGTATCAGATCGAATGGCAGGATCACCGCGTCGAGCGTAGCGGGTATCTCTTCTTCGGCGCCCCGAACGACCGGCCGACGGCGCAGCCGGAGCGGGATTTCTACATCTATTTCATTCAGCCGTTCGAGCCGCCGCGGTTCCGCGACGACCACAAGGCCGACGAAGTCTTCTTCCGTCTCAAAGGGCTCGATGAGGCGATCAAGCGTCATCTCTCCTTCTATGCCGCTGCTCAGGATCTCGCGTCCACGGCCAGCGGCGGCGCAAAGTCCATCTACCTCGACAAGGCCAAAGACGCCCTGCGCGACATGAGCAAGTGGCTGCAGGAAAAGCAGATGACGGCCTACGAGGTCACCTATCAGGGCAAGAGCAAGACCCTGCAGGAGTGGACCAAGGGCGTCTCGTTGCGCGACAAGGCCCGTCTTGGCCCGGAAGAGCGGATCAACTTCCGCGACGTCGTCAACGTCATCTCCGGTCTCGCGCTGAACAACCAGTTTGCCGAGGTGGCGCCTGAATATCCGACGTTCTCCGCGCTCGTCACCGAGGCGAACCGGAAGCAGCTTGTCGGCAACGCCCTGCGCGCACTCGCAGGCGGAAACCGGACCAAGGACGCCGTGGTCATCCTCGACGGCCTGGAGATGCTGGACGGCGATCGCATCGACCCCACACGGTCTCGCTACGCGCAGGACGTCTTGGCTCGGCTGAAGGCGAAAGGCCATGGCCAGGTGCTGAACCGCGGCGAGCTGGTCAGCGGAGATGCCGATGTCGAGTATTTCGCGCCGATCAAGTTCCGCCTGGAGCCCGATCTGCTGGTCACCGTTCTGGGCGGGCTGGTCTATGCCGGCGACATCGTCTTGGCGATCACCGGCGACAAGATTGATTCCGGCAAGATCACGCTCCTGGCTGAAAGGCCGCTCGACGAGCTGAAGCAGTTCAAGCACGTTGAGGCGCCGAAGGAGATCAACGTCGCCGTCCTCCGCTCACTGTTCGAGATGTTGGGTTTACCGCCCGGGCTCGCTCAGCAGGCAACACAGGGCTCGGAAGAGCCGGTCAAGCTGCTCCAGGAGGAGGTCGGGAAGCTGACGCGGCGCGTGCTCAGCGCCGCCACGGACATGTCTGGTCGGCTGAGCTTCTGGGGTCAGCCGTTGCTGCGGGAAGAAGAGATCCGGGACTGGCGCACCAAGCTTGATGCGCTCAAAGCCTTCTCGGAGAGCCTGGCCCCCTACAACACAGTCGGGAAGCTCAAGAACCTTCGCATCGGCTCTGACGATATCGCGGCCCAGAAAAAGAACCTCGAGGTTCTGCAGGCTGTCGAGGGGATGCTGGAGCTGGTCGCCGAGCTCGGCACCACGGCCAGCTATCTGTCGCAGGCCGAGATGGTTCTGTCGGCAGACCATGCTTGGGTGCGACAGGCGCAAGAAGCTCGGAAGCAGGTCCTCGACAAGCTCGCGGCAGATAGGACCGCGCAGCATGCGGCCGAGTGCCGGCAGACGCTGGCCAAGCTGAAGAAGGATTACATCACAGCCTATGTCGGGCTGCACAGCAAGGCGCGCCTTGGGGTCACGGAAGAGAAGACGAAATCCGCGCTGCGCAAGGATCCGCGGCTGATCGCCATGCGGGCGCTGGCTGGCATCTCCTTGATGCCGACCAGCCAGCTGACGAGCTTTGAGGAGAAGCTGGACAAGCTGAAGAGCTGCGCATCGCTCGTCGAGTCTGAGCTTTCGGCCAGCCCCGTCTGCCCGCACTGCGGCTTCCGGCCGGCGAACGAGCAAGGGGACATGCTCCCGTCCGCCAATGTCCTGAAGCAGCTCGATGACGAGCTCGACCGGCTGATCGACGGCTGGACGCAGACCCTGCTCGACAACCTCGATGATCCGATCATCCAGGAGAACTTCGATCTCCTGAAGCCAGCAGCCCGTAGCCTCGTCGATGGCTTCATATCGTCCAAGAGCCTTCCGGATCCGGTGACGCCCGAGTTCGTCGCGGCCGTCCAGGAGGCGCTGTCTGGGCTGGAAAAGATCAACGTCAGCAGCGCGGACATCAGACAGGCGCTCCTGCAAGGCGGATCCCCAGCGACGCCCGAGGATCTGCGGAAGCGCTTCGAGTCCTTCCTGAACGACCGCTGCAAGGGCAAGGACACCACCAAGCTGCGCTTCGTGGTGGAGTGATCATGAGCGTGAGCGTCGGCCATTCTGACATCGATAGCCTCGTTCTCGCTGTAAGGGACCGGGAGTCGCGTCGTCTTATCGGTGAGGCTATCACGGCCTACCGTGGCGGCGCGTTCCGCTCAGCCATCATGTCGACTTGGATCGCTGTTGCTTACGACATCATCGCCAAGGCCCGTGAACTGGCTGGCCAAGGTGAGGCTGCCCCACGAGCATTTGTCGCGGATCTCGATGCCGCTATCGCAGCGAAGGACAAGCGGAAGCTTCAGACCATCGAGAGCGAGCTGCTCGACAAAGCCAATAGCGATCTCCAGCTTCTCGCGCCGCATGAATACTCAGCACTTGGCAGGCTGCGGGATGATCGACACCTTTGTGCCCATCCTGCATTCGTGGTCGAAGACGAGCTTTTCCAGCCATCACCGGAGTTGGTCCGGGCACATATCGTTCATGCCCTACAGCATCTGCTCATTCACGCCCCTCTGCAGGGAAAGAGCGCCATAGCACGGTTCGACGCGGACCTGCTCGGCCCGGCATTCCCAGCGACGCCCGAAGACATCGGCGCGTTCCTGCGCGCCCGCTATCTCGACCGAGCCAAAGATGTATTGGTGGTCAATCTCATCAAGGCGATCCTCGCCGCGCCTTTCGGTGCTGAACGGCAGAAGTATGCCACGAAGGTCAGAACGCTTGCCGTCGTTCTTCGCGAGATCGCCAAATCGAAGACCGCAATCTACGACGCCATGATGCCGGCTTTTGTCGCCGTCAGGGTCGGACAGATCCAAGACGATGTCCTCCTAAGCATAAGCCCGTTCCTGGAGAGCGACCCGCGGATCTGGGACTGGATGGCTGAGCCCGATCGCACCCGAATCCGACGGCTTCTCGAAACCGCTGATGTAGACACGTTGAAGGCGCATGCGGCATTCGACGCGTTCGCCATCGCGCCGCTGTCGGCAGTTCTCGTCGATCGCTTCAATGGCTTCGATGCGACGACCAAGATCAGCATCATCTCAGAGTATCCCTGCAGAGAACTCGTTCCGGCCGGTATTACACTGTATGAGGGAGCCGGAGGATTCCGGTACGCCGAGCAACTTGGCCAGTCCGTTATTCTGCCGCTAGCGCCATTCTTCACGGCTGATGACCTGCAGGCCGCACTGGCCGCTGCCGCTGACAATGGTCAAATCTGGGATGCCGCCGGTACTCCGGAAATCCTCGAACAGCTCTTCGACAGCACCCGACCTTTGCTTCCGGCCAGCCGGCCTCACTGGGAGGCATTTCTCGGCGAGCTGAACGGAAGACAGCAACAACGTTACTCCGGGCTGCGAGAGCGCCTGGACACGAACCCTTGAGGACCATGCCATGAACGATTTGATGAGAACCACAAAGGCTGATGCTCCCGTCGAGTGCCTTGGCATGACCTTCCCGAGCGAGGATGCGCGGCGGGAGCACTTCTTGGGGCTGCTCGCCGAGAAACTGAAGGATCCGGCGTTTCGGAAGCAGGAGGGGTTTCCGCAAGGGACGGATGACGCAATCTTGGGCCTGTCGGACCCGCCCTATTACACGGCGTGCCCGAATCCATGGTTGGCTGACTTTGTTCAGCATCATGGAACGCAATACCAAGCATCCGATGAATATAGGAAAGAACCCTTCGCCGCAGACGTGAAAGAGGGGAAAAACGCGTCAGTTTATAATGCCCACAGCTATCACACAAAAGTGCCGCACAAAGCGGTGATGCGCTATATCCTCCACTACACACGACCGGGCGACGTCATACTAGATGCTTTCTGCGGCACAGGCATGACAGGCGTCGCAGCACAATTTTGCGGCGATAGGCGAGAAGTGGAGTCGTTGGGGTATAGGGTTGATGATCAAGGCAGAATTTTTGAAAAGCAGGATCAGATCGGTCAGTCGAAATGGGTGCAAATTTCTCAGCTCGGGCGACGCTATAGTGTGCTCAATGATCTCTCTCCAGCAGCTTCTTTTATCGCACGCGGATTCAATGCCAGAGTCGACATTCTTGACTTTGAACAACGTGCTCAAAGAATACTAGATTCTGCGCGCGAGCGCTTTTCATGGATGTACCAGACGCTCCACCAGCCGAGTGTAGAGAACGCTGAGCGCGCTGCGGCGCAAGTTGAAGTGGACGCGAAAGCGGACCTAAGCAGTTTTGGCCAGGTCGGCTGGGTTAACTTTGTGATATGGTCGGACGTATTTATATGCTCGCAGTGCCAGAGTGAGATAACCTACTGGAACGCGGCTGTAAATCGAGAAAAAGGCGCGGTCGAAGACTCGTTTCATTGCCAAACGTGCAACGCTGAACTCTCTAAACGGGGTGTCGAGCGCGCTTGGACAACTTACTACGATCACGGCCTGCGCTCAGAACATCGGCAGATAAAGCAAGTGCCGGTGGCAATTAATTATTCACTTGGTGGAAAGCGCTTCGAAAAGGCGTTCGACGCAGCGGATCGTGCGATCTTTCTGAAAGGCTCCGGCTCGGCGCCTGAAAATTGGTATCCCACGACGGAGCTTATGGATGGCGATAAAACCGGTGAGCCGTTAAGGATCGGTGTTACCAATGCGCATCATTTCTACACAAATAGAACGTTGTCGGTTCTTGCGTATGTGAGAGAGCAGATATTTCAGGAGCTGCCTGAATGTCCTGCGTTGGGCCTTTGGTTCACATCATCGATGGCTTGGACCAACCGACTAAACAGGCTTCTTGCTTCAAACTATTTTGGTGGAGGCGGTGGCGTTATTGGTCAGACCCTTCAAGGAACACTATATATCAGCTCGATCTCTATCGAGACAAATCCCCTAGAGCGCTTCGGCTTACGCATAAAATCTGTCCCATTCACTGCCCCGGCAAGAGACGCAATCGTCTCAACTGGGAGCGCCTCCAGTTTAGCCATCCCGGACAACTCGGTGGACTACCTGTTCATTGATCCGCCGTTCGGAGCTAACATTATGTATTCTGAGCTGAACTTCCTATGGGAGTCGTGGCTGAAGGTAACAACCAATCAGCTTCATGAGGCCATAGAAAATAAAACTCAGAAAAAGACGGTCGATGATTATCGTGCGCTGATGACACAATGCTTTAAGGAGGCCTACCGCGTCCTCAAACCAGGGCGTTGGATGACAATCGAGTTTTCAAACACAAAAGCTAGCGTTTGGAACTCAATCCAGACGTCCCTTCAGGAAGCTGGATTTGTTGTCGCAAATGTGTCGGTGCTTGAGAAAACCCATAAAGGCTTCAAAGCGGTAACAACAACAACCGCCGTCAAGCAGGACCTTGTTATTTCAGCTTACAAGCCGAATGGTGGCCTTGAGGAAAGGATGGCTCTGAGTCAGGGCGGTGAGGAATCGGCGTGGGATTTCGCTCGGTCACATCTCAACTATCTGCCGATTGTGAAATCAGCATCTGGTGTTTTGGATTTTATACCGGAGCGAGAGCCCCGGATTATTTTCGATAGGATGGTCGCCTGGTTCGTTCGTCACAATCTCCCTGTCCCGTTATCATCGCAGGAGTTCCAAGAAGGATTGAGGCAGCGCTTTGCTGAACGCGACGGCATGATTTTTTTGCCGGAGCAGGTTTCAACCTATGACAAGGCAAGAGCCCAAAGCGCCCAAGCCCCACAGCTTGAGCTATTCATTTCGGATGAGCGAAGTGCAATCGATTGGCTAACAGATTATCTCAAGAAGCGGCCGTCTACGTATCAAGAGCTGCATCCTGAGTTCATAAGCCAACTTGGAGCGGGCTGGAAAAAGCACGAAGCACGCCCAGAGCTCTCTGGCCTTCTGGAAGACAACTTCCTCCGCTACGAGGGCAACGGCGATGTGCCCAGCCAGATCCACAGTTACCTATCGACGAACTTCAAGGATCTGCGCGGTCTGGAGAAGGATGACCCACGGCTGAAGGCCAAGGCGAAGGATCGCTGGTTCGTCCCTGATCCGAGCAAGGCGAAGGATCTGGAGCAGAAGCGCGAGCGGTCGCTGCTGAAGGAGTTCGAGAGCTACAAGTCCGCCCCCGGGCGCCGGCTTAAGGAGTTCCGGCTCGAGGTCCTGCGCGCCGGCTTCAAGACTGCGTGGGCCGCTAAGGACTACAAAACCATCATCGGCATCGCCCAGAAGATCCCCGAGGAGGCGCTGCAGGAGGATGAGAAGCTGCTGCTCTGGTACGACCAGGCGCTCACCCGCATGGAGGCTGATGCGTGACGCATGCGGACGGCGGACATGGCATCGGCGCGTGGTGTTGGCATGAGCGACATGCCGCACCCTGCCGTGTCGTTGACCGGGAGGAGATCTGGGGCGAGACCGCCTATCGGGTCTGGCTGCCCGGCAAGGACGCTGTCGTCCGCGCCCGCTCGCGCGATCTGAGTCCGCTCGACGCGGTCCAGCCGACGGTCGATCAGATCCTGCACACCGCGGCGGCGGCGAAGCTGCTGGATGCGCTAGAGGACAACCTCCTGCTGGCGCCGATCCAGTCCAGCGTCGTGCCGTTGCCGCACCAGCTCTACGCGCTCAACCGCGCCATGAGCCGAGACCGGATCCGCTATCTGTTGGCAGATGAGGTAGGCCTCGGCAAGACCATCGAAGCCGGTCTCATTCTGCGCGAGCTGAAGCTGCGCGGCATGGCGAAGCGGATTCTCGTCGTGGCGCCGAAGGGGCTGGTCCGGCAATGGCAGGCCGAGATGCGGCTGCATTTCGGCGAAAACTTCCAGTTCATCGAACCCGCTGAACTTTCGGCCTTCCGCCAATGGCGAAGCGACGAGGAAAACCTTTGGCGGCTGCATGATCAGGTGATCTGCTCGCTCGACTCGGTGAAGCCGCTCGAAGGCCGCCGCGGCTGGAGCCTTGAGCAGCTCAGCACCTACAACCGGGAGCGTTTCGAGGACCTGATTTCGGCATCCTGGGATCTGGTCATCATCGACGAAGCCCATCGCATGGGTGGCAGCACGGATCAGGTCGCGCGGTACAAGCTGGGTGCTGCACTGGCGGAGGCGGCGCCATATCTGCTTCTGCTGTCCGCAACCCCGCACCAGGGCAAAACAGACCAGTTCCATCGGCTGATGCAGCTGCTCGACCGGGACTCCTTCCCGGACGAGAGCAGCGTTTCCAGCGAGCGGGTACGCCCCTTCGTCGTGCGCACGGAGAAGCGGGTCGCGATCGATGCCGAAGGCAAGCCGCTCTTCAAACCGCGCATGACCCGCCTCCATCCAGTGGCGTGGCAGGACCGCCATGCGAGCCAGCAGAAGCTCTATGAGGCCGTCACCGACTATGTCCGACACGGCTACAACCAGGCCATGGCCGCGAAGCAGCGGCACATCGGGTTCCTGATGATCCTGATGCAACGGCTCGTGACATCCAGCACTGCCGCCATTCGGGCGACCCTCGAAAAACGCCAAGCCTTGCTGGACCAGCCGCAGCTTCAGCCATCTTTGTTCGAGACAGCCGACGTCGACGAGTGGGCTGAGCTAGACGGGCAGACCCAGGTGGATCTCGCCATCCAGACCAAGGGGTGGGAGATGGAAAAGGCCGAGGTCGACACGCTGCTCGACCTGGCCCGCGCCACGGAGGCACAGGGGACGGACGCCAAGGCTGAGGCGCTCTTGGAACTGATCTACAAGCTTCAGCAGGAAGAGAACGATCCTGAGCTGAAGGTGCTGGTCTTCACCGAGTTCGTGCCTTCGCAGGCAATGCTCGCGGATTTCCTCGAAAGCCGCGGTTTTTCGGTTGCCACATTGAACGGGAGCATGGATCTCGAAGCCCGAACCCGGGCGCAGCAATCATTCGCCCGAGATATCCGCATTCTGATCTCGACGGACGCTGGTGGCGAGGGTTTGAACCTCCAGTTCTGCCACGTCATCGTAAACTTCGACATGCCGTGGAACCCTATGCGGGTCGAACAGCGCATCGGCCGCGTCGACCGTATCGGGCAGCCGCACGTCGTGCGCGCGATCAACTTCGTCCTGGAGGACACGGTCGAGCATCGCGTGCGCGAGGTTCTGGAGACGAAGCTCGCGGTCATCGCCGAAGAGTTCGGGGTGGATAAGGCCGCCGACGTAATGGACTCGGTCGAAGCAGAGCCGCTGTTCGATGAGCTCTTCGTCCAGGGGCTCCAGAACCCGGACGCCATTGAAAGCGAATGCGATGCGGTTGTGTCGCAGCTTAGGTCGACCTTCGCCGAAAGCCGCAAGAGCAGCGAGCTCTTGTCGGATGGGCATCAGCTTGATGCAGACGATGCCCGCAAATGGAGAGACCACCCGGCGCAGTTCTGGCTGGAACGGGCGATCACGACCGGACTACCCGCGCGCGGTGGAGATGCCGTTAGGGAAGCCGATGTTTGGCGGGTGCGTTGGGTGGACGGCAGCGAGTCGGCCAAGGTCTGCTTCGACGCGAGGACGGCCGAGGAGCGGCCCGATGTGGAATGGGTAACGCTTGAAGATCCCCGGGCTCGGGCAGTGATCAGCGATCTGCCGCGCTGCGTTTCGGGTCAACCGCTTCCTACCGTCCGGATTGCCGGCCTTCCGGAGAGCGTCCGGGGCGTATGGTCGCTGTGGGAGATTAGCCTGTCCGCCGATGATTTCAGCCGACGGCGCTTCCTGTCCGTCTTCGTGAACGACGAAGGACGAGCCTTCCTGCCGACAGCGAAGCGGATCTGGGATCTTCTTCTGACGGAACGGGTCGAGAGTGTCGGAGCTGTCGCCGCCGCAGATGCAAACGGCTGCTTTGACCGCGCAAAGAATGCCGCTCTCACCCAAGGCGAACGCATCTTTGCGGACATGGTGGAGGAGCACAGGGCTCGTATCCAGGAAGAGCGCGAACGTGCCAAGTACGCCTACGATGCGCGGCATCAGGCCATTGGCCGGGTCGGGCTCCAGACAGTCCGGGACTACCGTCGCAAGCGTCTGCGTGCCGACCATGACGCCCGCATGGCGCAGCTGGATGCCGCCGAGGCATACACGCCCGATCTGAACGCCGTTCTCCTGTTGCGTGTCGGCGAACCGGGAGCGGCTGCATCATGAGCGCGTGGACCGATCGCATCCTGCAGGAGTTTCCTGCCGATCTTTCCCGCTTCTGGATCGCCTGCGACCCGGATGATCTCCTGTTGGATGAGCGCATCTTGCACGGTCTTCGGGAACGAGGTTTCGAAGTGCTGCCCTTCGAGGACCCTGTCGCCTTTAGAACAGAGTACGAAGAGCGCTACCGGGCGGCTTGGGATCGCGGCGAGGAAGGAACGTCGAAGGCGCTCGTCCTTCAACTGCGTGGAACTGATCTGAACACGTTGCCATGGGACTATGTCCGCATGGGACGCAAGGTCAGCCTGGGCCTGGCCGACCTGTTTCCGAGGCTGAGCTATGGCGTTATCCGGCAAATGGACTCGGAGCACCACGAAACCCTCTTTCTGGCGCACAACAAGCACGCCACTCAGCCGCTCGGGGAAGGCGCGACCAAGGACTTCATCCTGACCCACATCTTCCGCATCAGCCCCTACTTGCTGAGCAGGCCCGAGGATTTCTGGCGAGAGGTCTTGCGGCTCCATTACCGCGGTGCAGGGCTGCCGGATCTGCTGGCGAGGCATGTTGCGGCAATCTTGAAGGACACGCCTCTCGGCGATCTGCCCATAGCGGAGCTGTTGGCGTCAAAGAGCTACATGGTGCGCACCGTGCAGGATGCCTGGGGCCGCTTCTTGTCGCAGTATGGAGTCCACAACGAACGCACTTCGACCGACTCGGCAGAGGTATTGCCGGAGGTTTCAGTCCCGTTTGAGCATCCCGACGTCAGGGTCATAGTCGACACGATGTTCCTCGAAGGGGATCTTCAGCCTGTCGGGGCGCATGACTCTCCGACTGACTTGCCGGAGTGGGTCAAGGTGGGGCTGGTTGAGGATCCCCATGCGCTCGGCAACCTTGTATCCGAAGGTGTAAGGAGGATCGCCGCTGACCTGCCTGATGCCAACGCGACGCATCGCGACTGGGTCGAACTGGCCCGCCGGCTCGGCGAAGTCATCTCGCGCTTCAATAGCCTCAGCACAGAGATCGCCGAGCCGATCCAGCAGCAACTCCGCAAGCTGCAGCGCGACGCTGACGAGCGGTTGAGGGGCTGGCTAGTTCAGCATTACGCGGATCTGCCCTCCCTCCCGGCGGCGAAAGGGCCAGTGATGGTTCATCACGTGCCGCGGTACCTGGCGCTGCGCCGAAATGCAGGCGAGGAACGGGTGGCGCTCCTTGTGTTCGACGGCTTGGCACTGGATCAGTGGTTCCAAATCCGAGAGCACCTGGCGGCTCGTCTACCTGGCTTTTCAGCAGAAGACGGAGGGTGTTTCGCATGGCTGCCCACTCTCACTTCCGTCTCACGACAGGCTCTGTTTTCAGGTCTAAAGCCCCGTGAGTTCTCGAACTCGATCGAAACCACATCCCAAGAACCGTCTCTCTGGGCCCGTTTCTGGCAGGAGAACGGCCTTCGAAAGCCAGAGATCGTTTATCAGAAAGGCTTGAAGCGGACGGAGCAATTGGCTGAGCTAGAGGATGCCATCTCCAGGCCGGCAACAAGGGTTGCGGGCATAGTCGTCGATATGGTCGATGAAATCGTTCACGGGGCGATGCTAGGAAAACGAGGTATCGCCGGGCAAATCAATGCGTGGTGCGAAACCGGTTTCGTCGAGAAGCTGTTCTTGCTCCTCGCGGCGCAAGGGTATCAGATTTACCTCACTGCTGACCACGGCAATGTCGACGCGGAGGGCATTGGCCGTCTCAGCCAAGGTGTCGTGTCAGAGCTGAGAGGCGAAAGGGTTCGGACCTATCGCAGTGAAACTCTGGCAGCTTCTGTGCCGCCGGAAATCGATGCGTTTCGGTTTGATAGTTCTGGACTACCGCCAGACTTCTTGCCGGTATACGCCGGCACGCGGGGAGCATTCGTTCCTAAAGGAGATCAAATCGTCGCTCACGGGGGGGTTTCCGTTGAGGAACTCATCGTTCCCTTCATCAAGATAAACATAAAAAGATCAGCATCATGAACTCCTCGTCGCCACAAATAGGTTTCGACCGCTTCATCCAACTGGACTGGGCATTGCTTGCCCTCCGCATTCGGGCTGGTAGGGGCGCTCTCGATGATCTCGACGAGGTTCTGGCGTCATCACATTCCGGACCAGCAGCGAAGAAAAAGACCAGGACGGTACTCAACCGCCTTTGGCTGGAGCCCCGTGCTGACCTGGTCGACTTTGCCGACCGCGGAGTTGAAGTCTTTTGCGATGCGCCAGAGACCACGGTGCCGGCACTGACATGGGGTATGGCGCTCGCCACATACCCCTTCTTCGGAAAGGTAGCGGAGATTGTTGGCCGACTCACAACGCTTCAGGGTGATTGCACATCGGCAGAGGTTCACCGGCGCATGGCCGAGATCTACGGCGAACGGGAAGGCACTCGTCGGATGACAAACATGGTTCTGCAATCGCAGGCCAGTTGGGGTGCCATCGAACGCACAGATAAAGGCAAGCGGATCGAGCGCAAGAAGCCGATGGATCTGAAGGGCTCAGCTGTGGCTGCTTGGCTTGCCGAAGCATGCCTACGGTATAGCGGACGTGCGCTCCCTGTGGCGAGCATAGAGTCTAATCCGACTATCTACCCGTTTATTCTCGGCGGCTCGACGGCCTACCTCCTCTC
>Ga0182749_1002140_pt1 | contig 14734 bp, 14 predicted proteins | sample eDN3rd37CKraftMG_FD_128875 | JGI IMG/M metagenome (GOLD analysis project Ga0182749, IMG submission 128875) | Enriched Miracle-Growth compost microbial communities from Emeryville, California, USA - eDNA 3rd pass 37_C Kraft MG (version 2) (version 2) ...
CGGCGTCGCCGGCAACGTGTCCTCGGCAAGTTGACGCCCATCGAGTTCGAAGCCATCATGACCACACAAGCCGCATCCGCGGCCTAACGAGAAGAGTCACCAAGACCTTCAGCAGTCCCCGCCATCAGCGCCGTTGGCTCAATGCCGCTGTTGAGTTCCTCATCGAACTCTGCTGCGAGGGTGGGATGTGTATCCGCGATCGAGTTAAATCCGGCGAGGACCTTCCTGTTCGCGCAGAACGGGCAGCCGCCGGCGCGACCGGGACGGCTGATCCGTGCCACCGTGCTTCGGAACCGATGACCTAATGCTCTTCCTCCTGGCCGGGCGTGGGCATTCGCGTCCGAGGCTGCTCCTGACGCGCCGGCAGAGCGCGACCGCGAGGCCCAAGGGTGGTCAACGCCAGGCTGCGAATCCGGCGTACGCAGGGCGTCCCGCCGGCCGCCGCGCAACGCGCACGGCCCATCACGCGCCCCATATCAAAAGAAGCCGCCCGGCTCATAGGCATCTCGGCTCGACAGCGGAGAGCGGGGAGACATTGTCTCCCCGCTCTCGTCGTGACGCTCCACTCGTCACGATTCCGAACGGGCATTTCCCATTCGGACAGTCGCGGCGCATTCAGCTCGTCGTGACCCTCGATCGCTCCGCTGCTTCAGCCACCACATCTACGAGTTCCCGGGTCCGTTGCCGGAGCGCGATGAGATCGCCTCCGCGGAAGGCATCCTGGACAAGCGGCCCGCCAACGCTCACTGCTGCCGCTCCTGCCGAAATCCATTCGCGACAGCCCGCGGTATCGAGTCCACCGCTGGGAATAACCCGAAGGCCGGGAAATGGGCCGAGGAGCTGGCGCAGGTAGTCGGGGCCCACGACTGACGCCGGGAACACCTTCACCGCCGTCGCGCCGGCCGCCCAGCCCGCGTGGATTTCGGTAGGCGAGAACGCCCCGGGGAACACCGGCACCGACCGTCGGACGCACAGCGCCACGACATCAGGAGCAAGCGTCGGCGTGACGACAAAACGAGCCCCGGCATCGATCGCGCGTTCGGCTTCTGCAACCGCTGTCACAGTGCCTACGCCGATCTCTGCGGCGCCCACGAACCGCTCGGCGATTGCTTCAAAGCGCTCGAACACGCCAGCGGTGCTCAGTGTGAGCTCGATCGAAGTCAGTCCGCCCTCGACGAGAGCTTCGATCACCGGCAAGTACTCGGAGGCGTGCCCTGCACGGAGCACGGCCACCACGGGCGTCTGCGTCAGAAGTTGCGACGACGGCACACGGGACGGACTCATCGTCCTAGCCACCCTCCGTCGATGGGGAGCAGGATGCCGTTGACATAGTCCGAAGCCGCAGACGCGAGGAAGACAGCGGCGCCACCGAGATCTTCAGGTCTGCCCCAGCGACCAGACGGAATCCGCGAAAGGATCTGCTCGTCACGCACTGCGTCGCTCCGCAGAGCGGTGTTCATGTCAGTGTCGATGTAGCCCGGCACTATCGCATTCACGTTGACGCCTCGCGACGCCCATTCGTTCGCGAACGCCTTGGTCAGCTGAGCGACGGCGCCCTTGGAGGCGGCATACGCTGGGACGCGCAGACCGCCCTGCAGTGAGAGCAGCGAGGCGACATTGATGATCTTGCCGTGGCCCCGTTCGATCATCGCTCGAGCGAAACCCGTGCTCAGCTGAAAGACCGCGCGGGTGTTGACGGCCATGACGGTATCGAAATCCTGGAGGGGGAAGTCGATCGCGTCGTGCCGGATCTGCGTGCCCGCGTTGTTGACCAGAATGTCGACCGGTGCGAGCGCTGTTGCGGTCTGGATTGCCGCGTCGATGGAGGCCGCTTCGTCCAGTGCCATCTCGATGGTCTGCAACGAACGTCCGCATGCCCGTGCTGTCTGCGACACGGATTCCGACGCGGCGCTCCGCTGGAGCGTGATGACATCGGCGCCGGCTTGAAGCAGCGCTTGCGCGATGGCCGCGCCGATGCCCCTCGATGCCCCTGTGACGACTGCCGTTCGTCCCTGCAGATCGAAAAGCGCGGCGGTCATGCCGAGCTCTCTGACGAAACCAGCACCTTGAGGGCGGCGCCAGCGGACGTCGCTTCTGAGAAGGCTTCCGCGGCCTGCTCCAGGGGATAGACCGAGACAGGAAGCCGACCGAGCCCGAGCACGTCCTGCTCGACGAGCGACGCCGCAGCCTCCATGTCTTCGCGCGTGTATACGCGTGTTCCTACGACGGTGTTTTCCGAGAAAGTGATCCGTTGGAGGTCCATCTCGGCGGGTTTCTTGTACACGCCTACGAGGACGATCGTTCCGAGCACTCGGGCCGAGGCCGCGAGCAAGGGTGCCACGGAGGGGTGCGCCGCGGTGTCGAACACGATGTCGGCGCCGGCGCCGCCCGTGCGACGCACGATCTCCCCGACCGCGTCAAGCTCGGGCGGAATCGTCGCGAGGCCCAGGCGCTCTGCGACCGCGCGACGCTCCGCACTCGGCTCGACGATAACGACGGATGCGGCACCGCGGTGCTGAGCGACCAACGCCGTCAGCACGCCAATCGGCCCAGCACCGAAGAGCGCGACCGACTCGCCGCCGCGAAGACCGGATCGTTCCACAGCATGGACCGCGACAGCCAACGGCTCGATGAGCGCCACCTGCTCACGGGGAGCACTGGCGTCGACCTCGATGAGCGTGGAAGCGGGCAGTGCAACGAACTCCGCGAGCGAGCCGGGCGTGTCGATGCCATAGAGGCCGAGCTGCTCGCACACGTGCGTGTTGCCTGAACGACATGCTCTGCAGAGGCCGCAACTGATCAAGGGCTCGGCGACGATCCGAGCACCGACTTCGGGCCCCCCATCGCCCGCTCGGACCACGACCCCCGAAATCTCGTGACCCATGATGAGCGGGAACGTCGCGCGTGGGTGCGTGCCGTGGAGGATAGAGAAATCAGTTCCGCAAAGGCCCGTGAACTCGGTGCGAATGAGCGCCCACCCCTCGGGCACCTCCGGGAGTGGCACCTCGCTGATCTCGATCTGATCAGCGCCGACGACGACTGCTGCTTTCATCGTGGTGGGAGTCACGAACTGGCCACCCTTTCTGGATTCAAGATGTTTCGCGGGACCCGGCCCTCAATCACATCGATGACGTTCTGAATGGTGCGCCGCTTCAACTCCCCGAATGACTCCTCGGAGTACCAGGAGATGTGTGGGGTCAGCACGATGTTCGGATGGCGCCGGAGTTCGCTATCGGCGGGGAGCGGTTCTTGCTCGAACACGTCCAGCGCGGCACCCGAGAGTCGTCCGGCGGACACAGCGGCGGCAAGCGCCTGAGTGTCGATGAGTGCGCCGCGAGCGGTATTCACGATCTGCGCGCCCGGCTTCATCCGCCGGATCGCCGAATCATCGATCAGATGATGTGTCGCCTGGCTGAGTGGAACGTGCAACGACAGAATATCCGAGCACGCGAGGACCTCATCCATCTCCAGGACGCGGATTCCATCTTCAGTCAGCGTCCCCGCCTGGCGAAGCGGGTCGAAGCCCACGACATCGAACCCGATCCCTTTGGCTTTCCGAGCTGTCGCCGATCCGATGCGTCCCATTCCAAGCACGCCGAACGTCTGCACTGACGTCCTATGAAGCGGGCGAGCCGCTGAGTAGTCGTAGCCTCCGCTTCGAATCTGTCGGTCGAGCAGCGGAACGCCACGTACGAGCGCCATGGTGAGCGCAATCGCGTGGTCACTGACGTCCTCAGTTCCGTAATCGGGAACGTTGCAGACGGCGACTCCACGTGCCGTAGCGGCGTCAACATCGACGGTGTCGACACCGACACCGTACCGGCCGATCGCGCGCAGGCGAGGCAGGCTGTCCAGCACGCGAGCGGTGATCGGAGCGTACTGCACGAGGATCGCGTCGGCATCCGCGGCCGCAGCGATGACATCGTCTTCGGTTGCGCTCTGCCTCACTTCCAGTTGGATTCCGTGGCGCCGGGCGATAGCGAGCTCTGGTTCCATCGAATCGTGATCGCAGTCGGTGACCACGATTCGAGGGCTCTCGTTTTCGCCATACGTCACCGCTTGACCGTCGTTCACTCCCACACGAACACCGTCTTCCCGAGCGATCCGGCGTCAAACTCAGCGAGCGCTCGCTCCGCCTGATCGAGGGGGTAGCGGAAGGTCACCATCTCCTCCACAGAGATGCCGAGCTCGGCAGCGCTGCGAATCATTTCGTGCAGGTCCGGCGTACCAAAGACCCACGACCCCGAGCAGGTGAGCTGCTTCTGAATGATCTTGTCCACATCGAGCTCTACAGGGCGGTTCCCGAGACCGACGAACACAATCCGGCCACCAATTCCTGCAACGTCGAGCGTTGATGCACGCCCAGGCGCAACACCGGAAGCCTCGATAACAACATCGGCTCCTCGCCCATCGGTCGCCTGCGCAACCTGCTCGAGTACATCGGGCGCTCCCGCGTCGATGGTGATCTGCACACCGAGCCGCTCGGCGTTCTCGCGGCGCTCGGCGAGCGGATCCAGCGCGACAACCCGGGCGCCGGCACGCCCGGCGAGGAACGCGGCGGCCGTGCCGACCGGGCCAAGGCCGACGATCGCAACCGTTTCCCCCGCGACGAGAGCGCCGCGAGAAAGCGCTGCAGCCGCTGTACCGGCACCGCATGACCAGAAGGCCCCTTCGACGAAGGAGATCGCCTCGGGGAGCACGACGCAGTCTTTCGCTTCGGCCAACATGAAGTCCGCCATGGCGCCGTCCCGGTCTAGTCCGTAGAACACCTTGTCAGGGCAATCGATGTCACGTCCCCGACGGCATGCCACGCAGTGACCGCATCCGGTCACGTGCGCAACCGCAACGCGTTCGCCCACGGAGAGAGTTCGGACGCCGTCACCGACCTGAACGACGACCCCAGCCGCTTCATGGCCGGGGGTCGTTGTCGGGCTCGTGTGGTGGCCGACGACGATTCCCTCGCGCTCGGATGCGGGAACGCGGAACTGCTGGTGCAGGTCACTTCCGCAGAGCCCCGCGGCGCGGAGTTCGACAAGCACCTGGCCGGGGCCCGGAGAGGGTGTCGGGATCTCGGTGATCTCAACGCGGCGGTCGCCGGGGAACAACAATGTCCTCATGGAGTTACTCATTCAATCTGTCGTCTGGTAGTCAAAGGCGGTGAACACGCTTTTCGTCGAACCGGTCGAGCACGGCCCGGTTCACCGAAATGCCTAGACCAGGCTTGGTTGGAATTGGGACACGGCCCTCGACCATCTCAGGAATCTCCTCAACGAGTTCGCGCCGGAATGGATGGCTGGACTGGTCGTACTCGAGCAGCGGCTCATGACCCGCGCGGGAAATCGGCACCGGGGGGATCGTCGCCAGGAAGTGGGTTGCCGCGACGAGGCCGATAGCCGTGCCCCAGACGTGCGGGTTCAGGCCGAGACCAGCACTTAGCGCGAGAGTCTGGATCTGCTGAAGTCCGGTGAAGCCACCGGCTGCCGCGAGGTCGGGCTGCAGGATGTCGACCGCCCGCTTCGTCGCCCAGGGCCAGAAGCCGTGCCTGGAGAACTCGTTCTCGCCCGCGGCGACGAGTAGCCGCGGACCCATCTCCACCAGCGAGCGATACCCGTCGATGTCCTCAGGGCTGATCGGCTCTTCGAGCCAGTAGACATTAAGATCGTCGAGTTCACGGACCAGGCGTCGCGCTTGTCCCGCGTTGTACGCATGGTTTGCGTCGGCGACGATGCGGACCTCTGACCCCAACGCCTCACGCACTGCAGCGATGCTGCGAATGTCGTCCTCTACACCGAAGCCAATCTTCACCTTCATGGTCGTGAAACCGGCGTGCTTGTGGCGGAACGCCTCTTCGACGAGCAACGAGGGATAATCTCCGCCTTCCACCCGGTAGAAGCCCGTGGCGTACGGGGCGAGGCTCGTCCGGAATGCGCCACCAAGCAAGGTGTGAATCGGCAGCCCGAGCATCTGGCCCTTGACGTCCCAGAGCGCGATGTCAATTGCGCTGATCGCTCCGACAACCGCCCCCTTCATCCCGAAATCCTTCGTGCGGTTGTAGCACTCCTCATACAGCACGCCGGTCTCGAGCGGGTCTCGTCCGAGGAGCAGGGGACGCAGCGAAGCATCGATCGTGGCCGCGGCGATGTCGGCGGGTTGGTGCCCGTTGCACAAGGCCTCGCCGTACCCGGTAACGCCCTCGTCCGTCGTGATGGCGACGATGGTGCTGGAGCGGTGCGTCACCGTCCCGGGCTGGGCGAAGAAGAAGGGCTGCGAAACCTCGGCTCGAAGCACCCACGTTCGTACATCGGTAACCTTCGCCATCAGTGCATGATCCAGCCGGCGGTGACATTAATGGACTGCCCGGTCATGGCCGAGCTGGACGTAGTGGTCAGGAACACCGCGACATCGGCGATCTCGTCCAGTTCGACGTACCGATTCATCGGGCTCAGCCCCTTAAGCATCGTCGTGTACTCCTCGAAGGACACCCCGTCCGCGTCAGCGTGCATGCGGACCACTTGATCCAGGTGCGGGGTGTCGACGTTTCCGGGGAGGAGCGCGTTCACCCGGATGCCGTATTGAGCGACTTCGAGCGCCGCGGTCTGGGTGAGTCCGAGCATCGCCCATTTGGACGATGCGTACGCGCTGCGCAAAGGCACCCCGCGTTTCCCGACATTGGAAGCGATGTTCAGAACGTTGCCGCTCCTTCGCGGAATCATGCGCTGAAGCGCCTCACGCGTGCACATCATGGTTCCGGTGAGGTTGATCCTGAACGTGCGCTCCCACTCTTCGGTTGTAGTGTCCACCAGCAGGGCAACAGGAGTGCCGATCCCGGCGTTGTTGACGAGGATGTCCACGGGGCCGAGCTCACGATCGATCGTGCCGAAGGCATCGGCAACGGATTGTTCAGATGCGACATCGAGATGAACGCCGAGGGCTGCATACCCTTCCTCCGTCAACTCCGCCACGAGCGCATCGGCGGGTTGAATGTCCGCAATGGCGACACGCGCTCCTTCGCGAGCGAAGCGCCGGGCGATCGCTGCCCCGATTCCCTGCGCGCCCCCGGTGATAACGGCAACTTGATCTTTCATCCTCATTTGTCCTTCATCCTGCGAACGGGTGTGGCGCACGACCTGCCACTCCCGCGCGATAGCGGAAGATCGAACCGGCGTGGGGCTCGTCTTTCAGTTGGAGCGGGGTGCGTCCGTATTTGGCGGTGGTGATGAACAGCTCGTCGAGCGCCTCGCCCCCGAACGCCACGCTCGTCGGGCGTGCGACCGGAACATCTATGACCTGCTTAAGGTCTCCCTCCGGGCCCAATCGGAGGATGGCCCAGCCGTCCCACATCGCGACCCAGATGTCTCCTGACTCGTCGACGGTGAGACCGTCTGGAGCACCTTGATCGAGGCTCGCAGTGAAGATAGCCCGGCCGTTTGTGACGGTGCCGCGGTCGAGATCGAAATCGTAGGCACTGATCGTGCCGGTGGCGGTATCCGCGTGGTACATCAGCCGATTGTCTGGGCTCCAGTCGATGCCGTTCGAAGTCGTCGTGTGCGGGATCCGGAGATTCAGATCACGGGCCGCATCCAAGCTGTAGACGGCGCCCGCGCCGGGCGTTTGATCGAACGCCATCGTCCCCCACCAGAGCCGGCCCGCAGCATCACACTTTCCGTCATTGGCACGATTGGTCTCCACGCCTGGCTCGACCTCCACCTCGAGCGTGAACGCTCTGGTGTCGAAGTCTGCAAAGCCGAGGCCGTCGCGGACGGCGGCGATCACGCCGCCGCCCGCTCGGCCCGCCACCATTCCGATGGGCTGACCGACTGAGAAGGATGTGTCCACGCCCGATGCCGGGTCGAAGGCGTGGATCTCGCCGGGGTACAGGTCGATCCACAGCAGATGCTGCTCGCGTTCATCCCACCAGGGACCTTCGCCCAGGTCCGCGTGAGCTTCAAGCGCGACATCAAGAGAGGTAAAGCGCATGGTCATCCGTCTATCCAGTCGGTCGAGCCGGTCAGAAGGGGGCGTTGACGTAGTCCTGGAGTTCCTCGTTCGCCATGAACTCGTCGAAGATCTCATCCTGGACGATGAAATCATCGGCAGAGACACCACTGAGATCGGTGCCGAGGGCCTCCGCCTGCGCGAACTGATAATCGGTCAGAGCGCGCCAGCTCAGCTCAGAATTGTCGCTGAAGGTCAGCTCCGCTGCTTCCTGGGCGGTCGGGAAGAAGGTGGTTGCGGGGATCTGGGCCTTGAGGTCCTCCACGCTCATGTTGCTCGCGGTGTCGGGATTCAGGGTCTTGAGAATGATGGGGTAGGCCTCATCTGGGTTCTCGGCGACGTATCGGGCAGTTCGGTACCAGATCGCTGCGACATCGACCAACTGGTCGTGGTTCTCCGAGAGGTACTCCTCAGTTACGTAGGCGTTGCTATACCAGAGGCCGGGCGCACCCATCTCCTCGTCCTGAATGAGGATCTCGTACCCGTCCATCTGGTCAACGAGACGCACGGTCTGCGCCACGGCTCCCAGGTAGATGTCGCCGGTCCCCTGGATGAATCCGGTTGCTCCCTGGGCGGCGTCGGAGAAGTTCTGCACGTTCAAGTCCTCGTAGGTCTTGCCGCCTTCCTCCATCAGGCCCGCGATCGTCGCCCGGTAGCTGGACTCAGTGGTGAGGAGCGTCTTTCCGACCATCTGTTCGACGACGGCTTCGCGCGCCTGGTCGGCATCACCCAATTCTTCGAAGTACTCCTTGTACGTCTTGAGGGCGGAGTCCTCTCGGACCACGAACGCAAAGCCCTTGTACTGCGAGAGGCTCAAAAAGACCCGCAGGTTGGGCTGAGCGGGAAGCTGCGACACGAGCGACCCGATCGCGCCCTGGGCGATGTCGATGTCGCCGCGTGCGAGCGATTGCGTCTCGTTCGGCTCAAGCGGGTACTTCGTGAAGCTGAAGTCGTAACCCAGCTCCTTATCGAAGCCTTTCTCGTGAGCTACATAGAAGAGGTGATAGTCCAAGTACGGCAAGACGCCGATTTTTAGCGGGGTCAGTTCGCCACTTGCGCCGGCATCTTCGCCTTGGGTGCTGGTGCATGCGCTCGCGCCCACAAGGACACCGACCGCGAGGGCCGCTGCAGCTGCACGCCGCAGGACTCGGCGCCTGACATTCATCTTTGAACTCATAGCTGTGGTTCCTTATCTCTGATGCCTCTAATGAGGCCTCGTGTTTGCCTCGGGCGAGGCTGTGGAGTCTTGGAGTGTCAGCTCGTTTTGATTAGTGCTGTGACCGGTCCGCCCATCTGGTGAGCCCCTTGGTGGACAGCAGTACGAGACGATCAAGGAGGAAGGCGAGGATCGTGTAGATGATCACGATCAGGATCACTCCGTCGGTGTGGAGGTATGCCTGGCTGTTGATGAGCAGGTAACCCAGACCGTCCTGCGCCCCAATGAACTCCGCGGCGACATCGAGTCCGAAGGAGGCGGCAGCGGCCACTCGGAGAGCACCGACGAGGTTCGGGATAATCGCCGGAACGACGATTGTGGTGAAGAGTCTCCCGCGGCTTGCGCCCAGTGTTCGACCCGCGCTCACATAGATCGCCGGAACATTCTTGATGGCCTCGGACGTGCTCACCACGAGGATGACGAAGCATCCGAACGACACGAGTCCGATTTGGGAGCCGTAGCCAATTCCGAACCAGAGGAGGAAGAGCGGGATCAGGGCAAAGATCGGCATCGGACGAAGCGCGTTGACGATGGGCTCAATACTTTCGCGGACGATGGCGCTATACGCCATGAGCAACGCTACGAGCACACCGGCGGCACATCCAGCGAGAAATCCGCCAAGGATGATGACGAGCGAGTAGCCCAAGGCACTCGGCAGCTGTGGGGCCATTGCGACGAAGCGGTTACCCAAATCATCCGGGCCTGGGATGAACAACGGACCGACGCCGAACACCTTGGTGGCGAGGATCCAGGCAAGCAGGAGAATCAGCACCGTGCCCGCTTGGAGCATGAGCCGGCGGTTCCGCTCCCGACGAGGGTTCAGTGGTCGTGCGTCAGCATTCATACTGCCGTAGCCTCCAATCCGCGGATCATGTCGCCCAGCAGTCGCCGATATCCCTGAAGCTCGGGCGTGGTTCGCATCTCAGACGTTCGGGGGCGGGGTAGGTCGATATCGACGATGGTGAGCCCCCCGCCCTTCTGCAGCACGAATACCCGGTCGGCAAGAAATGCGGCCTCCTCGAGGTCATGGGTCACGAAGATGATCGTCTTTTTCTGCGAATCCCAGATCTTGAGGATCGCCTCCTGGAGGCTCTCTTTCGTCATCGTGTCGAGCCCACCGAAGGGCTCATCCATGAGGATGGTCGCCGGGTCGCCAGCGAACGCGCGAGCGACATCGACGCGCTTACGCATGCCTCCCGAGAGCTGTCGGGGGTAGAAGCCGCGATACTCCGAGAGCCCGACCAGGTCCAGCGACTCGCTCACCGCTCGATCGCGGTCGGCGGCGTTCCATCCGGCCGCGGCCGGGGCGTACTCAACGTTCTTTTCGACGGTGTACCAGGGGAAGACCGCGTCGTCCTGGAAGACCACCGCTCGGTCACCGCCTGGCCCGTGCACTTCCCGCGACCCGAGCGTGATGGTACCGGTCGTAGGGGCAACCAGCCCCGCGAGTGCGAAGAGCAGCGTGCTCTTGCCTGCCCCTGAGGGCCCAATGATGCAGATGAACTCACCGTCGGCCACCTCAAAGTTCACGTCCGCAAACGGCGTCACGGTACGCCCCTTGGCCGCGTACGAGACGCTCAATCCTGTGACCTGCAGCCGGCGATCTTGGGCAGTCGCTCGCTGCCTGCTTCCGCGGTCTGTCTGAGACATGCAACCTCTCAACCTCGTTGTCGTGCCGGGCGCTTGTCGGGCTGGTGCATCGCGAGCCACTGCTCGCGCTGATCGGGCCACCGCTCGGGTGCCCTCCTCCGCCACGAGATGGACCGAGGAAGCGTTCCGGCGAGAGATCACGCTAGACGAAATCGGCCACACTGTCAAAATGTTGTTGTTACATCAATATATTGACACTCGCCGCATGCGCATCTGGAGTCACTCGAGTTCGTCGCCGCGCCCCGAGGTCGCTCGCGCGAGCTCCTCTAGCTCACGCACCGCAGACGAAATTCGTGCCTCCGTCGCATCCGCTTTCAGAATCGAGCCACTCACGGCATACACGGACGAAAGGTCCTGGCGCCGAGCAAGCGGCACCGCCACGCATACAACCCCCGGCGTGGTCTCCTCGTCGTCGATCGCGTATCCAAGCTCAGCAACCTTGCGCACCTCGTTCCGTAACTCTGCGAAGTCACGGATAGACCTCGGCGTAAGGGTGACGAGCGGACCGTCCCAGCCCTCGAAGACGCGTTCCAGCTGTGCGTCGTCCAGGCTGCCAAGCATGGCCTTACCGAGGCCGGTGCAGTTCGCCGGGAGCCGGCCGCCCACCCTGGAAGCGATGGTGACGAGGTCGGTTCCATCGTGGCGGGCGAGGTATACGACGTCCGACACATCGAGCGTGCCGAGCTGGACCGTGAAGGAAGGCGGCCGTCGCGTCTGACAGAACTCAGTGAAGTGACGCACGGGAGCAAACGTGTTGACATACGCCTGACCGAGCTCACCCAATGCTGGCCCGAGGCTGTAGCCGAGTGGACCTGACCTGACGAAACCCACTTCTTCGAGCGCGACGCAAATGTTGACCGCTGATGATCGCGGAATCGCCAGGGCCTTGGCTGCGGCAGTGGCCGTGAGTGGAGCGCCGTTTCGGTCAGCGATGATCCGGAGGATGTGCGCACCGCGCAGAATCGCTGGGGGCGGCGCCGCGCTGCCATGGCCTCGCTGTTCAGCGTCCATCCCCATCTCACTATGCTTCACGTCAACATTTTGACACTAAGCCAAGTATTTGACAATACTGAAGCGATCCGTGAAGCTACCCCGCAGGCGCTACGCAAACGGCCGGTGGCCTGGCTTGAGACGAGCCGGAATCAAGTCGTGCATGCCGCGAAGCGGGCATTCCCCGCCGAGCCTTTGTCTCAAATCGCGTGAAGGAGGGCGATGACCACGATACAAGCCAGCGCACCGGGCGTGGTCTGCATCGGCGAGACGATGGGACTCTTTCGCGCGTCGCAGGTGGGGCCTCTGATCCACTCGCGAGGATATGAGCTGGGGATCGGCGGAGCCGAGAGCAATGTCGCAGTCGCACTACGACGGCTCGGCGTCGATGTTGCATGGGTGGGCCGGCTCGGCGCGGACACTCTCGGCGATCTCATTGTCCACGAGCTGCGCGGTGAGGGTGTCCTCGTGCACGCAGCCCGCGACCGAGACGCACCGACAGGTATGATGCTCAAGGAGCGGAGAACCGACGACCTTACTCGCGTGACCTACTATCGCCGCGACAGCGCTGGATCGCGACTCAGCGTCTCGGATCTTCCGCTCGACTTGATCGCGGGTGCACGGATCCTGCACGTCACTGGAATCACGCCGGCGCTTTCAGCGTCTGCCCGCGAGGCGGTCATCGAAGCGATTCGATTTGCCCGCGGTGCCGGCACGTTGGTCTCCTTCGACGTGAACTTCCGCCGCACCCTCTGGGATGTCGAGGCGGCCTCCAGCACGCTTCCCGAGCTCATCGCGCACACCGACATTCTGTTCGCTGGGACCGAAGAAGCCCGCATCCTCGGCGCTGATGGCGAGCCCGCACAGCTGATGAGCAGCCTCGCGGATCTGGGCCCGCAGCAGGTTGTGGTCAAACTCGGAAAGGACGGGTGCGCCGCTCTCATCGACGGCCAGGAGTTCGGACGTGCAGCTGTACCGATTCGTCCGGTGGACACCGTCGGTGCTGGTGATGCATTCGCCGCGGGATACCTGGCAGAGTTGCTGGCGGGTGCAGCGCCCGAACTCCGCCTGGAAACGGCCAACCGATGCGGTGCGTTCGCATGCCTTGCGCCCGGCGATTGGGAAGGGCTGCCCACTCGATCCGAGCTCTCGGCACTGGACGCTGAAGAGGGAGTGTTGCGGTAGGTGATCGGTTCGACTGGGAATCGGATGACGGTGGCGACATCCGGCGAAGGGTCAGACGCCACTACGACGGTGACACGCGGGTCCGTATCGTGCACCATCGCCCATCTCGGCGCGACGTTGCTTGACTTCAGACTTGGCGGGTCTGCCGTGATCGACGGGTATTGGGATATCGCGGAGCTCAAAGCGCAAGACGGTGTGCGGTCGGGAGTACTTGCCCCCTTTGCGGGACGCGTCCGCGAAGCGCGATACACGTTCGAGGGAACGCTCCACGACTTGCGGCCGGGGGAGGCCGACCGCACAGTCTTCCACGGATTCTTCCGGTCAGCCCTCTTCGCCCTCGTCAGGGTTGAGGACTGCGATGGGCACACCGATCTCATCCTTCGCGCCGAACGCGTGACGGCACCCGGCTACCCGTACTCAGTAACCACGAGGGTGAAATTCTCGGTGCGTTCCGATGGGTTGGACGTTGAGATCGGTGTTCGGAACGATGGCCCTATCCCAGCTCCCGTGACACTCGGTTGGCACCCGTACTTCGAGCTCCAGACGGCGGCGAGGACTGACGATCTCGTCATGCGCATTCCTTCTGATCGAACGCTTTCCATGGATGACGCCCTTCTTCCCAACCATGATTCCGAACCGACGGATGTGAGTGGCAGTGCTCTCGACTTCACTCGTCCGCGCATGATTGGCCCGACCGAGCTCGATACGTGCTACGTGGGCCTGCGACGGAACCCGGAGAACATCGCAGAGATTCACATCTGCACGCCAGAAGAGCAGCTCACCATCTGGCAAGACACCGACGTGGCGTACCTCTACACCGGGGACCGTCTTTCGCGCGGCGCCCGCCGCAGTATCGCGATCGAATCGCTTACCGACATCCCCGACGCTTTCAACGACCCCGAAGGCGCAAAGCGCATCTCGCTCCTTCCCGGACGGACCCGAACGCTTCGCTGCGGCTTCCGCTACCTCGCCAACTGAGCACAATGCGTCTGATGCTCGAGTACAAGATGAAATGCAATCTGAGTTACTCGGACGACAGCCGGGCGATCAGGGTGGTCCCGGGCTTCTTCACTGACAGTCCCGAACATCCACGTGCGCACAAGCCGTCCGCTTAGAAGCAGATCCTGGAGTGTCGGTGGTCGGGGACCAACGCCACACGGCTGCGATTCGTTGCGGGGTGGCCTGACGTCTCCCAGACAATACTGAGGCTCACACTGCCGAATGCTTTCGCGCTGACGCTCGCAGCGATCCTCGCCACAAAGGCTCAACTCGGCTGCACAAAGCGTTCGTGCCCGCCAGAATCGAAGTACAGCAGTTGCATGGGCCAGGAGTGCCGCATCAGGATCATCTTTTGAGACGCCTCACAACAGCGAGGGAGCCTGACGCATGAAGCTGCTTCTCACCTCGGGTGGGATCACCAACGACTCCATCCGTGAAGCGCTGCTCGGCCTGCTGGGCCGGCCGGTCGAGGACAGCGATGCTCTCTTCATCCCGACCGCTCAGTGGGGGCATCCGTTCTGCTCTCCGCAGTCGGTGTGGCTGTCGACGGTGGGCGGCCGACCCGGGCGGTCGCCTTTGACCGACCTGGGGTGGCGGTCGGTGGGAGTGCTCGAGCTCACGGCGCTTCCGTCGATCGGGCGCGACCGATGGGAGCCGTGGGTGCGGGATGCCGATGTGCTGCTCGTGGACGGGGGCGAA
>Ga0182749_1002142_pt1 | contig 14720 bp, 12 predicted proteins | sample eDN3rd37CKraftMG_FD_128875 | JGI IMG/M metagenome (GOLD analysis project Ga0182749, IMG submission 128875) | Enriched Miracle-Growth compost microbial communities from Emeryville, California, USA - eDNA 3rd pass 37_C Kraft MG (version 2) (version 2) ...
AAGCGGGACAGCTGCTGATCGATGTCCTTGAAAATCGCTTTCATGTTGGCTTCCGACGTCGGGCTCTCGACGACGACGACCAGCTCTGGCTTGTTCGACGATGCTCGAACAAGGCCCCACGTCCCATCTTCAAGCATCACGCGCACGCCGTTGACGGTGATCAAATCACGGATGGCTTGTCCTGCGACGTGACCGCCCGTTTCCTTCTGCCGTTGGTAGTGCGCGGTAATGCGTTCGACGACGTCATACTTCTTTTCGTCGTCGCAATGCGGAGACATCGTCGGCGAGCTCCACGTCTTGGGCAATGCGTCTCGCAGTTCCGCAACGGACTTGCCCGGATTTCTATCGAGCATATCGCAGACGGCAAGCGCCGACACGAGGCCGTCGTCGTAGCCGCGTCCGAGCGGTTCGTTGAAAAAGAAATGCCCCGACTTTTCGAAGCCCACGAGCGACTTGTTTTCGAAATTAAAGCGTTTGATGTAGCTGTGGCCGGTCTTCCAGTAGGTCGTCGTCGCGCCGTTTGCGATAAGCACCGGATCGGTGGTGAAGAGGCCCGTCGATTTCACGTCGACAACAAACTTCGCATTTTTGTAGAGCGAGGAAATATCACGCGCGAGCATGACTCCGACTTTGTCGGCAAAAATCTCGTGTCCGTCGTTCGCAACGACGCCGCATCGGTCGCCATCGCCGTCGAAGGCAAGTCCGACGTCGGCGCCGGTTTCCAGCACTTTCGCCGAGACGGCGTTCAGCATTTTCATGTCTTCTGGGTTTGGGTTGTGGTTCGGGAAGGAGTGGTCGAGATCGACGTTTAGCGGAACGACTTCGCATCCGATGGCGGAAAGCACTTGCGGTGCGAAGGCTCCCGCCGTTCCGTTACCGCACGCTGCGACGACCTTCAGCCGCCGCTTCAACTTTGGCCGGTCAGTCAAGGATTTGATGTAGCGCTCGGCCATGTCCGGCACGAAGATGTAACGGCCGCCGGTTCGCGCCTCATACTCCGCGTTGAGCACGATCGATTTCAGCTCCGACATATCATCAGGCCCGAAAGTCAGCGGCCGCGATAAGCCCATTTTGATTCCGGTCCAACCGTTGTCGTTGTGGCTGGCTGTGACCATCGCCACGCCCTCGACGTCGAGTTCGAATTGCGCGAAGTAGGCCATCGGCGATAGCGCGAGGCCGATGTCATGGACTTCGCATCCCCCCGCCAACAAGCCGGTCATCAGAGCTTGTTTTACAGCGCCCGAATACCAGCGATAGTCATGCCCGACGACAATGCGTCTCGGTACGCCGCGCCGCGTGAAGAGCGTCGCCATGCCGAGGCCGACGGCATTGAGGCCCATCAAATTGATTTCGTCGGGAAATAGCCAGCGTGCGTCGTATTCCCGGAAGCCGGTCGGCTTTACGAGCGCAAGCCGCTCGAAATCTGCCGTGTTGGGTTTGAGGTCGGCACGAGGCTTAGGCAGCATGCAATCCATCCCGTTTAAGATTGTACCGTTGCACGGCAATCGGAACAGCCGCGCAGATGTCCATCAGCATTTGGGTGAGAGACTTAGAGGAACTATTCTTGCAGCACCAGGGTTCCGTCGCGCATTTCGACGCGGGAAAGCCGCCCTAAAAACGACATCCCAAGCAGCGTCAGGTCTGATTTGCCTTTCTCCGAGACGACGGCGGGCACGTTGCGAACCGTAATGTCGCCGATCGAGATGCGCGAAATCGTGACCGGCGCGACGCGCGCCGTACCATTGGCCGTTTTGGCCGTATGTGTGAAATCTCCCGGGTGGACATAGATGCCGAGACGGTCCGCATCCTCTTGAGTCAGGGCGACGAGAGATGCGCCCGTATCGACCATGACATCGACGGGACGGCCATTGATCTCGGCTTCGGTTCGAAAATGCCCGTAGTCACCCGCTGGAATGGAGACGCTTCCGGGCCCCGGCTTCGAAGCGGCTTGCGCAAGCCGAGCTGGTGGGGTTGTCGAGATACGCTCGTCGTTTTGAACCGTCCCCGAACCGGCAAGCACTTTGCTTGCGAAATTTGCGACGACGCCAGGATGCGTCAGGGTGTAAGCGAAACCGCTCGCGCCCAGGGCCGCAAGTGCAACGGAGACAAAAAGGCTTGCCGTCGCCGAGGACATTCGAAAACTCCAGGACGCCGAGAGCTGGCGTGTCTTTTCCCAGTTATTGCCGCAACGTGACGAAATCGCCGGCGACCTCATAAGACGCGAGACGCCTTAAGAAACTCATACCGAGCAAGTTTTCATTAAGAGTTCCGGGCTTGGCGACGAGCGCTTCGACGTCGTCCGCAACGATATTGCCGATCCGCACGGATTTCAGCCGGACGGGCGCCAAATAGCTCGTACCGTTTGCCGTCTTGAGCGGCGTGTCGAACGTCAGGCTGCGGACATCGATCCCGGCTTTTTCAGCATCCGACTGACGCAGGACGACGGTCGCAGCGCCGCTGTCGACGAGCGCGGACATGGATTGCCCGTTAATCTCGGAGGTCGCGATGAACCCATCAGCGAGCTTGCGGATGCGCACCGATGCTGGTCCTTGAGATGCGGAGAATTGGCCGTCGCCGCCATGCTTTGCCGAGTCGAAGTAATGGGTGAGCATAGCGGCGGTGTCGGGTCGCGACATCGCCGCCCCGGCGAACGCTACGACGATAAGCGCAATGACGGCAGGTAGACGTCCGATCCGGTGCTCGCTTCCATGCATGGAGAGAAGATAGAGCACGATCAGCGCACCGATGACCGCGATGGCGATCGGCGGGCCTTGCAAAGCTTCGAGATTTGAGCTTCCGCAAATTACGAACAGAACAGCTCCACCAAGCGCCAGGATGACTGTCAGCAATAATGCAAACATTGCAAACCTCAGATTGCGCCAGTGGCGCGATGGGGGGTCGATGAGCCATAGGGCGAGGCGGCCCGCAGGCGCGACTGTCGCGCAGGCCGTGGTGGCGCGGGATCGCGATGTCGTTCTTGCCCCAGGGGTTGCAGCGGCGAGATCGTTTGAAGGACGCGCTGGCGCGGCAACGTCACTGTCACTTCCGTGCCTTTGCGCAGCTCCGACTGCAGGTCGAATGTGCCGCCGTGCAGATGGATCAGATTTTGGACGATCGGCAACCCGAGTCCCGTGCCGCCTTCCGCCGTTTCATGTGCAAGCGACCCTTGTCCGAAGGCCTGCAACACGCGCGGAATTTCATCCTTCGGAATGCCTGGCCCCGTATCGGCAATGGTGATGAATTGCCCGCCGTCCGACGTATGTCCGACGGACAGCGTGATACGGCCGCCCTTGGGCGTGAACTTTAGTGCATTGGAAAGCAGATTGAGGCAGATCTGGCGCATCGCTCGCGGATCCGCCCAGACGTGCGGCAGGTCGGCGGCGAAATCGTCGACAAATTGCAGGGATTTGGCGTCGGCCTTGATCTTGACGAGACGTTCGCAGTCCTCGGCAATGTCCGTCAGACGGATCGATTCTTCCTGCAAATCGTAGCGGCCGGCCTCGATGCGCGACAGATCGAGAATTTCGTTGATGATGCCAAGAAGGTGGTCGCCGCTCGTATAGATGTTGCGTGCATATTCACGATAAAGGTCGCTTCCGATGGGTCCGAGAAGCTCTTTCTCCATGACTTCTGAAAAGCCCATGATCGCATTGAGCGGTGTGCGAAGCTCATGGCTCATCGTCGCGAGAAACCGTGATTTGGCCTTGTTGGCGGCTTCGGCGCGCCGCCGCGCTTCGTCGGAGATGGCGCTTGCTTCTTCCAGCTCGGAGATCAACCCATCTTTTTCGGCCCTGTATTCGACCATGGCGAGTGCCGTCGAATGAAGGCCGCGCGCGAGATAGACGAAGAAGACGTGAATACCGACTGCCATCGAGGCAAGCGCGAAATAGAAGGGATCTCCAAGGGTGAAGAGACGTCCGGTGACGGCGATGGTCATCGGCACCGTTCCCGCGAGGAATACGCGCGGAAGCGTCGAAGCGAACGTCATGCGGATTGCTAGCACGACCATCAGTGTCGCGAAGATGAACACGTGTGAGGAGAACGTCGCTGGTGAAGAATGCGCCGGCGGTATCATCGAGATACCGATCAGCGCGAATGCCGCCAACGCCAGGCCGTTCAGAAGTTCGATACGTACGAAGTGACGGCGCCATTGCCCGACGTTGACCTCGGCGCGCGGCGCGGCGAGCAGACGGCGGCACTGATCGAGCATATACACACGCGAGATCGACACGATCGCGATCCACATCGTCGCTTCCATGAACGACGCCCAGAACATGGATGCGATGTAGAAAATGAAACACAGAGCCGGCATGGCGAAGGGCGCGCTCGTCTCGTTGCGCGCAAACATCGTCAGGAGCTCGTACTCGAACTCGGGCTTATGCGCCGTGCCGTGGGTTAGGCGGTCGCGATATGATTTGAGTTCGTCGTCCAGCCTGCCGCGGCGCAGAGGCTTCGTAGACTCCTTGCCCGTCGTTTCGATGCTCTCTGCGTTGTGGTCCATATTGCGAGCCGCACCCAATCGATTTGCTGCCGCAACTCCAAAGTGCGGCGGCCTTCGTAAAGTGGCGTTAATTCGTTAATGCAAGGCTTAAAGCCGTCTCCATGCTTGCGAAGGACCGAGAGATGTGGCGGCGGTTCCGGTTCAGGCGCCGACGGCGGCTTAAGGTTGCGCATTTGGCTGCCCTAATAACTCTAGCGGTGGTCATGGGCCTGCTAAGCCGCGGCGGCTGGCTCTATAATCTCCGGCAACGCTGGACCGACCCGTTCCCTCCTAAAATTAGCGGCCTCGCCCGGTTGATCGATGGCGATAGCCTGTGGGTCGGTATCTACGAGGTTCGCCTCAAGGGGATCGATGCGCCGGAAGGTAATCAGATCTGTCTCAGAAAAGGTGTGGCCTGGAATTGTGGAGAAGCCGCTCGCGGAGCCTTGAGCCGTATGATTGGCTGGAAGACAGTCACTTGCGATGTGAGCGAACGGGACATTTACAATCGTCTGCTTGCCAACTGCCGGGCGGGTAACCGCGATTTGAATGCCGCGATGGTGGAGGCCGGCATGGCGGTGGCCTATGGGGGCTATTGGAAGGAAGAACGTGTCGCAAAAGCGGGCCATCGCGGTGTCTGGGACTCCGAATTCCAAATGCCGCGCCAATGGCGCGACGAGCACAAGCAGCCGAGGTGAAGCACGTGCGCATTATCGAGACGCATAGAGCGCCAAACCCGCGACGTGTCGCCATTTTCCTTGCGGAAAAGGGGATTGAGGTGCCCCGCGAGGAACGCGATCTGATGAGCGGAGAGCTCCGGTCCGCTGCTTTCTCGGACCTCAATCCGTGGCAGCGCGTGCCTGTTCTTATCTTGGATGACGGCCGAACGATCTCTGAGTCGGTTGCGATCTGCCGCTATTTCGAGGAGTTGCATCCCGCGCCCGCTTTGTTTGGCACGGGCGCCTACGGGAAGGCCGAGGTCGAGATGTGGAACCGGCGCGTCGAACTGGGTCTTTTCAACGCCGTCGCCAGTGTCTTTCGGCATCTGCATCCGAAAATGGCCCACCTTGAAGTGCCTCAGATTGCAGCTTGGGGGGAGGCGAACAGGAAAAAGGTCGATGTGGAACTGGCACGACTCGACCGCCACCTTGCCGGCCGGACTTTCATTGCGGGCGATCACTATTCAATCGCCGACATTACGGGGCTTGTTGCCATTGACTTTATGAAGCCGGCACGTGTTGCAAAGCCAGAAGAATATCGAAACGTCGCGCGGTGGTACGAAACGGTATCCGCCCGGCCAAGCGCCTCCGCTTGAAGTTTGCTCTTGTCCCGACGTAGAAAAAAATACTAATCTATCAATCGACGTCTCTATAGCATAAAATATTAATCTCCCGAGGCCTTTCGCATGAAAATCCTGTTTCGGAGAACGCCTCATGTTGGATGAAATGGATATTAAAATCCTGCGCATACTTCAGCAGGACTGCACACGCCCCGTCGCGGATATCGGCAAGGAAGTCGGGCTTTCGACCACGCCATGCTGGAGGCGCGTGCAGAAACTTGAGGAAGCAGGCGTCATCCAGCGGCGCGTCGCGATCCTCGATGCGCATCAGGTCAATGCGGGTGTAACGGTTTTCGTCTCGATCAAGACTGACAAGCATTCGCTGACGTGGCTCGAAAGATTTCACAGCGCCGTCGCGGATTTCCCGGAGGTGGTGGAATTCTACCGCATGTCCGGCGACATCGATTATCTCTTGCGCGTCGCAGTGCCGGACATCGCCGCTTATGACGTCTTCTACAAGAAGCTGATTTCTCGCATCGACATTGCGAAGGTCTCTTCGGCGTTCGCAATGGAGCAGATCAAGTATACGACGGCGCTGCCTTTGCAATTCGCGCTGCCCGAGAAAGAAGAGAAGCGCGAACGCGCCGAAGCCTGACCGGGACTTCCAATCAATTTTTTGTCGTTCGTCCCAGCCGTGCGATCAGGCTCGAGGTATCCCAGCGGCTTCCGCCAAGAGCTTGCACCTCGGCGTAGAAGGCATCGATGAGGCGCGTCGCCGGCAACTCCGCGCCGTTCGACTGTGCTTCGGCCAGGCAGATCCCGAGATCCTTCCGCATCCAATCGACGGCGAATCCGAAGTCGAATTCGCGCGCGTGCATGGTCTTCCAGCGGTTTTCCATCTGCCAGGATTGCGCCGCTCCCTTCGAAATGGTGGCGATCAACGCTTCAATATCGAGACCTGCGCATTCCGCAAAATGGATGGCCTCCGCGAGGCTCTGGACGACGCCAGCGACAGCGATCTGGTTCGCCATCTTCGCCAATTGACCCGCGCCGGACGGTCCCATGCGCTGGATGCTGCGCGCGAAATTCTGGATCAAGGGTTCGGCGCGCGTGAAAGCGTCTTCATCGCCGCCCGCCATGACGGTAAGAATGCCGCCCTCGGCGCCAGTTTGACCGCCGGAGACGGGGCAATCGAGAAAGTGCAGGCCGCGTTCACTCGCCGCCTCGGCCAACTCTCGGGCAACACGCGCCGAGGTCGTGGTGTGATCGATGAAAACGGCGTCGTCGCGCATGGCTTGAAACGCGCCCTCGGGTCCTGTGGTGACGCTGCGCACGTCGTCGTCATTGCCGACACAGGCAAACACAAACGCGCAATCTCGGGCGGCGTCTGCAGGTGTTGCCGCTATCTCTCCGCCGAATTCCTGACGCCATTTCTCCGCCTTCCCGGGGGAGCGGTTGTAAACGACGACCTCGTGTCCACCGCGCACTTTCAGGTGGCCGGCCATCGGATAGCCCATAACGCCTAACCCAAGCCACGCCACCTTCGCCATGCCACTGTCCTTGCGTTGTTCCGAGATCCCATAAGCCATAGGTTTATAAAGCCGATCGGCGCTCTAAGGTGAAGCGGCGAAAGGCGTTTCGGACGGGAAATTGCTTGATGCGCCGTTGCGACGTCGGAGTAAGCGCGGAAGCCCAAAAAAGAAGGCCTTACGTTGATTTGCGTAAGGCCAGTTTGGATCGGTCGAGGGGATCGGGTCGTGTAAAGATTACCTGGAGGCGGAAGAGCCGATGGTCAACTCCGGCTGTTGACTCGTCGCAGCAAGCGTGCCGAGCAGGATCCCGCCTGTTAAGAAAAAACAGAGAGCCATCCCAATTAGCGTCAGCCTGTCAGCCTTGGCGTTCTTTTCGCGGGCGGCTTCGAGATCCATTGCCGGTCGCCTGTGTGTGTGTTTGATTGAAGTAAGGTTCTTGTAACCGAGTTTGGTTGTTCCGTCGAAGCAGATGTCGCACCATCGCTAACGCACGGGGTGCGAAATTAACGAAGTCTTCATCTCTATTAACGAGTGTTAAGCGGCAACGTCATGCCGCGACGGTGTGCAACCGACTGTACTCCAGATCGACCAGCGATTTATAGGCGCCGGCCTTGCTCAGCAGCGCATCTGGCCGGCCATCCTGAATGACCTTGCCGTTTTGTACGACCATGATGCGATCGAAGCTGCGGAGCGTCGATAGACGGTGCGCAATGGCGAGCACGGTCCGCCCGCGCATCAGGGTCGAGAGCGCCTCGCGGATCAGTTCCTCCGATTGCGCATCGAGAGCCGACGTCGCTTCGTCGAGCAGCAAAATCGGCGCGTTCTTCAGGAAGGCACGTGCAATAGCGATGCGTTGACGTTGACCGCCCGAAAGTTTTGCTCCCCGATCACCGACGATCGTGTCCAGGCCGTCGGGAAGCTCCTTGATGAACGAAAGGCAGCGCGCCATGTCGGCTGCATCCCAGACTTCCTCATCCGACGCATTCGGGCGCCCGTAACGAATGTTGTCTCTGAGCGTGCGGTGGAACAGGCTGACATCTTGCGGCACAACCGCGATTGCATTGCGCAGAGCCGCGTCGGTCATCTTCGCGCTTTCCTGGCCGTCGATCAAGATGGAGCCCGATTGCTTGTCATAGAACCGTTGCATCAATGCAAAGATCGTCGTCTTGCCGGCTCCCGACGGTCCGACGATGCCGACACGTTGCCCGGCTTCGATCTTGAAGTTCAGCGATTGGAAGACCGGCCGGCCGCTGGAATACGCAAAGCATACGTCTCTGAATTCGATGACCCCACGCGACGTTCGCGGGTTGGTCGCGACGGTCGGAGCCACAAGCTCGTGTGGAACCAGAAGCGTTTTGAGAGCTTCGGAAAAGCGCGCGAGGTGTTGCGTTACATCAACAAGCGCGACGGCAAGGTCCCGCGTCGCGCAGAGGATCGAAAGACTGAGCGTGCATACGAGGACGACGTCGCCGGGCGTGGCTTGTCCCGCCTGCCAAAGCGAAATGGCCCACGCCAGCACACCAGCCGCCAGTAGTGCGGTCGCGCCGGCATGAAAGATGCGCAACTTTTCGAGGAAGTAGAGGCTACGCGATCGCGTAATCATCTCGCGGCCGATGACACCTGCCAATCGCCGATGCTCGCTTCTGAGACGTCCGAACGCTTTTACGACCGAGATGTTGGAGACGACGTCGATCATGTCGCCGTCGACGCCCGCCGCTTCGCGAGCATAGGCTTGGTGAAGAGGGGTTCCGGACGCCGCCCAGAAAAATATGATGAGTACAATGACGGCTACGATTGCCGTGATAAACAGAGCCATCTGCAAGCTGACGGTCGCAAGGTAGAGAATAGCGACGAATGTGGCGATCAGAGGCGGCAACGCATTGAAAGTCACCATCGTCTCGGTGGTGTAAAGCGCGTTCGCCGTGGCGGTTATGCGGCTGGTGAGTGCTCCCGGCGGCTGGTTGCTGAAGAAGCTCGGGGCGTGTCCGGTCAAATGCCTGAAGAGCTTGCGGCGGACGCTGCCTGAAACCCCGACGTACGTCGAATGGCACAACCAGGCGGCAATCCGCCAGAACATGTTATCGGCGGCAATCAGCGCAATGAGTATACCGAAGGCGGTCCAGACGGCGGAGTGACGAGCCTGATCGGAAAGGGCATCGACGAGCTGCTTGACGCCGTATTGCGTCGAGACGGAGCATGTCACTGCCCCGAGCACCGCTAGCAAGATGGTGAAATGGCTCCAACGATACGCGGAAATGACTCTGCGAATGAATCGATAGGGGTGATTCGCAAATTCCGATAAGTCACCCATTCAGTAGCTCCCAGCCCATATCCCCTATCCCCAACTGATGTCCCAACCGATTACTTAGGCTGGTAACGTCCGGTTCCCACGAGAGTTCAGGGAGAGGATGGGCGCGTTTCGTCGCGGCGTTTTGTAGCTGAACGAGCATTCATGTTCGGGCAAAAGCGGGTGAGCAAGCGCCCCTTGTGGAACGCTCAGGCGCCATTATGGTGCGCCCCGGCGGCCGTAGGGACCACGCCTGCGGGATAGAGCAGGGCGAGAACACATTGCATTGCGCGCATGTAATAGCCGTGAGGCGAGTGCTTCTCGCTATTGCGGTTTTGGCTTGGTTCGCCCCAGCCGGCGTTGCCCAGGCCATCGATCCTACGACGGCGAATCCATCGGCTTCCGAGAAGTCCTCTTCGCAAGCGGCTGTGCCGTCTCGCCCGAACGAGGCGCGCGCCGCCAGGGCTTATGACGTACTTGAGACCTATTGCGCCCGGTGTCATCAGTCGGGCCGCCTCGACAAGCCGCTGGCGTCGGCCGGTCTGGCCGATATTCTGTCGGTCGATGAGCTGGCGCGCGATCCGGCCCTTGTGCGCCCTGGTGTCCCCGACGCATCGCGCCTTTACGATGTCTTCGAGGACCGGCATGCGCCTTTGGACGTCTTTCCCGGCCCAGCGGGGAGCAATGAACCTCGACCCGAGGACATAGAGAGCATCCGCGGCTGGATCCGGGATCTCTCGCCCGCCCTGCAAACATGCCCGTCCCGCCAGCCCGTGCGGCCGGCAGATGTCGACAAGATGATGCGCGACGCACAGCGCCTCGAGCGCGACGAGGGCCAGGACGTGCGCTTTATATCGCTCGTTCATCTCTATAATGCCTGCGCGACGCCCGCCGATATGGCAGCTTACGGGCAGGCGTTGAACAAGCTGATGAATTCACTGTCCTGGGCGGACGAACCGGTCAAACTCACCCCTCTCGACGCAGCCGGGACGGTCTTTTCGTTCCGCATGTCCGAATTTGGCTGGAATGCCAAGCGCTGGGGTTTCGTTGAAGGTGCGTACCCTCGAGCACTCGTTCGCGCGGTCGCGAGCGATGTCATCCGCACCGCCGAGACCAAGGTCGTCATCGTCAACGGCGATTGGCTCGCAGCCGCGGCCGCGGAGACACCGCTTTATTACGATCTGCTTGGAATACCGGAGAAGCTTTCAGATCTCGCCAAGCTGAATGCCGTCGACATCGATCGGGATATTGAAACGGGCGCTGTGCGTCGTATTGCGCTCAGGACCAGCGCTGTGACGCGTGGCAACCGCTTGATCGAGCGTCACCCAGGTGTGCGAGGGGGCCTCTGGCTCGTCTATGACTTTGCCACCAGCATCGGCGACCAGGACATTTTCGAGCATCCACAAGGTCCGAAGACGGCGGCGTTCGGTCAGACACCATTCAAGCCGGACGAGATTCGCGCGATATTCGCGCTGCCGAACGGATTTTACGCATATGCGCTTTACGATACCGCGGGGCAGCGCATCGATCGCGTACTCCCAGGCATAGAAAAACCCTACTCAGGCCTGGAAGCAGACGCGATCGAGCCGACTACGATGGCCGGAGGCAAATGCTTTGCTTGCCACATCGAGGGGTTGATCGAAGCGCGCGACGACTTCAAGGCGGTGGTGGCGCCGAATAACTCGGTGCCGCCCAGCCCCAACCGAGCGGCGGTGCTGCCGCTCTTTGGAACGGATAGCGAGAACACGTTGCTGATGATCGGCAGCGGCGACCGCTATCGTCTTGCAGCCAAACTTGCGGGCATCGATCCCAATTTGCGGATACGCGGGGAGGAACTGATTGCAGGACTTGCCCGGCGTTATCGCGAGGGCGCCGACTTCGAGGCAGCCCGCAGCGAAACGGGGATCGAGCGTGAGGCGTTCATGAATGAACTTATGAATGCCAAGGGCGCGGCCACTCCTCTCGCGCGACGGCTTCTCCACGGCGTCTTGTCGCGATCGGAGTTGGAACGGCTTTTCTCGCTCTTGCAAGGCGCAGACGAACCCCCGAATGCACCCGACATGTCTGCGGGATTCTTGCGCGATCTGAAATCCGAAATCGGTCTGAGCATGTGGATCGACAAACCGCGGCCCAAGCCCGGCGATCTGGTGACCGTCGAGGTCGAGGCCGATAGCGATTGTTATCTGACGGTCATCAGCGTCGGCGCAGATGGGACTGCGACTGTGCTTTTTCCCAATGACTTCCAACAAAACAACCTGATCTCTACTGGTAAACCGCTGAGCATTCCCAACGCCGATGCGCCGTTTCAGCTGCGCTACAAAGCCGAAGGTAGCGAGACTTTGCTCGCACGCTGCTCGACGAGCGCGGTCCCGCCTGTCGGCATCGAGCACGATTTCCAGCATCAGCGCTTTACCGCGCTGGGCAACTGGGAAAACTTCATCGAAGACACGCTGGTTACGGAATCGGAGCTGCGCACCAATCCGAAAAAAGCCGAACAGGCTCGCCTCGCTCGAACGCGTGCGCTCAAGCGGCGGCGCGACCGTGGAGAGCAGATCGACCCGCTGCCGCCCGACGTCTCCACCAAACGCCCGCTCAAAGACGGTCGCGCCGTGTTGGTGCTCGGCCAAAAGAACTGAGTAGGCCCACTCTGCGAGCGTGAGCGGTGTCGGAAGAGTGTCATTAGGCACGATGCAGGATCGCGGGTGCAAGGTTGGCAGCGAAGAGACCGAAAGGTCTCAGGCAGGCGCATTCGTCGGTCGTGCTCGCATTTACGAGAGAATCCAACGACGATAGGAAGCGTTTTGGCGTCAAAAACCTTTACACCGGGGTTCGCCGCTCCTAAATGCAGCCCTCTGTTGACGCACTGAGAGCGGGCGGCGCTTGGGCGCACACCAGCACGGATCGTCTGTCTTCATGAGGTTTTTTTTGCGATGGAGAAATTCGCAACCGCGCTAGAGATGGTGACCGAGATGAAGCCCGAAGGGCCCGTCTTGGCTGCCCGCCCGCACGCCGCGGGCCGCGCCGCGCGCTGGTTCATCCGGAATTTTCCGGGCGAGGTCGCCTACGCCTATAAGGCGAACAGCTCGGTGTTCCTGCTCGGCGCGCTTTACGGCGCCGGCATCACCCAGTTCGACGTCGCTTCGGTTGCCGAGCTTGAAGATGCCGCGACCATCCCCGGCGTGCGGCTGCATTTCATGCATCCGGTCAAGTCGCGCTACGCCATTCGCCGTGCGTACTTCGACTACGATATCAAGTGCTTCGCGCTTGATACCGAGGAAGAATTGCAAAAGATCGTCGAGGAAACCGAAGGCGCAAAAGACCTCGAGCTGTTCGTCCGCATCTCGGTGCCAGCGAAGAACAGCCGCGTGCCGCTCGAACACAAGTTCGGCATCTCCGGACAAAAGGCGCAGCGCTTGCTCGTCAAGACCCGGCAAGTCGCCGACGAACTTGGCATTACCTTTCACGTTGGCTCCCAGACGACGACGCCTGACGCGTATGCGATGGCATTCGACGAGGTCAAAAAGCATATCGTGAAGGCCGGCGTCGTTGTCGATGCGATCGATATCGGCGGTGGTTTCCCGTCGCGCTACACCGACAGCGTTCCGGCGCGGCTCTCGGACTTCATCGAGGTCATCAAGACGTCGATGGCCAAGATGCCGGTGACTGAGCATTGCCGCCTGATCTGCGAGCCCGGCCGTGCCCTTGTCGCGGAGGCCGAAAGCCTGATCGTCAAGGTCGATCTCAGGAAATCGGGCAACCAGCTTTTCATCAATGACGGCGGCTATGGTGCGCTGTTCGACAGCGCCCACATGGGCTTCGTCTTTCCCGTGCGCCTCATTCGCGAAAACCTTGATCCGAACGAGCCGCTGGAGCCGTTCGAGCTCTGGGGCCCGACGTGCGATTCCATCGACCGCATGCGCGGGCCGTTCATGCTGCCGCGTTCCGTTCGCGAAGGTGATTACATCGAGATCGGCAATATCGGCGCCTACGGCCGCGCATTGGCGACGCGCTTCAACGGTTATGGCGCCTACACCGACGTCATCCTGCAGGATGAGCCGATGTACTCGATCTACACGGAAGAATCGAAGCCTGTCGCGCGCAACGCCTGAACGTGCGCTTTCGGCTGGGCTTCCAGCATCACCCCACGCGCGTCATGGCCGCCCTCAAGGCGGCCATCCAGTTTTACACTCCGAAAACCTAACGCTTCGCTCTGGATGGCCGGGTCGAGCCCGGCCACGGAGTGAAAGGAGATAGCGATGCTCTGCTCGGCTCAGTTCGTGGGCTTCGCGACGGCAACCAGGACGGGTGCCTCCCGATAGGACTTCGGATAAAGCCGCTTCAAGTTCGCAACCTTCGGAAGATCGTTGATGGCGATGTAGGGATACGTCGGGTTCAGCGCCAGGAAGTTCTGATGATAAGCTTCGGCCGGGTAAAACGTGCGGCCGGGCTCGATGGTCGTCACGATGGGTCTCGGGAAGACGTGCGCTGCATCAAGCTGAGCGATATACGCCTTTGCGACCTTCGCTTGTTCGTCGGACATCGGGAAAATCGTCGATCGGTATTGCGTACCGCTATCTGGCCCTTGCCGATTGAGTTCCGTCGGATCATGCGCCACCGAAAAATAAATCTGCAGGAGGCGTCCATAGCTGATCTTGCTCGGATTGAAGGTTACGCGAACAGACTCGGCATGGCCGGTTCGGCCCGAGCCGACGATCCGGTAGTGCGCATCTTCTTTCTTGCCCCCGGTATATCCCGAGACGGCTTCGCTGACGCCTGTGACGTGCTGAAAGACGCCTTGCACGCCCCAGAAACATCCGCCGGCAAATACTGCCGTCTCCGACGCGCCGGTGCCTTTAGCCGCCGGTTCATCGAGCGCCGGAGGCGGAATGGGGCGTGCTTCCTCGGCCGACGAGAATGAAGCACCAAAAAAACCAATAGTCGCAGCGATTGATGTGCCTGCGATGAGCGCACGCAGCCAGTGCATTTTCGGCCCGGCTTTCTTAGATGAATTTAACGCCATGGTTTGCTCCATTGCGGAAATTAAGACGCCCAGCCACGCCTGGACATACTGCCCATACGCTCAGGATAATCTCAGTGTTACGTTGGAGATCGAAGCCGGCTTTTGAAGTTATGATTTTTTCC
>Ga0182749_1002143_pt1 | contig 14717 bp, 14 predicted proteins | sample eDN3rd37CKraftMG_FD_128875 | JGI IMG/M metagenome (GOLD analysis project Ga0182749, IMG submission 128875) | Enriched Miracle-Growth compost microbial communities from Emeryville, California, USA - eDNA 3rd pass 37_C Kraft MG (version 2) (version 2) ...
ATCACGTCGTTCGCGCAATATCAGGCCTTCGTCGACGCGCAGTCGACCAGCTCGCTTTATCCGCAGCAGGATCTGAACGCGCTGACGGCGGAGCTGCGCCTGGGCTCGACCGCGAAGGGGCCGATCCACTGGACGGTCGGCGGCTTCTATTCGCGCCGGCGCACCGACGTCGCCAACCCGCAGCTGAACGCCAATGCGGCCAACGGCTACGTCATTCCGGACCAGATCGACACGATCCGCTTCATCCATGACGAACTGAAGCAGGTCGCCGCCTTCGGCGAAGTGTCGTGGGACATCACCTCACGGCTGAGCCTCACCGGCGGCGCGCGCTACTTCAAATATACAAAGGACGTGGTAGGCCGCACCGACGTGCCGTCGATCCTGGTCGGGGCGAAGCTTACGCCGCCCACCGCGCTGTCGTCGAGCGAGGACGGCACCGTCGTCAAGGCGAACGTGTCGTACAAGTTCACGCCGGACATCATGTTCTACGCCGAAGCGGCGCAGGGTTTCCGGCCCGGCGGCGTCAACCAGGTGCTGGGCCTCGACCAGGCACTGACGCCCTATCGCTCCGATTCGCTGTGGAATTACGAGGCCGGCCTCAAGACGTCGTGGTTCAACCGCAAGCTGATCGCCAATGTCGATGTCTTCCGCATCGACTGGAGCAACATGCAGGTGACGCAGCGCACCCCGAACGGTGCCTTCTCCTATATCGGCAACGCTGCCGCCGCGCGGGTGCAGGGCATCGAGTTCGAGACCTCGCTACAGCCGATCCGGGGCCTCAGCATCAACGGCAACGCCACCTACATGACCGCGAAGCTCACCGAAAATCAGCTTCCCGACAACCTCACAACCGCCAGCTCCGGCCTCGCGGGCAATCGCATTCCCTACGTGCCCAGGTTCAGGATGGGGGCGAGCGCACAATATAGCTGGGCGCTCACCGACACGTTCGACGGCATCGTGCGCGGAGACTTCAGCCATTCGGGCGGCTATTATTCCGATTTCCGCCCGGACTATGTCTACACCCGCTACATCCACGGCTATGAGTTGGTGAACATGCGCGTCGGCGTCGAGAGGGCGGACGACTGGGGTGCCTATATATTCGTCAATAACCTGTTCAATGCGGTGGCGATCACGCGCGCCTCGTCGAGCGCGATCGGCGTCGGGCTGACCAGCGTCACCAGCGCCCGGCCGCGCACGATCGGGCTCAATCTTCGCAAGAAGTTCTGAGCGCGGACATGAAGGAAGGGGAGCCGGTCTGCGGGACGGCTCCCCCCTTCTCTTCCACAAACAAGAAGGCGCGGGTGATTCAGTCGCCTGCGCCTCCCGGTGGGCAGGCGCACCGCCACGCCGCGCGCGCGCCGACCCGCCGCACAGCGCGATCAGGGGAAGGGCAACCGAAAGCAGCGCGGCAAGGCCGCGCGCCTCACGGCGCGCGCGTCACCAGGATCGGCAGGGTCGCCTCGCCGTTAGCCGCGACCTGAAGGACGTAGCGGCCCGGCTTCAGCGGGAAATCGACCATCTTGCGGACGGTGGAGCAGGCCGGGCCATGGCCGTGCGCCGAGGAGGCGACGGGTTTCCCGTCGCGCAGTACATCCACCCACGCGCCCGATCCCAGCGCCACCCGATAGGTGCCCGCGCCCGTCACGTCGAAAGCGAACAGGCCGCCATAGCTCACCGATCCGCCGGGCTTTTCGGGGCGCGTGACATAATGGACATCGCCGGTCGGCAGCAGCGCCGCGTCGACCGCGCCGCCGATGGCGAGCCGCGCCCCGGACAGTCCGGCGGCATCCCGCGCGGCCTGGGCGGAGCCGCGCGCCGACCAGCTCGCCAGATCGGGCGGAAGGGGCGCCGGACTGGCGGTGCAGTCCCGCCCGCCGGACGCGGCTTCCTGCGCCCGGAGCGGGGCGGGGAGGAGCGTCAGCGCCAGCGCGGCGCACAGGGCGGCCCGAGCGGCCGGGAAGCGCGATGCCATGGGTTCGCTCCACGTGGTCAGGTGCTTGCGCCGCATCCCCGCTTCTCCTTTCGATATCAGGCTGTATATGGCCATATACAGCGATTCGCCGGATAACAACGATCTTCAGGGGGAAATGATGCGCTTCTTCGCGACGCTTGCCGCCACGGCATCCTGCGTCACCCTGGCGAGTCTCGCCGCATGGCCCGCGGTCGCGGCGCCCGCCACGACGTCGGCCCCTGCCGACACCTCGGACAATGTGTTCACGCTCGGCCAGATCATCGTCACCGCGCCGAAGGCGGAAGGCGTCACGATCGGCAGCTCCACCCTCTCGGCGGACGCGATCTACACGTTCGATCGCAACACGCTCGACGATGCGGCGAACCTCATTCCCGGCGTCAACAGCTCGAACAGCGGCGGCTCGCGCAATGAGCGGCTGATCTTCGTGCGCGGCTTCAACCGTTTCGAGGTGCCGCTGTCGATCGACGGCATCCGCGTCTATCTGCCCGCCGACAACCGCCTCGATTACGGCCGCTTCCTGACCTCCGACATCGCCGAGGTGCAGGTGGCCAAGGGCTATGTCTCCGTGCTCAACGGGCCCGATGGCATGGGCGGCGCGATCAATCTCGTCACCCGCAAGCCGACCAGGGAGCTGGAGGCCGACGTGCGCGGCACGCTGAACCTTGGCCGGGAAGGGGAATATGGCGGCTACAACGTCTCCGCCATGGTCGGGACGCGACATGACAAATGGTATGCGCAGGCGAGCTATGCGCGCAATTTCACCGATCACTGGGATCTGGCCGGCGGCTTCACCCCGACCGCGACCGAAAATGGCGGCCATCGCGACCTTTCGCGCACCGCCGACTGGCGCGTAAACGTGAAGGTGGGCTTCACGCCCAACGCCACCGACGAATATGCGTTGAGCTATACCCGGCAGGAGGGGGCGAAGCTGGCCCCGCTCAGCACCACCGATCCGCTGTCGATCCAGCGTTTCTGGACGTGGCCCGCCTGGAACACGGCCAGCCTCTATTTCCTGTCGACCACCGCTCTCGGCGATCTGGCGACGCTCAAGACGCGCATCTATCGCAACACCTTCTACAATATGCTGCGCTCGTTCGACGATCGCACGGAAACGACCCAGACGCTCGGCAAGGCGTTCAACAGCCCCTATTGGGACGAGGCGATCGGCGGGTCCGCGCAGCTCGACGTGAAGCCGCTGGATATCGACACGCTCAGCCTTGCCTTCCATTACCGCCGCGACAAGCATGTCGAGGCGCAGACCAGCTTCACCCCTGGTCTTTTCACCGAGCCGAAGCAGACCGATCTGGAGGAGACGTTCAGCCTGGGGGCCGAGAACAGGCTGGCGCTGACGCGCTCGCTCACCTTCGTGGCGGGCGTCGGCTATGACTGGCGCGACCTGCGCAAGGCGCAGGAATATGGCGCGCCGCTGGGCACCGATCCCAAGACGACGCCGAACCAGCTTTATTCCTATCCGCTGCGCAACAGCAGCGCGTGGAGCGCGCAGGGCCAGCTCGTCTGGCAGGCGGACGAGGCGACGCGGCTTCACGCCAGCATCTCCTCGCGCGCGCGCTTCCCGACGATCTTCGAACGGTTCAGCCAGCGTTTCGGCGCGTCGATCCCCAATCCCGGCCTGAATCCGGAGCGGGCGACCAATTACGAGGTGGGCGCGAGCCGCCAGTTCGGCGCGCTGCACGTCGAGGGCGCGGCCTTCTACTCACACATCCAGAATGCGATCGTGTCCTTCCCGACGCTCGCCTACACCTGCACGGGCACGACCCTGCCGCCGACGACGCCGGTGGCGGGATGCTCGCAGGTGAAGCTGACCCAGAGCCGCAACCTGGGGCATGGCGACTATTATGGCGGCGAGCTTTCGTTCGACGCGCGCGTGACGCCGACGCTCAGCCTGGGGGGCAATTACACCTATACCCACCGCACGTTGCATGATCCCAGCAACGCCGCTTTCCGCCCCACTGACGTGCCGAAGCACAAGGCGTTCGTCTATGCGGACTGGGCGCCGATCGCGCGGGTACACATCCTGCCCAGCGCCGACATCGCGTCGAGCCGCTGGACGGTGAACAGCGCGGGCACGCTCTATTACCGCACCGGCAGCTATGCGAATGTCGGCCTGCGCGTCGATTATGCGCTGCTCGACGGGGTCGAGATCGGCGTCGGCGCGCGCAACCTGCTGGACGATAATTACCAGCTCGTCGACGGCTTCCCCGAGCCGGGGCGCAGCTTCTTCCTCAGCGTCCGGGCGCGCTATTGATCGCGGCGAAGCGGGACGGGGAAGGAAGGGCCGGCGCCGCGATCCTCATCACGGGCCGGCGCATCCTTGTTTCGGCCCTTTATTTCGGAACGCCCGTCACCGGCTGGAACTGGCCGAGGCCGCAGCTCGCTCCGCGATGCACGCCGCTGCCCTGGATCAGGACGGTGATGATATCGGTCGAGCAGAGCTGGCTGAGCGAGGTCTCGTAGCGAAACGCCTCCTCGAAGCCGAGCTGCGGGCAGCTATTGGGCAGGGTGTTGCGATAGACCTTGCCGTTGTTCATGTGGAAATCGATGATGTTGTCGCTCAACACCCGGCTTTCGCGGATCTGGGTGATGGGGATGCAGCTTTCGGGCTTGCCGGCGGGGACGGCGGCGTCGATCGCCGCCTGCTTGCGGCTGGCGCGATCTCCCCCGGCATGGGCGGGAGCGGCGGCGGTGGCGAGAATGGCGCAGCACAGGGTCGCTGTCATCGGAATAAGGCGCATCTTCATCCTCCATCTGCCCGGCACGATCGCTGGCGTCCGGACACGGGCAAGCTAGCGCGAAAGCGTTTCCGATACCAGCTTGCCCGAAGGCGCCGGCACCTTCGGGCGGAAGGCGCACAGATCGGCCACCGGGCAGCGCCAGCATTCGGGCCGCCGCGCCTTGCAGATATAGCGGCCATGCAGGATTAACCAGTGATGAGCATGGCGGCGGAAGGGGGCGGGCGTCACCTTTTCCAGTGCCAGCTCAACGGCCAGCGGCGTCTTTCCCCTGGCGAGGCCGGTGCGGTTCGCGACGCGGAAGATATGCGTGTCGACCGCGATCGTCTCCGCCCCGAAGGCGACGTTCATGACGACATTGGCGGTCTTGCGCCCGACGCCGGGCAGCTTCTCCAGCGCCTCGCGGTCGGCGGGAACCTCGCCGCCATAGTCGTCGACCAGCATCCGCGAGAGCGCGATGACGTTCTTCGCCTTGGTGTTGTAGAGGCCGATCGTCTTGATATGCTCCTTCAGCCCCGCCTCGCCGAGAGCCAGCATCTTTTCGGGCGTGTCGACCTCCTCGAACAGCCGCCGCGTCGCCTTGTTCACGCCGATGTCGGTCGCCTGCGCGGAAAGCGCCACCGCGACGAGCAGCGTATAGGGGTTCACATAGCGAAGCTCGGTCTCGGGCTCGGGATTGGCCTCGGCAAGGCGGCGGTAGAATTCGAAGATATCGGCTTTCTTCATGCCAGCCCCAGCACGTCGCCCATCGCGTGGCGCCCCGCCGGCCGCCCCGCGAGCCAGAGCGCGGCCCTGACCGCGCCGACCGCGAAGATGCGCCGGTTCTCCGCGCGATGGCCCAGCTCGATACGCTCGCCCTCGGTCGCGAGGATGAGCTGATGGTCGCCCGCCACCGATCCGCCGCGCAGCGAGGCGTAGCCGATCGTGCCTTCCTCGCGCGCATGGTTGCCGTGGCCGATGCGGTCGAAGCGGCTCAACACCTCAAGCGTGCTGCCGCGCCCTTCGGCGGCGGCGGCGGCGAGGAGCAGGGCCGTGCCCGACGGCGCGTCGACCTTGTGCCGGTGATGCATCTCCAGCACCTCGATATCCCAGTCGGGGCCGAGCCGGGCGGCGGCCTCCCGGACCAGATGGGCCAGCAGGTTGACGCCGAGCGAGGTGTTCGCCGCCTGGAGGACCGCGACGGCGCGCGCCGCCTCGTCGATCCGGCCATGGTCGCCGGGCTGGAGGCCGGTGGTGCCGATGACGATCGGCGTCCCCGCCGCGACCGCCGCGGCGAGGTGCGCGGGCAGGGCGGCCGGGACGGAGAAATCGACCAGCACGTCGCTCGCCCGCGCCAGCGCTTCGGCGTCGGCATAGGGACCGTGGATCGCGCCCCCGCGATCGATCCCGCCGGATACCTCCGCGCCCGCCGTCGCCGCCGCCACCTCGGCGATCGCGTGGCCCATGCGGCCGGCCGCACCCAATATCCCGATTCGCGTCATGCCGCTTGCCCTTGTTTCGTCGGGCTGCTTCATGGTCCGGGTGAAGGATATCCGCAACATCGTCGTGCTGACCGGGGCCGGCATCTCTGCCGAAAGCGGGCTGGCGACCTTTCGCGGCCCCGACGGGCTGTGGGAGGGGCATCGCGTGGAGGATATCTGCACGCCCGAGGCGCTGGCCCGCGATCCGGCGCTGGTGCAGCAATTCTACGACGATCGCCGCGCGGCGCTGGGCCGCGTCTCGCCCAATCGCGCGCATGAGGCGCTGGCGCGGCTCGACCGGCACTGGCCCGGCGAGCTCACCATCGTAACCCAGAATGTCGACGACCTGCACGAGCGCGCGGGGGCCCGGCGGCTGATCCACATGCATGGCGAGCTGCTGTCGGCGCTCTGCCGCGCCTGCGACGCGCGCACCCCGTGGCGCGAGGGGCTGCGCGACGGCCCGGCCTGCCCCGCCTGCGGGAATACGGACGGCCTGCGCCCCGACATCGTATTCTTCGGCGAGATGCCCTACGCGCTGGACCGGATCGACGCCGCGCTGGCCCGCGCCGACCTGTTCGTGTCGATCGGCACGTCGGGGGCGGTCTATCCGGCGGCGGGCTACGTCCAGACCGCCCGTTATCATGGCGCACGAACGCTGGAACTGAATCTCGACCCATCGGCGGGCAGCATCTTCTTCGACGAAACCCGGCTGGGACGGGCGGGGGAGCTGGTGCCCGAATGGGTGGCGGAGGTGCTGGCGGGGGTGGCGTGATCAGGTGGCGGTTTCGGGTGAAGACTGTCGGTCTGCTTTGGGACGGCCATCTTAAGAGAGAGCCGCCGTTGCTAGCCGGGGAAAGCGTGTGGACGGACGCGAATGGCTGATGGTAACGGAGCGCCTGCGCTTTGGTGTCTGGCAAGACGACGATATTGCGTCGGCCGGGGCGATCTGGGGCGACGCCGACGTCACCGCGCTGACCGGCGGCCCGTTCACAACAGAGGCCGTCGCCGAACGGCTTGCGGCGGAGATCCAGAACTGGCGGCTACATAGGATTCAATACTGGCCGGTGTTTCGACTGAACGGCTCCGCACTCGTAGGATGCTGCGGGCTTCGCCCAAGGGATATGAATGCACGCGTGGCGGAACTCGGCTTTCAGCTCTGCCGGCACTCGTGGGGGCAAGGCTATGCGTCGGAAGCTTCCAGGGCAGTGATCGAATGGGCTCGCGCGCACGACTTCGCTGCTTTGATTGCAGGTCATCATCCATCGAATCGAGCATCCAAGCGCGTGCTCGTTCACTTGGGCTTCTCTTACACGCACGATGAGCTCTATCCGCCGACCGGCCTGATGGAACCCTGTTACTCGTTGCCGCTATGACCGCTTCCGGCGTCGGCCGGACCAGCTCGGAATGGCCTGCAATGATCGAAATCAGCCGCCGCCGCTTGCCCCTCACCCTCCGCCCCGCTATGCCCGCCATCGTCATCTGGGGAGTAGCCGACCCTTCCGCGTGACGTGGAGGGGGCCATCGCGTCAACATGCTCGGTCGAGAGGCCGTGGCGCGGAGGGAGCGGGAGGACCGCTCGGGCGAGACCAATGGCATCGGGCTTCCGTCATGGTCGGGCGGGGCGCGCGATGTCTTTGGTCCTTCATTCCGCCCGGCCCGGGAATTTCCATGGAAGCCTTCCTCACCTCGGCCGCCGTCGTCGCGCTGGCCGAGATCGGCGACAAGACGCAGCTTCTCGCCATCCTGCTCGCGACGCGGTTCAATCGGCCGTGGCCGATCGTGGCGGGCATATTCGGCGCGACGATCGCCAATCATTTCCTTGCCGCGCTCGTCGGGTCGGAGGTGGCGGGGCTGCTGGACGGGGCGTGGTTCCGCTATCTGATCGCGGCGTCCTTCATCGCGATGGCGGCGTGGACGCTCATTCCCGACAAGCTCGACGATGTGGCGGCCAGGCCGGCGCGCTTCGGCGCCTTCCTGACGACGCTCATCGCCTTCTTCCTCGTGGAGATGGGGGACAAGACGCAGGTGGCCACGATCGCGCTGGGCGCGCGCTTCCATGCGGTCGTGCCGGTGACGATGGGCACGACGCTCGGCATGATGATCGCCAACGTGCCCGCCGTGTTCCTCGGCTCGGCGCTGATCCGACGGGTGCCGCTGGGCGCGGTGCGGGCGATCGCGGCGCTGCTCTTCCTGGCGATCGGCCTGTGGCTGCTCGCGCAGACCGCTGGCTGGATCCAGAGCATCGCGCGGTAAATTCGATGCCCTCAAATCAGCACGTCACCCCGGCGCGGGCCGGGGCCCGTGGCGCTTTCCACCAGCAGCACCGTTTGTCGCGGCAGGGACGGCCCCCGGCCTGCACCGGGGTGACGGGAAAGGTGGGCCTGATTTAACGCGCGGCGCCCTAGTCCACCCAGTCCAGCCCGATCTCGCGATAGAGGCCGCGATCCTCCTCCCAGTCGGGCTTCACCTTGACGTGGAGGAAGAGGTGGACCTTGCGGCCCAGCGCGTCGGCGATCCCGGCGCGGGCGCGGCTGCCGATCTCCTTCAGCCGCGATCCGCCCTTGCCCAGCACGATCGCCTTCTGGGTATCGCGCGCGATGAGGATCTGCTGGTGGATCACGACCGATCCGTCCTTGCGCTCCTCATATTTCTCGGTCTCCACCGCGCTTGCATAAGGCAGCTCGGCGTGGAGCTGGAGGTAGAGCTGCTCGCGCGTGATCTCTGCCGCCAGCATCCGGTCGGTCGCGTCGGAGACCTGATCCTCGGGGAAGTGCCACGGCCCCTCGGGCATGGCGGCGGCGAGCGCGGCCTTGAGGCCGGCGATGCCGTCGCCGGTCGTCGCGCTCACCATGAAGATCTCGCGCGGCGAAAGGATCTCGTTCAGCCGGGTGGCGAGCGCGAGCAGCGTCTCCTTCGGCGTCACGTCCACCTTGTTCAGGATCACCAGCTTCGGCTCGCGCCGTTCGGCAAGGTCGGTCGCCAGCGCCTCGATACGTTTGGTGAGCCCCGCCTTGGCGTCCACCACCAGTGCGATCAGGTCCGCATCCTGCGCGCCGCCCCAGGCGGCGGCCACCATCGCCCGGTCGAGCCGGCGGCGCGCCTCGAAAATGCCGGGCGTGTCGACGAGCAGGATCTGGCTCGCCCCCTCGATCGCCACGCCCATCAGGCGCACGCGCGTCGTCTGCGCCTTCGGGCTGACGATCGCGACCTTCTGGCCGACCAGCGCGTTCACGAGCGTCGACTTGCCCGCATTGGGCGCGCCCACCACCGCGACAAGGCCGCAGCGGGAGACGGGGTTCATGTCGTTGTTCATGCCAGCTTCTCCAGCAGCGCGCGGGCGGCGGCGGTTTCGGCATCCTGTTTCGACGATCCCTCCGCGCTGGCCTGCGCGTTGACGCGGCCGGGTATCTCCACCGTGACGGTGAAGCGCGGCGCGTGGTGCGGCCCCGCGCGCCCGGCGAGCGTGTAGACCGGCGGCTTGCAGCGATGCGCCGCCGCCCATTCCTGAAGGGCGGACTTCGGATGGCGCGGCGCCTGCGCCTGGCCGGTGACGAGATCGGCCCAGGCGGCGCGGATGAAGCGTTCCGCCACCGCCAGCCCGCCTTCGAGATAGAGCGCGCCGATCAGCGCCTCCACCGCGTCGCCCAGCACATTGTCGCTGTCCGCCGCGCCGTCGTCGCGCGCCTGCTTGCCGAGGCGCAGATGCGCCGCGACGCCGATATCGCGCGCGACCACGGCGCAGGTCTCGCGGCTCACCAGCGCGTTGATCCGGCGCGAGAGATTGCCTTCGGGCTCGTCGGGGAAAAGCTCGTAGAGCCATGCCGCCGCGACGAGGCCCAGCACCCGGTCGCCGAGGAATTCGAGGCGTTCGTAGCTCTGGCCGCCATGGCTCGAATGGGTGAGCGCGTGCATGAAGAGCGCGGGGTCGCGCGGCGTGTGGCCAAGGGTGCGCCCGACCCAGAGGGCGGTCGGGTCGGCGGCGGCGGCGGGAGTGGGTGGCGTAGCGGTCATTGGCCACCGCCTAGACCATCGCGCGCGCCGCGTCATGCCTGTCGACAGCGGCGCGGCGCTGTCGCATGGTCCGCCGATGGGTGATGTCGTCAATCTCAGGATGGCGCGCAAGGCGAAGGCGCGCGTGGATGCGGAGCGTGCCGCGGCGGCCAATCGCGCGCGCCACGGCCGCACCCGCGCCGAAAAGGCGGCGGAGCAAGCCGACGATGCGCGGCGCGAGGCGCTGCTGGACGGCGCGTGGCGCGAGAAGGATTGACGGGGGGCGATGTGGCGGGGGGATAAGGAGCCTGCACGCGGCTGTCCGCCGTTTCGAGGGGCACGGGGAGGAGGGCGCGCGTGGCGTCCCGGCGTGAGGCATCGGGGTTTCAGCATTGAAACATGGTTGCAAGAATCGGAGTGGAGCGTTCCGGGCATGATCGGGTTCGTTCCTGTTCGCGGCGGGGGTTTTCGCGATAAGCGCCCGGCACGCCTGCTGGCCGCCATGACGGGCTGCGCGTTGCTCGCGCCCGCGCCGGCGATGGCGAAGCCCAAATTGCCGACCTGTCCGCCGCCCCACACCCAGATATTCCTCTCCCCGATGGGCGAGCCGTTCCGCGCGGGGCCGGGCGCGCCCTATCCGGTGGCCGACTGGTTCGCGCATGCCGATGCCGATCATGACGGCCGCATCACCCTCGACGAGATGGTCGCCGATGCCGACCGCTTCTTCGACCGGCTCGACCTCGATCATGACGGCGAGCTCATCCCGGGCGAGGTGACGAGCTATGAACGCAACATCGCCCCGGAAATCGCCCTCTACCAGCGCGACCCCGATCCCGGCGGGAAGAAGAAGCAGAAGGGCGGGCGGGGTGGATATGGCGGGCCGCTGGGGGCGGGGCGCTATTCCTTCCTCAACATACCCGAGCCCGTCGTCGCCGCCGACGCCGACATGAACCGCGCCGTCGACCGCGCCGAATTCCGCGCGGCGGCCAGGGCGCGCTTCGCCCAGCTCGACACCGCCGGGACGGGCGCGCTGACGCTGGCGACGTTGCCTCGGACGCCGGCGCAGGCGGAGGCGATCGACTGCATCCCCGCCGCGCCCGCCCTGCCGCCGCCGCCCAGGGGCCGGTCCGCCGGGGGCCGCCCGTGAGCACCGAGACCACGCCCCGGATACTGGTCGTCGACGATGACGCCGATCTGCGCGCGCTCGTCTCCGAATTCCTCGGCGCGAACGGCATGGAGGTGGCCAGCGCGGCCGACGGCGCGCAGATGGATATCGCGATGGCGTCCCGGCGCTTCGACCTCGTCGTGCTGGACCTGATGATGCCGGGCGAGGACGGTCTCTCGATCCTGCGGCGGCTGCGCAAGCCGGGCGGGCCGGGCGTGATCATGCTGTCCGCCATGGGCGAGGACACCGATCGGATCATCGGGCTGGAGGTGGGCGCCGACGATTATCTGCCCAAGCCGTGCAACCCGCGCGAGCTGCTGGCCCGCGTGCGCGCCGTCCTGCGCCGCCGCGCGGAGCAGGGGGGCGCGCCCAGCGGCCCCGTCCGTCGCTTCGGCGACTGGACGCTCGACATCGTCGAGCGCACCGTGAGCCGCATCGGCTGCCCGCCGGCCCCGCTCACCGACGCGGAGTTCCGCACGCTCAACGCCTTTCTCGACCGGCCGCAGCGCGTCCTCACCCGCGATCAGCTCATCGAGCATGGCAAGGGGCTGGACAGCGACGTGTTCGACCGGGCGATCGACGTCACCATCTCGCGCCTGCGCAAGAAGCTCGGCCCCGACGATCCGATACGCACGATCCGCAACGAAGGCTATATGTTCACGCTCAAGGTCGCCGACGAGTGAAGCTGCGCAGCCTGCCGATCTTCTGGCAGACGCTGCTGTTGCTGCTGGCGAGCCTGATCGTCAGCCAGGCGGTGTCTGTGGCGCTGCTGCTTTCGCTGCCCGCGCCGCGCCCCGATTTCAACCGGCTTTCGGACATCGCGGAAACGCTGCGCGCCGGCGGTGCGCAGGACGGGGGCGGCCAGCAGGATGGAGGCGGGCCGCAGAACGGCCAGCGCGACCGGCGCGAGCGCGCGCTGGTGGTGCGCGACAGCGCCACCCCGCCTGATCCGGGCGACGGGATGACGAGCGATCCGCGCTTCACCTTCCGTCTCGCCGCGCGGATCGGGGTCGATCCGTCGCGCGTGCTGCTCTTCTACGAGCCCGACCAGCGCGCGGCCTTTCCCTTCCGGGACGGGCGGGAGCGCGACCATATGGTGCCGCTGCGGCGCGGCGAGCCCCTGTTCTTCAACAAGGTGGTGGCGGCGCTGCATGTCGGGCCTGGCTGGCGGATCGTGGAGACGCCGCCGCCGCCGCTCATCACGCCGTGGCAGAAGCGGCTGATCATCTGGTTCTGGGTGTCCGCGCTGGTGCTGGTGCCGTTCGCCTGGTTCTTCGCGCGCGCGATCACCCGCCCGATCCGCCGCTTCGCCGAAGCGGCCGACCGGATGGGGGCGGACCCGCTCGGCCCCCGCGCGCCCGACGAAGGGCCTGCCGAGCTGCGCATGACCGCCTATGCCTTCAACCGGATGCAGGAGCGGATCGCTGATTACGTCTCGGAACGCACCGCGATGATCGGCGCGATCGCGCATGACCTGCGCACCCCGCTCGCGCGGATCGCCTTCCGTATCGAGGCGGCGCCCGAGGCGATGCGCGACAAGGTGCAGGCCGATATCGAGCAGATGCGCGCGATGATCGCGGCGACGATCGGCTTCGTCCGGGGGACCGGCGACGCCGGCCAGCGCGGCGAGGTGGACCTGACGGGGCTGCTCGCCCGGCTGGTGGCGGAGGAGAGCGAGATGGGCCGGCCGGTCAGGGCGGGGCCGATGGCGCCGGTCTCGATCAGCGGCGATCGTGTGGCGCTCGCGCGGCTGTTCCAGAATCTCGTCGACAATGGCGTGGCCTATGGCGGCGAGGTGTGCGTCTCCCTCGCGCTGGAAGGCGGGGAGGCGGTGATGCGCGTCTCCGATCGCGGCCCCGGCCTGCCCGAGAACATGATCGAGAAGATATTCCACCCCTTCGAGCGCGGCGATCCCTCCCGCAGCCGGGAGACGGGGGGGATCGGCCTCGGCCTTACCATCGCCCGCAGCATCGCGCGCGATCATGGCGGCACGCTGGTCCTGCGCAACCGCGAGGGCGGCGGGATCGAGGCGATCTGCCGTTTTCCGAAAAAATAGGCCCGGGCGGAGGCTGGGAGGCGACAAAGCCTCTCGCCACCGGCTTAGAAATAAAGTAACAATGTCGCGAAACATATGGTCAGCGGATTTTTACCTCCGCGGCCAAGGATGCTATGCGCTGCCGATGTCGTTCCGAGCGGGCGGGCACGGCGAAGGATGGTGAGGATGACCAGTGAAACCGGGCGGCGCAACCTGCGGCCGCTTAGCCTCCATGTGCCGGAGCCGAAATTCCGGCCGGGCGACAGCGTCGATTTCAGCGATTTCGATATCCCCGCCGCCGGTTCGGTCGCGCGGCCGGAAATCGGCGTCGCGCCGGCGGAGATCCGCGATCACGTCTACACGCTGATCCGCGTGCTGGACGGGGAGGGCCGCGCGGTCGGCCCGTGGGACCCGAAGCTGGCGCCCGAGCGGCTGATCGCGATGTTGCGCCACATGGCGCTGGTGCGTGCCTATGACGATCGCATGTATCGCGCCCAGCGGCAGGGCAAGACCAGCTTCTACATGAAGTGCACCGGCGAGGAGGCGACGTCGGTCGCGGCGACATACGCGCTCGATCATGAGGACATGTGCTTTCCCTCCTATCGCCAGCAGGGGATATTGATCGCGCGCGACTGGCCGCTCGTCGACATGATGTGCCAGGTCTATTCGAACGAGGGCGACCGGCTGAAGGGCCGCCAGATGCCCATCATGTATTCCACGCGCGAAGGCGCCTTCTTCTCGATCTCGGGCAATCTCGCGACGCAATATCCGCAGGCGGTGGGCTTCGCGATGGCGTCGGCGGCGAAGGGCGACACCCGGATCGCGGCCGCCTGGTGCGGCGAGGGATCGACGGCGGAGGGCGATTTCCATTCGGCGATGACCTTCGCCAGCGTCTATCGCGCGCCCGTCATCCTGAACGTGATCAACAATCAGTGGGCGATATCCTCCTTCTCCGGCTTCGCGGGGGCGGAGGCGACCACCTTCGCCGCGCGCGCGGTGGGCTATGGCATCGCCGGGCTGCGCGTCGACGGCAACGACGCGCTCGCCGTCTATGCCGCGACCGAATGGGCGGCGGAGCGCGCGCGCAACAATTACGGGCCGACGCTGATCGAGCATTTCACCTATCGTTCCGAAGGCCATTCGACGTCCGACGACCCGACCAAATACCGCTCGGCCGAGGAGAATGTGAAATGGCCGCTGGGCGATCCCGTCGCCCGGCTGAAGCAGCACCTGATCGTGCTGGGCGTGTGGGACGAGGAGCGCCACGCGGCGATGGACAGGGAAGTCGCCGAGGAGGTCCGCGTCGCGCAGCGCGAGGCGGAGAAGCTGGGCGTGCTGGCTGACG
>Ga0182749_1002145_pt1 | contig 14710 bp, 15 predicted proteins | sample eDN3rd37CKraftMG_FD_128875 | JGI IMG/M metagenome (GOLD analysis project Ga0182749, IMG submission 128875) | Enriched Miracle-Growth compost microbial communities from Emeryville, California, USA - eDNA 3rd pass 37_C Kraft MG (version 2) (version 2) ...
ATGGCGATCTCGCCCTCGCGGCTCAGAAGCTCGACCGCGCCCATCTCGCGCAGGTACATGCGCACCGGATCGTCGGTGCGGTCGATCGTCTCCTTCTTGGGCGTGACCGACATGAGCTGCGGCTGATCGCCGTCGTCGGCGCCGACCTCGTCCTCGGTGGTGTCCTCCGGCGTCTGCTCGTCGTCGCCGCTATCCTCGTTCTCGACGATGTTGACGCCCATCTCGTTGAGCGCGGACATCACGTCCTCGAGCTGGTCGGACGACATCTGGTCCTGCGGCAGCGCCTCGTTGAGCTGGTCATAGGTGATGTAGCCGCGCTTCTTCGCGCGGGCGATCAGCTTCTTGAGCGAGGCTTCGTTGAGGTCGATCAGCGGCGCGTCGCCGCTCTCCGTCTTCTCCACCGGTTCCGCCATGTTCGTCTTCGCCATTCGACCACCCGTCAAAAACCTGAAAGCCCCGCCGCATCCTCACCCTGCGCCAACGCGGCAAGCGACCGTTCGGCCGCATCCCGCGCGGCGCGAAGCCGCCTCTGCTCGGCGAAACCCGCCTCGTCCCACACAAGCGCCAGCCGCGCCGTCGCGGCGGAAAGCGCCGCATCCAGTTCCGGCCTTGTCCGCAACGCCTCGATCACGGCCGCGAGATCGCGCTCCGCCCGCTCCGAGTCGGCATTGCCGCGCAGGAAGGAAAAGGCAAGTCCGTTCGGTGCGCGCAGTCCATCCGCGACCCCGGCAAGACCCGCTGAGGCCAATATGGTCGCGAGGCCCTCCGATTCAAGCGGACGCCCCGCAAAGGCCGCGTCGAGCAGCCCGTCGCGCAGGGCGGCGAGCGGGCGATCGGCCAGCGGCAGCGCGGCGATCGCCTCGGCGTGGGCGGCGATGACGCCGGGATGGCGCAGCAGCCCGGCAAGCACCGCGCGGCCCAGCATGCTCTCCATCCCGCTCGCCCCGATCGAGCGCGCCTCGTTCGATGCGGGGGGCTCGGGCACGCGGCCGGGGCGCCAGGGGCCGCGCCGATCGGTGAAGCGGCCGCCGCCGCGATCCGCCGGGGGGCCGCGGAAGAGATCATCGAAACGGCGGCGGAATTCCGCCTGATATTGCTCGCGCACGTCCTGGTGCGCGATCGCGCGGGCATGATCGTTCAGCCGCTGGCGCAGCCCCGCGCGCGCCTCGGGCGTGTCGAGCGGCTGCGCCTCCCGCTCGTATCGCCACAGCCGTTCGACCAGCGGCTCGGTGCGGGCGAGCAGCGCCTCGAACGCATCGCGGCCGCCGGCGCGGATCAGATCGTCCGGGTCCTGCCCGCCGGGCAAGGTCGCGAAGCACAAGGTCCGCCCCGGCGCGATCAGCGGCAAGGCGCGGGTGGCGGCGCGGATCGCGGCCTTCTGCCCCGCCGCGTCGCCGTCGAAGCAGAGGATCGGCACGTCGGCCAGCCGCCACAGCCGTTCCATCTGCCCCTCCGTCAGCGCGGTGCCGAGCGGGGCGACCGCCTCGCTGATCCCCGCCTGGTCGAGCGCGATCACGTCCATATAGCCCTCGACCACGACGATTCGCCCCGCCTTGCGGCTGGCCGGCCCGGCGCGATCGAGGTTGAAGAGGGTTCGCCCCTTGTCGAACAGCGGCGTCTCGGGCGAGTTCAGATATTTGGGCTCGCCCTGCCCGATGATGCGCCCGCCGAACGCGATCACCCGCCCGCGCGCGTCGCGGATCGGGATCATCAGCCGCCCGCGAAAGCGGTCATAGGGCTCCTTGTCCTCGGCCGCGACCAGCAGCCCCGCCTCGATCAGCCGGTCGTTGCCCCGATCGGCCAGCGCGGCCTTCAGCCGCCCGCGCGAATCGGGGGCGTGGCCCAGCCGGAAGGCGGCGCGCGTCGCGGCCGAGACGCCGCGCCGGTCGAGATAGGCGCGCGCGTCTGCGCCCGCGATCCCGTCGAGCTGCTCGGTGAACCAGGCCGCCGCCGCTTCGGTGACGTCATGGAGGCCCGACGCGCGATCGGCGCGTTCCTGCGCGCGCGGATCGGGGGCGGGCACCTCCATCCCGGCGGCGGCGGCCAGCTCCTTGACCGCATCCATGAAGGCGAGGCCGCGCGCCTCGGTCAGGAAGCGGATCGCATCGCCATGCGCGCCGCAGCCGAAGCAATGGTAGAACGCCTTGTCGTCGTTGACGTAGAAGCTGGGCGTCTTTTCCTGATGGAAGGGGCAGCAGCCCTTATGCTCGCGCCCCGCCTTCTGGAGCTTCACCGACTTGCCGACGAGCGCGGACAGCGAGGTGCGCGCCCGAAGCTCGTCGAGGAACTGGGGGGAAAGGGTCATGAGGCCGGCCGCCCCTCCCGCGCGCGCGTCAGGACAGCGCCGCCTTCACCAGCCCGCTCGCCTTGCTCATGTCGAGCGCGCCGGCATGGCGCTCCTTCACCGCCGCCATCACCCGGCCCATGTCCTTGAGCGAGCTTGCGCCGAGTTCGGCCACCACGGCGGCGATTGCCGCCTTCGTCTCGGCCTCGTCCATCTGGCGGGGGAGGAAGCCCTCGATCACGCCAAGCTCGGCCTGCTCCGCCGCCGCCAGCTCCGCACGGCCGCCTTTCTCGAACATCTCGATCGATTCGCGGCGCTGCTTGGCCATTTTTTGCAACACCTCCGTCACGACGACATCGTCGTCGGACGCGCCCGCGCCGGTGCGCATCTCTATGTCGCGATTCTTCAGCGCGGCCTGTATCAGGCGGATCGCCGCCGTCCGCTCCGCATCGCGCGCCTTCATCGCGGTGACGAGTGCCGCCTTGATATCGTCTCGGATCATGGGTTCTCCGGGCCTTTTCGGGAAAGCGGACAGGATAGCCGAGCCGCGCGGATTTTAATAGGTTGACCCTGTGCTCCCTGGAACCTATCGACCCCGCCGTTTACCCGTCAGCCGATCAGCAAGGAGAGCCCCGACCGTGGCCGAAGTCCATCGCGCGCGCCCACCCGAAGGAGCGACCGGCGTGCTGGTATTAGCCGATGGTTCGCTGATCTGGGGACGCGGCTTCGGCGCCGAGGGCGCCGCCGTCGGCGAGGTGTGCTTCAATACCGCGATGACCGGCTATCAGGAGGTGATGACCGATCCCTCCTATGCCGGGCAGATCGTCACCTTCACCTTCCCCCATATCGGCAATGTCGGCGCGAACCCGCAGGATGTGGAGGCGATCAACCTCCACGCGCTCGGCTGCATCGTGCGCGAGGACGTGACCGATCCGTCGAGCTTTCGCGCCGACTGGCATTTCGACGCCTGGCTGAAGAGCAACGGCCGCATCGGTCTGGCGGGGGTCGACACCCGCGCGCTCACCCGCGCGATCCGTATCGACGGCGCGCCCAACGGCGTCATCGCGCACAATGCGAGGGGCGAGTTCGATCTGCCCGCCCTGCTCGAAATGGCGCGCGCCTGGCCGGGGCTGGAGGGGATGGACCTCGCGAAGGCGGTATCCTCCACGCAGAGCTACACCTGGGACGACGGCCTGTGGACGCTGGGCCAGGGCTATGCCGCCCACGCCGCCAATCCCGACGGCCCCCATGTCGTCGCGATCGATTACGGGCTGAAGCGCAACATCCTGCGCAACCTCGTCGCCGCCGGCGCGCGCGTGACCGTGGTGCCGGCGACCGCGACGTTCGATGAGGTGATGGCGCACCGGCCCGACGGCGTGTTCCTCTCCAACGGCCCCGGCGATCCGGCGGCGACGGGGGAATATGCGGTGCCGATGATCCGGAAGCTGCTGGAGGTGGGCAAGCCGATCTTCGGCATCTGCCTCGGCCACCAGCTTCTCGGCCTCGCCGTCGGCGCGAGGACGGCTAAGATGCATCAGGGCCATCGCGGCGCCAACCATCCGGTCAAGCGGCTGGAGGACGGCCGCGTCGAGATCACCAGCATGAACCACGGATTCGCCGTCGAGCTGGACAGCCTGCCCGACAGCGCGGAAGCCACCCATGTCTCGCTGTTCGACGGCAGCCTCGCCGGGCTCCGGCTGAAGGACCGGCCGGCGTTCAGCGTGCAATACCATCCCGAGGCCAGCCCCGGCCCGCAGGACAGCCATTACCTGTTCGAGCGGTTCGTAGGCGCGCTCGACTCCGCAGCCGCCTGATGGCGCCTTCCTGTTCTCCGCGCCTTCTTCCCGATCGGGAAGAGGGGCCATTGATGACGGCCTGAAACCATGCCCAAACGCACCGACATTTCCTCCATCCTCATCATCGGCGCGGGGCCGATCGTCATCGGGCAGGCGTGCGAGTTCGACTATTCGGGAACGCAGGCGGTGAAGGCGCTGCGCGAGGAGGGCTATCGCATCATCCTCGTCAATTCGAACCCCGCGACGATCATGACCGATCCGGACATGGCCGACGCCACCTATGTCGAGCCGATCACCCCCGCCGTTGTCGCGAAGATCATCGAGAAGGAGCGGCCCGATGCCGTCCTGCCCACGATGGGCGGCCAGACCGCGCTCAACACCGCGCTGGCCCTGTTCCGCGACGGCACGCTCGACAAATATGGCGTGCAGATGATCGGCGCCGACGCCGAAGCGATCGACAAGGCCGAGGACCGGCTGAAATTCCGCCAGGCGATGGACAGGATCGGGCTGGAAAGCCCGCGTTCGGACGTCGCCCACACGCTCGACGAGGCGATGGCGGCGCTGGAGCATGTCGGCCTGCCGGCGATCATCCGCCCCTCCTTCACCATGGGAGGCACCGGCGGCGGCATCGCCTATAACAAGGACGAATTCGTCCAGATCGTCCTGGGCGGGCTCGACGCCTCGCCGACCACCGAGGTGCTGATCGAGGAATCGGTGCTCGGCTGGAAGGAATATGAGATGGAGGTCGTCCGGGACCGGAACGACAATTGCATCATCATCTGCTCGATCGAGAATGTCGATCCGATGGGCGTCCATACCGGCGATTCGATCACCGTCGCGCCGGCGCTGACGCTGACCGACAAGGAATATCAGATCATGCGCAACGCGAGCATCGCGGTGCTGCGTGAAATCGGCGTGGAAACAGGCGGTTCCAACGTGCAGTTCGCGGTCAATCCGAAGGACGGCCGCCTCGTCGTGATCGAGATGAACCCGCGCGTCAGCCGCTCGTCGGCGCTGGCGTCGAAGGCCACCGGCTTCCCGATCGCGAAGGTCGCCGCCAAGCTGGCGGTCGGCTACACGCTCGACGAGATCGACAACGACATCACCGGCGCGACGCCCGCGAGCTTCGAGCCGACGATCGATTATGTCGTCACGAAGATCCCGCGCTTCGCCTTCGAGAAGTTCAAGGGCGCCGAGCCGCTGCTCAGCACCGCCATGAAGAGCGTCGGCGAAGTCATGGCGATCGGGCGCAATTTCCACGAGAGCCTGCAAAAGGCGCTGCGCGGGCTGGAGACCGGCCTGTCCGGGCTCAATATCGTCGATCAGCTTCAGGGCGCCTCGCACGGCGAGATCGCGGCCGAGCTGGCGCGGCCCACGCCCGACCGGCTGCTGGTCGCCGCGCAGGCGCTGCGCGAGGGCTTCACGGTCGATGAGGTGCACCGCATCGCCAAATACGACCCCTGGTTCGTCGAGCGGCTGGCCGAGATCGTCCGCGCCGAGGAGCAGGTGTGCCGCGAGGGGCTGCCGCGCGACGCGGCGGGCCTGCGCCGGCTGAAGGCGATGGGCTTTTCCGACAAGCGCCTCGCCTGGCTCGCGCTGCGCGCGGCGAGCCTGGGGGGCGTCGAGCGGGCGCAGGCGCGTGGCCCCGGCCTCGTCCACGACGTCCTCCACGCCATCAACGGCGGCGTGACCGAGGCGGAGGTGCGCGCGATGCGCCACAAGCTGGGCGTGCGGCCGGTCTTCAAGCGGATCGACACCTGCGCCGCCGAGTTCGAGGCGAAGACGCCCTATATGTATTCGACCTATGAGGCGTCCGCCTTCGCCGATCCCGAATGCGAGGCGCAGCCCAGCGATCGGCGCAAGGTCGTCATCCTCGGCGGCGGGCCCAACCGGATCGGGCAGGGGATCGAGTTCGACTATTGCTGCTGCCACGCCTGCTTCGCGCTGGAGGAGGCGGGCTATGAGACGATCATGATCAACTGCAATCCCGAGACCGTCTCGACCGATTACGACACCTCGGACCGGCTCTATTTCGAGCCGCTGACCGTCGAGGACGTGCTGGAGATCCTGCATGTCGAGCAGCAGAGGGGCGAGCTGGCCGGCGTGATCGTCCAGTTCGGCGGGCAGACCCCGCTCAAGCTGGCGCAGGAGCTGGAGGCGGCGGGCATCCCGATCCTGGGCACCAGCCCCGACGCGATCGACCTGGCCGAGGATCGCGAGCGTTTCGCCGAGCTGGTCGTCCAGCTCGGGCTGAAGCAGCCGGCGAACGGCATCGCGCGCAGCCGCGACGAGGCGATCCTGGTGGCCGACCGGATCGGCTATCCGGTGCTGATGCGCCCGTCCTATGTGTTGGGCGGACGCGCGATGGAGATCGTCGACGGCCCCGCGCAGCTCGACACCTATATCGCCACCGCCGTGCAGGTATCGGGCGATTCGCCCGTGCTGATCGACCAGTATCTGCGCGACGCGATCGAGGTGGACGTCGACGCGATCGCCGACGGCCACGACGTCGTCGTCGCGGGCGTGATGGAGCATATCGAGGAGGCGGGCGTCCATTCGGGCGACAGCGCCTGCTCGCTGCCCCCGCGCAGCCTGACGCCGGAGATCGTGACGGAGATCGAGCGGCAGACCGATCTGCTGGCGCGCTCGCTCGACGTGCGCGGGCTCATGAACATCCAGTTCGCGGTGAAGGATGGCGAGGTCTATCTGATCGAGGTCAATCCGCGCGCCAGCCGCACCGTGCCCTTCGTCGCCAAGGCGATCGGCGCGCCGGTCGCCAAGATCGCCGCGCGGGTGATGGCGGGCGAGCGGCTCGCGGACCTGCCCCGGATCGATCGCGCGATCAGCCATGTCGCGGTGAAGGAGGCGGTTTTCCCCTGGGCGCGCTTCGCGGGCGTCGATCCGATCCTCTCGCCGGAGATGAAGTCCACCGGCGAAGTGATGGGAATCGATATGGATTTCGACATCGCCTTCGCCAAGGCCCAGCTCGGCGCCGGCAGCGCGCTGCCTTCGCAGGGCACTGCCTTCGTCTCGGTCAGGGATCGGGACAAGCCCGTGATCCTGCCCGCGGTCCGCACGCTGCTCGACCTTGGCTTCAAGGTGGTCGCGACGGGCGGCACGGCGGATTATCTCACCGGCTTCGGCCTCGCGGTCGAGACGGTGAACAAGGTGCAGCAGGGCAGGCCGCACATCGTCGACCGGATCAAGGACGGCGGCGTCGACCTGATCTTCAACACCACCGAGGGCTGGCAGTCGCTCAAGGACTCGCAGTCGATCCGCGGATCGGCGCTTTCGGGCCGCATTCCCTATTTTACCACGGCGGCCGCCAGCGTCGCCGCGGCGCGGGCAATTGCTGCGTTGCGGGAGCGAGACCTTGAAGTACGCGCCCTCCAATCATATTATTCACCTTCGCACGCTTGATCTCGACATCACCGGACGAGGGCGGGCGGCCCCGGGGCAACGAAGGGGCCGCTGGGGACAGGATTTGGACGAAAGGGTACGCCGATGGCGACGGTCGACAAGATGCCTATGCTGGCCGAGGGGCACCGCATGCTCATCGATCAGCTTGCGGCACTGAAGCTCGAACGCCCGCAGGTGATCGACGCGATCGAGGAGGCGCGCGCGCATGGCGACCTCTCGGAAAATGCCGAATATCATGCCGCCAAGGAGCGCCAGGGCCAGATCGAGGCGATGATCGCCGATCTGGAGGACCGGCTGAGCCGCGCGCAGATCATCGATCCGACGACGCTGTCGGGCGACAAGGTGGTGTTCGGCGCCACCGTTCACCTGCTCGACGAGGACGACAAGCCGATCAAGTACCAGATCGTCGGCCAGACCGAGGCGGACGCGAAGTCCGGCCGCATCTCGTACAACTCCCCGCTCGGCCGCGCGCTGATCGGCCGCAAGGTGGAGGACGAGATCGAGGTGACGGTGCCGTCGGGCGATCGCTATTACGTGGTTTCCAAGATCGAATTCATCTGACGCGGCCCGGCGGGCGGCGCGCAACCTGACGGGACGAGACCATGCGCCTTCCGCCCGCGCGCGCCACGGTCGCCATCATCGGCGTCACCGTCGCCGCGTTCCTGCTCCTCTCCCTCATCGGGGCCGATCAATATGCCGCTTATTCGGGCGGCTTCATCCCGGAGCGGCTGACCGGCCACCTTGCCGAGATCTCTATCCGCGCGCGGGATCCGGCCTTCCGTTTCGTGCCGGTCTGGCTCACCCCGCTGAGCGCGACGCTGCTCCATGCGGGCCTGCTGCACATCGCCTTCAACATGATGTTCCTGGGATTTTGCGGCCGCTTCGTGGAGGCCGCGATCGGCCCCCGGCTGCTGGTCCTGCTCTATGTCGTCGGCGCCTATGCGGCGGCCTTCACCCATTTCCTGTTCAGCCCGGATTCGCTGACGCCGATGATCGGGGCGTCGGGCGCGGCGTCGGCGGTGCTGGGCACCTATGCCCTGCTTTACGGCCAGCGGCGCCAGTTCTTCGCCAGCCAGCGGCTCAGCAAGGCCGTCAACGTGGCCTGGCTGGCGATCGCGTGGATCGGGCTGCAATTGCTGATGGGGGTCGCGACGCGCGGCGAGACGTCGATGAGCATCGCCATCTTCGCGCATATCGGCGGCTTCCTCGCCGGTCTCGCGCTCGCGCAGCCGCTGCTGCTGTGGCGGCATCGCAGGATGTGACGCGCCGCCGGGTATGACGCCCGGCCCGCACATCATCACGGCGGGAGCCTCAGTCCTGCGGCGGCGCGTCGAGATCCGGTTCGAGCAGGCGGTGCAGATGCACCACCACATATTTCATCTCCGCATCGTCGACGGTGCGCTGCGCAGCGCCACGCCAGGCATTTTCCGCGCTCTTATAGTCGCGGAAAAAGCCCACCACGTCGATGGCGGACAGGTCCTCGAAATCAAGGGTGCGCGGGTCCTTCACCCGGCCGCCGAAGACGAGATGGATCTTGCTCATGGGTCATGCCTTCACGCTGATGCCGACGGGATCGGCCGGGCACGTCCCGCTGCCAGGCGGGCAGGAGCCATGCCCCCGATCCTGGCCGGGAACGATCTCGTAACAGGTTGGCGCCGCTCTAGCAGAGCCTCCAGCGCGCAGAAAGGGTCCTGCGCGGGAACAGCGTCAGCCGCGCGCCTTCATGAAGGCGACGAGCTTGTCGAAGCCGTTGCGCTGGATATAGGAATCGAAATCCGCCGCCTGGGTGAGCGCGAGGTTCACGCCGCCCACGGTGAGGTTCGTCACCTTATAGTCGCCGCCGACCTTCTCGACCGTCCAGATCGCGCTGACCGGCGCCGCGCCGGGCTTGATGACCTGCGTGGCGACCGCCGCGCCATTGCCCGCCGCCTGCGTGCGGATGATCTTCACCGACGCGTCGGCATATTCGAATAGCCGGTCGGCATAGGTGCCGATGATGAAATTCGGGAAAGCCGCCTTGTAGGCCGCGCGCTGCGCCGGCGTGATCGTCGGCGCCCAGCGGCGGATCAGCCGGTCGCCGATCTGGTCGACGGCGAAATGCTGGGCGAGCAGCTTGCGGAACTCCTGGCGCGCCGCCGCCTTGTTGCCGCTGCGCAGCGCCGCGAAGCCGTCCTTCGTCAGCCCGTCGATGAACTGCGCCGGATCCTGCGTGTTGATCGTCACGGCGGCGGCGGGCGACGCGACGAGCAAGGGGTCCGTCATCGACGCAAGGGCGAGCGCGGCGGCGAGAACGGAGCGCAATGACCTCATATCCCTGATCTCCAATCGAAATCCCCTTTCGGCGATGCGCGCTGAACGGGGCTTGAACCTTATTTGCGGGCGGAGGCCGAAGCCGCCGCCGTGATCGCGACCGAGGCGAGCCTGATGGCGATATCGATGAATCGATCGAGCTGGCCGCTGCCCGCTTCCCGATTGACGTCCATCACGCCGGGCCGCTCGCGGCCGCTTTCCCGCGCGGCGAGCAGCGCCACCTTGCCCGCCTGGGTCAGTCGGCTGCCGATCGGGGCGAGCAGCCTGTTCTCGCGCCGCGATGCGGGGATCAGCGCGCCCGCGACCACACCCAGCGCCACCGCGCCGATCAGCGCCGCGACCGGATTGCCCTCCAGCCGTTCCGCCGCCTTTCCGCGCGCGACGGAATAGGCGTCGCCCGCCTCGTGGAGCTTCTCGCCGGCATAGGTGCCCGCCCTCTCGGCGGCGTCCTTCACGTGGCTGGTCATCCGGTCTCCTCCTGAGCCGCCCCGGGGGCAGGCTGGCCGACGGCGCCGGATTCGCGACGGGTTTCGCGGACGGTCCGGCGGCCTGAAAACATGCGCGCCGCCAGCCACCACAGCGGCCGGCGCGCGCAATAGAGCAGCAGAAGGCCCGCCAGCGTCGCGCTGAGCGCGGGCCGGGCGCGCGCGGCGGCGAGCGTGTCCCGCGCCGCCTGCTCCCCGCGCTCGCGCGCGTTCCGCCATGCCTCCTGCGCGAGCGCGTCGGGCGCCAGCCGCGCCTGGACCTCGCCCAGCGTGCCGGTGAAGCGGTGGCGCGCGGCCTCCACCGCGCGGCGGCTGCGTTCGATCTCGCGGGATTCGCGCTTCATCCCTCCTCGCCCTCCAGCTCGTCACCGATGTGCTGGAAGCGGCGGACCGCGAGGCGCAGCAGCAGCAGCCCCGCCGCCACCCCCGCCAGCCCGACCGCGAACGCGGCGCCAAGGGCGGTGATCAGCGGCGCCAGCGCCAGCACGAGACCGACGAGAAAGGCCGTCACCGCTCCCAGGATCAGCAGCAACCCCCCGCCCGCGAGCAGCACGACGGCGCGCGAGCCGACGAGGCGCTGGAGCGCGAGGTTGCGATACAGGTCCACCTCGGCCCGGATCAGCGCGACCGCGTCCCCGACAAGCCGGGCGAAAAGGTGATGGAAGGATTCGCCTTCGGCCTCCCCGGCCGCGCGATTGTCCTCCGGCAGGCCCAAGGGATCAGGCCTTCGCGTCCGTGCCCGCGCCGGCGTTCTCCGCTTCCTCCTCGCGCGGGGAGGAGGCGCCGGCCCTGATCAGCCGGGCGAACACGAAGCCCACCGCCGCCGCCGCGCCGAGCGCGATCGCCGGATTCTTGCGGATAACCTCGCGCGCGTCGTTCAGCAGGTCGTCGACATCCTTCGAGCGGAGCGTGGTGGAGAAGCCCTGGATCGCATCGGCGGCGCGCCGGGCATAGGCGCCATATTGCTCGCCCACGGTGTCGTCGATCGTGCCGGCGGCGTTGCCGACGAATTTCGTGACGCCGTCGAGCGCGTTGGCGGTGCGCTCCTTGCCCTGATGGGCGAGGTCGCGCGCCTTGTCGGCGGCCTGGTCGCGCAGCCCGGCGGCGGCGTCGGCCACCTTGCGGGTCGCCGCCTGGCCCTTCGACGTGGCGACGGCCTTGATATCGCTCGCGGCGTCGGCAATTTTCGCCGCGCCGTCCTCGACGATCGAGTCGGTTCCTTCGGGAAGCACATCCTTGCGTGCGTTCATTATCCAGTCTCCCTGAAAATCCCCGTCATCGGGACAACCTGCCGACCCGCCGGGATGTTCCATCGCTGGCGATCGATTTGCCTATCCGCACGGACGCCGATAGAGCGCGCGCATCCCATCGTCCAGAAAGAAGGTACGGCCCCGACATGACCGCGCTCGTCGCCCTCCACGCCCGCACGATCATCGACAGCCGCGGCAATCCCACCGTCGAGGTGGACGCCGTGCTGGAAGACGGCAGCTTCGGCCGCGCCGCGGTGCCCTCCGGCGCCTCCACCGGCGCGCACGAGGCGGCCGAGCGGCGCGACGGCGACAAGGCGCGCTGGCTGGGCAAGGGCGTCGACGGCGCGGTCGAGGCGGTGAACGGCGAGATCGCGGAGGCGGTGCTGGGCCTCGACGCGGAGGATCAGGCGCTGGTCGACGCGCGGATGATCGATCTCGACGGCACGGCCAACAAGAGCCGGCTGGGCGCCAACGCGATCCTGGGCGTCAGCCTCGCGGTCGCCAGGGCGGCGGCCGATGCGCGCGGGCTGCCGCTCTATCGCTATGTCGGCGGCGTTTCGGCGCATGTGCTGCCGGTGCCGATGATGAACATCGTCAACGGCGGCGCGCATGCCGACAATCCGATCGATTTCCAGGAATTCATGATCATGCCCGTCGGCGCGGACAGCATCGTCGAGGCGGTGCGCTGCGGATCGGAGATCTTCCACACGCTGCGCGGCAAGCTGCACGCCAAGGGGCTGTCCACCTCGGTGGGCGACGAGGGCGGCTTCGCGCCGAACCTCGCCAGCGCGCCCGACGCGCTGGATTTCATCATGCAGTCGATCGAGGCGGCGGGCTATCGGCCGGGCGAGGACGTCGTGCTCGCGCTCGATTGCGCGGCCACCGAATTCTTCAGGGACGGCGCCTATCATCTGGAGGGCGAGGGGCGCGTGCTCTCCCCCGACGAGATGGCCGCCTATCTGGCCGACCTTGCGGGCCGCTATCCGATCCGCTCGATCGAGGACGGCATGGCGGAGGATGATTTCGCCGGCTGGAAGGCGCTCACCGATCGCATCGGCGGCACGGTGCAGCTTGTCGGCGACGACCTGTTCGTCACCAATCCCGCCCGGCTGCGGCAGGGGATCAGGGACGGGCTCGCCAATTCGCTGCTCGTCAAGGTGAACCAGATCGGCACGTTGAGCGAGACGCTCGACGCCGTCTCGATCGCGCAGCGCGCGGGCTATACCGCCGTGATGTCGCACCGTTCCGGCGAGACCGAGGATTCGACGATCGCCGACCTCGCCGTCGCCACCAATTGCGGGCAGATCAAGACCGGCAGCCTCGCGCGTTCGGACCGGCTGGCCAAATATAACCAGCTCATCCGGATCGAGGAGGAGCTGGGCATGGCGGCGGCCTATGCGGGGGCCGATCTCTTCCGGAGCTGATCCCCGGCGACTCGCGGCGCCGCCCTGTCGCGCCGCGCCGCGGATTAAATCGCACGACCTTTGCAAATAGCGGCTTGATCCCGCGCGTCATTGGTGATTCCTAGGGAAAATGTCGCGTGCCCGTCCTGCCGTTCAACTCATCCGTTCCGCGTCGGGCCCGGCGGTGGCGCTCCTCGTCGTGGCGATGTTCGCCGCTTATGCGCTGCTGGGCACCAACGGGCTGTTCCACCTCGGCGACTATAAGCGCCAGATCAAGGCGCGGCAGGTCGAGCTTGCCGGGATCGAGGCGGAGCGCGCGCGGCTGATGAACCGCAAGCGCCTGCTCGAAAGGGGCGATCAGGACATGGCGGACGAACTGGTACGCGGCTCCACCGATATGATCGGCAACGATCAGTATGTCGTGATCCCCCACTGATTTTCCGTGCCTGCCGGAGATGCCGGGGCCGTTGCGGAATCAATCCGCCGCGGCCTATAGAGCCGTCGTCCGCACCCCATCGAACAAGGAGGCCAGGCTTGGCCAGAGCAGCACAGCCGCGAGGCGTGAAGAAGCCCCGGACGGCACGGCCCCGGGCCGCAGGCGCGACGCCCGCATCCCTTCCCAATCGCGAGCGGCCGGAGGAGCCGGGGCGCTATGGGGCGAGCAAGGAGGAACTGCTCGAATTCTATCGCCAGATGCTGCTCATCCGCCGTTTCGAGGAGAAAGCGGGGCAGCTTTACGGCCTCGGCCTGATCGGTGGCTTCTGCCATCTCTATATCGGGCAGGAGGCGGTGGCCGTCGGGCTCCAGTCGGCGCTGGAGGTCGGCAAGGACAGCGTCATCACCGGCTATCGCGACCATGGCCATATGCTCGCCTACGGCATCGATCCGAAGATCATCATGGCCGAGCTGACCGGGCGGCAGGCGGGGATCAGCCACGGCAAGGGCGGATCGATGCACATGTTCTCGGTCGAGCATGGCTTCTACGGCGGCCACGGCATCGTCGGCGCGCAGGTGCCGCTGGGCGCGGGGCTCGCCTTCTCGCACAAATATAAGGGCGACGGAGGCGTCTGCCTTGCCTATTTCGGCGACGGCGCGGCCAATCAGGGCCAGGTCTACGAAGCCTTCAACATGGCCGAGCTTTGGAAGCTGCCGATCATCTTCGTGATCGAGAACAACCAGTACGCCATGGGCACCAGCGTCAACCGCGCCTCCGCCGAGGACCAGCTCTACCGGCGCGGCGAGAGCTTCCGCATCCCCGGCCTCCAGGTCGACGGGATGGACGTGCTCGCGGTGCGCGGCGCGGCGGACATGGCGGTCGAGTGGGTGCGCGCCGGCAAGGGGCCGATCCTGCTGGAGCTCAAGACCTATCGCTATCGCGGCCATTCGATGTCCGACCCGGCCAAATACCGCTCGCGCGAGGAAGTGCAGTCGGTGCGCGAGAAATCGGACCCGATCGAGCATGCGAAGCGGGAGCTGGAGGCGGCGGGCGTCTCCGAGGACGAGCTGAAGGCGCTGGAGAAGGAGATCCGCCGGATCGTCCAGGATGCCGCCGATTTCGCCGAGGAATCACCTGAGCCGAGCCCCGGGGAGCTGTATACCGACGTGCTGGTGGGGCAATATTGATGGCTATCGAACTCAGGATGCCCGCGCTTTCCCCGACGATGGAGGAGGGCACGCTGGCCAAATGGCTGGTGAAGGAGGGCGACGAGGTCAAATCGGGCGACATCCTGGCCGAGATCGAGACCGACAAGGCGACGATGGA
>Ga0182749_1002148_pt1 | contig 14693 bp, 6 predicted proteins | sample eDN3rd37CKraftMG_FD_128875 | JGI IMG/M metagenome (GOLD analysis project Ga0182749, IMG submission 128875) | Enriched Miracle-Growth compost microbial communities from Emeryville, California, USA - eDNA 3rd pass 37_C Kraft MG (version 2) (version 2) ...
AGCAGTGGCTGTAATGACAAAGCGCCTCAGTAACCTCGATCGTACACTCAAACTCGTGCATGCGTTGACGCAAAGCATCGAAGGCTTGTCGCTCGATGAGATGGCTGCATTGCTTGGGGTGAACCGCCGAACTGTTGAGCGACTGCGCAACGTCATACTCATTCATTTCGACCTCGACGAAACGGTCGATGGGCGCATCAAACGATTCAGGATCAAGGATAGCCCGGGCCGGGCCTATGCGAGGCCAAACGCTGGCGAAGTCGCCGCCCTCCAGGCCGTAGTTGAAGCCGGACGGATCGAGGGTACAGCCAACACCGAAGCGCTTGAGAAGCTGCTCTCCAAGATCAAGATCGCCTTTGACAGCGCCGAACGCCGCCGGCTCGACAATGACCTCGATCTGCTTACCCGGTTGCAGCGGTCCCGGGTTGCGGCAGGGCCAGCCGTCATCGCTTCTCCCGAGGACCTGACAACGATCCAGTCAGCGATCCTTGCCGCTCATTGTGTGGATTTCGACTATCAGCCCGATTGGGCTGCTGCGCCAGCATGGCGGCGGGTCGTCCCATACGGCCTGATCCATGGCCCCATCACCTATCTGCTTGGCAAAATGCCTGACCGGGATGATCCCCCGTTCACCTTTCGGCTCGATCGCATGAGCAACGTTCGAGATAGCGGGATCGTCGGCTGCCCACCGGATGATTGGGATCTCGACGCCTGGATGTCCCGCAGCTTCGGCATCTGGCAAGAGGAAGACCACGAAATTGTGCTGCGGGTCCGCCCGCATGCGGTCGAGCGCGCGCGGGCTTGGCGGTTCCACCCGCATCAGCAGTTCGAAGATGATGACGAGGAGCTGCTGGTGCGGTTTCGATCCGGAGGGCTCTTTGAGCTCGCCAATCATCTGTTCGGGTGGGCGGGTGATTTGGTGATCGAAGGACCAGCGGCATTGAAGGACACGATGGAGCAGCGGCTCGCGGCGGCTCAGGAAATGTTGCGACCGAAATTGTCGTAGTTGATGGACAGAGAACGTGTTGGGCTTGGCGTGACAGTCGTCGGGGGATTAGTTTGAATGTTTGAGAACTGCCATCTGCGGATCGGCGACGCGCCATTTGCGAGCTGCATGCCGCTCAGTCCGCAGCTGCTGGCGAGCCTCTATGCCTTGCCTCATTGTGCCGAGATGCCGCTGCGCGAGGTTCTTGAAACGCAGGGTAAGGATGCCCCCTGGGCGGAGAGCTTTACTGTCGCCCCCGAACAGACCGCCACGGCTGTTGCCGCAATGCTGCGCCATCTGATGATGGCCACGCGCGACCTCACGCCTGGATCCATTGCGACCGATGCCCTGGCAACTGGCGGGAGGGCGCGCACCCACATCGAGGCGCTACGGGATCTTTGGCTTGGTAATCCAGCGATTGTGCCGTCCGAACTGGCGATATTGAAGGCATTCCTCGACTGTGAGGCAGGCGAGGCGTTGCAGTCGCTTCAGGTGATCTGGGATCGGAATAGCCCCCAGCTGACCTCTCTCGAGCGCGCTGTGCTCGAGCATCTCGAAAGTCACCACGGCAAGCTGGACGAGGACGATATTGATCACGTCCGCCTGATCTCGGCCCCCAAGACGTGCCGAGCGCCTGAATCGATCCTCGCCGGGCATGTCCAAAGGCATCTGCTTGATCCGTCGGCGCCAACAGTACCCATGGACGACAGCCTCGCGGTTCTTTCCGTCCGCGATGCACTCACGGAATGCGAAGCCGCCGCCGCCATCATCCAGCGCTGGCTTGCCGAGGATCGAACTCTGTCGGCGAGCGAGATCGGCATCATCCTGCCGGCGGGGCCGCAGTATTCGCATTACCTGTCGGAAGCCTTCGCGAAGGCGGGCCTTACGGCATCATCGCTCCCTGCTGCGCCGGATCGCAGAAATATCGGGGGTGAAGCGCTCCTGCATTTCCTGCAGTGCAGGCGGCGGCCCGCTCCCGCCATGGCGCTCGCCTCGCTATACTGTTCCCCTGTCCTGTGCTGGTCCCCGGATCTTGGATCGGCCTTGGCCAATGCCGTCATGGCCGGCGATTTCCGGCCGATGCTGGTGCATGACTTGAGCGGAAAGCAGGCTGCGCTCTTCTCGCTTCTCCGGTCAGCGTCACCTGCGACGAACGGTCAGCTCAAGGAGCAAATCCGTTCCTTCCAGAGATTGCTCAGTGAAGACGAAATGCTTGCGTCCGATGTAGGCGAAACCAAGCAGCTGGCTTCGCGCCTTCTGGCCACGCTCGGCAATGGCAATGATGCCGCCGAAGCGGAACTGGAAAAGGCCATCCAATTGGCCACAGCATACCAGGCACCGCCTTGCCCACGCGGACCTTACTACCTGGGCGGTATCTCGGTCATGTTGGCGCATGAAATGCCCAAGCGGCAGTTTCGGAAGCTTCTCGTCCTCGGCTTCAACGACGGTGCCTATCCGCCCCCGCCTTCGGGGAATCCGTTCTTCCTCGACAGTGAGGTTGAGGCGATCTCGAACGCGGTCGGCTTGCAGCTCCCGTCCCAGGCCAAGCAGCTCGATGCGGCGCTCGACCTTTTCGCGCGTCAGATTGGCTCTGCAAGTGATCAGATCATCTTCCTCCTGTCAGAGCGCGATCGCGGCGGCAGCTTTCTCTCCGCTTCGTCAAGCTTGCCACTCATCTCCCGGCTCATCACAGCCATGGATGATCCTGAATCTTTGGTCGTGCCGCTGACGCATAGTGAAGGTACGATCTGGGACAGGCTGGTGGCCTGGAAGCCTCGGCCAGTGGTCGAACCCCGCCAGCCCCTCGAAGTGCCAACCCACTATGAGTTCGATCTCGATCTCCTGAGCCTGCGCAAGAAGGATGATGGCACCCCGAGAGCGCAGAGCCCGAGCCGGCTCGAAAAGCTCCTCATCAGCCCGCTGGCCTGGGTCTTGGCTGAACTCGGCGCCGAGCATGTTTCCTGGCAGCCGGAAGCGCTTGACGTCATGCTGCGCGGCTCTCTCGCCCACGAGGTGTTCGAACGCCTGTTCCCGCCGGGCAAGGACCACCCGTCCGACGAGGTGATCGAAGAGAAAGTGCCTGAGCTTCTTCTGGAACGCATTCGTGCGATTGCGCCGTTCCTGCAGACGTCGGCCTGGGCTGTCGAGCGCAATACGCTGGAGGCGGAAATCACTAAGTCCGCCAAGCACTGGTCGATGGTCCTGAAATCCCTCAACGCCGAGATCGTGGGCAACGAATTCTGGCTGTCCGGGACTCTGTTTGACCACCCCGTGCACGGCAAAGCAGATTGCCTGCTTCGCCTTCCCGATGGGCAGCCGATCGTCGTCGATTACAAGAAGAGCAGCTCCGGAACCCGCCGACAGCGCCTTCAGAAGGGCTGGGACCTGCAGGTCGATCTCTATCGGCGCATGACCGTTCGGATCGATGAGCGCAGCCACGAAGCTGTTGTTCGCATTGGCGAGACCTTGAATGGCTGGTCCAAGCAGCCGGCAGTCGCCTATCACACGCTCAACGACGGCAACGTCCTCCTCAATGGCATCGAGGTGTTCGACAGCACTGATGTCGAACTCGTCGCAGGTGACATCGCCGCGAATGCACTTGCGCTGATTTCGGCGAGATTCGCCGCCCTAAAGGCTGGTCGGCTCGAAACGAACACCACTGCAGACGCCAAATTCTTCCAGAAAGCCGCCGCACTTGGCACTTACGCTCTCGAAGACAGCCCGTTGATCACCGCATTCATGCGTGACGACACCGCTCCTTCTGTAACCCTCCCGGACGAATTCGATGACTGAACTTTCGATTGTGCCCGCAGGCGCCGGGGCTGGCAAAACGCACCATATCCAGGAAACCCTCACCCAATGGGTCAGGGACGGCAAGGTTCGCCCAGAGAAGATCCTCGCGGTCACCTTCACAGAAGCCGCCGCCGGGGAATTGCGGCAGCGGATCCGGGGCGCTCTGATTGCGGACAGCAATCTGTCGGCAGCGCTGGCTGTCGAGAGAGCTTATGTCTCCACCATTCACGGGCTGGGGCGCCGATTGCTGATCGAGCACGCCTTCGCATCGGGTTCATCTCCGCAGCAGCGCCTGATCGCTGAAGACGAGCAGGACTTGCTGATCCGTCGCTCGATCGAAGAAAATCCTGCATTGAGCGAGCTTTCCCGAAACCTCGCCGCCCTTGGCTATCAAGGAAGCTTCTCCTCGGACGAAACCGCAGAGGACAGCTTCCGCAAGAAGTTGCTCGGCGTCATCGCCTTGCTGCGAACGCTCGGTCCGCGAGGCAGCGATCCGGCGATGGCCGACTTTGTCGAGGCATCCATCCGGACCGGATACGGTGCACCTATCGGCAAATCTGAGGCTTTGGCTGCAGCGCTCCAGAAGACTGTCGATGCCTTGCTTCAGGCCTTTCCTCGCTCGCTCGCTGACGATGCTGGTAGTGCCACCGCCAAGACAGCATTCCGCGAGAACTTCCGCGCTCTGAAGCAGGCTCAGCAGCTGCTCGCATCCGGCGGTACAGACTGGCGGCTGTGGCAGAAGCTGCGGGGCCTGCGTCTGTCGATGCGCGGCAGTCCGACCCCTGACGGCTACGACGATCTTGCATCTGCGGTCATGCTGGCGGCTGACAACCTGGTTTTTCACCCCGGACCGCTCGAGGATGCGGTTTCGCATGCGCGCGCTCTCGTCGAAGGCGCACAGTCGGCGATGACGGACTACGAGACCCGAAAGCGCGAGCTCGGCGTCATCGACTTTAGCGACATGGTGACCAACGCTGCGCGGATACTCGATGAAAAGCCCGCCGTGCTTGGCGCCATCATGGACGAGGTCGACTGCGTCATTGTCGACGAGTTCCAGGACACCAACCCGATCCAGTTCACCTTTCTGTGGGCGCTGGCCCGCAAGGCCAAACGCGCATTGATCGTTGGCGACACCAAGCAGGCGATCATGGGCTTCCAGGGCGCGGATCCGCGACTGACTGTCGCCCTTACACAGCAATTTGAAACCAGCCCGCTCTACCGGAACTGGCGCTCTGATCCGCGCATCATGGATTTTGTGAACGCACTGGGGCCGTGCCTCTTCGGTGAGGACTATACGGCGCTTGCCGCGCAGAATGCCTCGGGACACGACACTGCTCTGGAGGTCATCGAGCTGGCCAACAAGCGCGGTGCCCGCTCCGGCGGAAAGCCCCAGCATTTCATCGCTGATCGTCTCCTGTCCCTGCTGACGGATGATCGGGTGACCATCGTCGACAGGCATTCCAAGGCCTTGCGCGATCTGGAGCCCCGGGACGTTGCCATCCTGTGCCCGACGCACAGCCACTGCGCGAGCTATGCGGCCGCGCTGCGGGCCCTGGGCTTGCCGGTCCGCGTTGCGGAAGGAGGCTGGTGGCAAAGCAAGATCGTTCAGGCAGCATGCTTCGCGCTTCGCTTCGCCGTGGATCCGGCAGACAACCATGCAGCGATCTGCACGGCAACGCTCGGCCCGGGCGCAACGCCGCTCGGCGATGCTCTTGGCGCTCTGGCCTGCGACGGTCGGATTGCGACACCAGAACTCATGGCATTGCAAGGACTTTGGCCTGACTCGCTTGCGACGCCGGTGGACAGACTGGTCCATCAGGTGATCCAGGTTGCCGGGCTGCGAGACTGGTGTGACCGGCTTGACGATCCCGCCCAAATGAGAGCGGACCTTCTTCGCTTCGAGGCTGAAGCGGCGGCATTCTTGGATGCACACCGGGATATGCGCGAAGCCTCAGGTTTCTATGGCCAGACTGCCAACGTTTTCCTTGGGTGGCTCGAGAACAAGGTCGGCTTGAAGGGTGAGGATCTCCGTCCGAATCCCGCTGGCGCGGAGGCCGATGGCATCGAGATTGTAACCTGGCACGCCTCGAAGGGGCGGGAGTGGCCGGTCGTGGTTGTCTGCGGTCTGGACCACAAGCTTGATCCTCGTGCTGGGACATTCAGCACAAAGTTTCCTGGATTCGACGACCTCGATCATGTGATCGAACAGGCGACACTTGCCTATGCTCCTGATTTTGCTGCGCCAGAGGCGACGGCCCGCTTTCTCCATGAGCTCTATCCCGAGAGTGAAGAAACAGCGCGCCGATTGCTTTACGTCGCTCTGACCCGTGCGCGTGATCGCCTGATCATCGAATGGCCGCAGGACGACGAGAAGGTCGAGCCGCCCTTGCCGATTACGGCACGCCGTCTTTTGAACGACGCCTGTGGCATCAAATTGCAGGGCAATCAGATCACTGTCGGTTCGGCGAACTTCCCGTCGCGCATGACTGTCTGTGACAAGGAGATCCCGGCATCGTTCGATATGGAAGGCACAGTCTGGTTGGCGAGCAGTGACCGCGAACCCAGGTTTGCCATTGAAAGGCGAGCTATCGGCCAGCTTACCCCGGTCATCAGTCCCTCCCAGACAATCGCCACCACTCGGCCGCTGCCTTCGCAAATTGAGACCCGGCCGATTTCAGCGGGTGTGCGGCTCACCGGATCGGATCTCGCACAGGCAACGGATAAGGGAACTGCAGTCCACGAGGCATTGCGGATCCTGCTATGCCGACCCGATCTGCGGGGCAGGGTAAGCCAGCATTGCCGAGTATCCGGCGCTGAGGTCGAGCTTCTCGGACAACAGGCTCAAGCACTTTGTCAGATCCTCACGGAGCTTGGCTATCCGCGCCTGCATATCGAACAGCCAATCGACATCGCACTGCCAGATGGAGGACGTCAGAGCATCATTGTCGATCTTATCGCGGAGGGGACGGATGGGTTCATGATTGTTGACCATAAGAGTGGCCCGATTGCTGACCACGCAGCCCGCTTCGAAAGCTATTGGCCACAGCTAGCAGCCTACATCGACGCCGTCAGCCAAAGGGGAGGCAAGGTTGTGCATGGGGCGGCCGTGTTCTGGACAGAGACTGGTGAATTGACGGTCGGTCGTGGATTCTGAAGTCCGGGCTTGTTAACGCGAATTGGAGTGGGGGACGTTGGAACCACAACTTGGTTGGGTATGGCTATCGCAAAAGGAACGCAGGACAGCTGAACTCGCCTTGGCGGAGTTTGGTCCTGACGGTACCCGAGATGAACTAGGCTTTGGCGTGATCCATTTTGGCTATGCCGATCGGTTTTTCCCCGGGACATCGGTGCAGCACACGAAATTGCGATACATCTGGTTTGTCTGCTGGAGTTACCTCGAGTTACAGCAGCGGTTTGGTGGAGAGGCATTTCAGAAGTCGGAGTTGGATCGCATTGAGGACCGAACCGGCCACAAACTGCTTCGCCACTATGGTAACGACGATGGAAATGGAATCATCGGCGGGCGAGTGCTTCGGGTGGGTCGCTCTCCCGTAGTAAAGCCAAGCGCCGTCTACTGGAATGCAATGCGCACTTGGGGGATCGTTCGGCCACTATCGGTTGGCAGAGACGCGCCAGGCCGAGGCGAGCTGCATAGCCGTTGGCCGGATCTAACCGGGAAGCATGGACGTCCTGAGGTCGACCCCGATCAGGCAAAGTCCATCTTCTCCGATCCGCCGCCCGTGCCATCGCGTTGGCGCAACCAGTCTGAACCGCTTACATTCGATCTGGACAAAGAAAACGACGAGGCGGGGCGCATTATCCGTGCCTGGGCGGTTCCGCGAGATGCGCTTGGACGCCGTTCACTTCTATATCGGCTTGCTGAACGTGGAGGCGCTACGCCCACGTCAATTACCAGCCCTTCGGTGCTCTCACTGTGCGACGAAGACGAAAAGGTTAGTCTTCGCCGAGCAGCATGTGCGGGATCATTGGCGGCGATTTCTCGAGCGATTCATACTGCGCTCGTCCAAAGAATGAAGGACGCTAGTGCAGATGCAAATACCACGATGCGCAGATGGCTTGATGATGCTGTCCAGCAGCATGGCGAACAGGCTGTCAAACTAGATCGGCTAGGACTCCTCGTGGATGTCCCTGAGGCAAGCAAGCTGATTCCGCTGATCGAGGCAACCCAGGCTTGGTTGTCTAAGGGTGCGGGCGAAATTTCGGTGCTCGAAGATGTTTATAGGTCGAGAGAGGAGGCCCAAAAGCCGGGGCGAGCCTTGCTCGCTCGAAGTGGCGGCGACAGGCGGGCGAACTGGTGGCCGCGCGAGCCAGTCCCATTATCGTATCGATGGGATCGGATTACAGGCTTTCTCGATCAACTGGGGGCAAGATGACAGCGTCTGGTTTTGAACGCGAAGCGGCATATTCCGTGTTCGAGGGGCTGCGTCCAACGGGTGACCAAACGCTCGATCGCGGGGCTTTTGCAACTTACTCGCTCGATTTAGTTGCTGTTGCAGCTTTAATCTTGTCGCTGAGCCGGGCAGGTGAGCAAGAGCTTGAAGCCGGTCCGCTCAGCTTCGTTGACGCGTTGAATGACGTAGCGCCGCGCATTGACATCGTCTTTCAAGCGGATCGGTTGAAGCCTGCCGTGCGCCATTTCGGCGTCCTTCACATGCTAGACCGCCGTCTTCACCCGGTTCAACCCCCGCGTGGGGCGTCTTACCACCCAAAACTCGCACTCATCCGCTATTTGGGGCCCAAAAAGCTCGTAACATGGAGGCTCTGGCTTGGCAGTCGCAACCTGACTGGTGGTCAAGATAGAGAGGCAGGATTATTGTTGGTCGGCCGGGCTGGGGGTGCACGTAGTTCTCGATCTCCGAGCATCGCTTCGTCCATCGCTTCGATGGCAGAAGATCTATTATCCCCCATTGGCTGGATCGCAGACTTTAAAGACGAGTTGCGGTCGGTTCGATGGAACGCACCTAAGGACGTAAAACTTCAAGGCATCCAATGGCGCAGAGCAGGTGAGTTGAAGCCATTCATCACTGGCTTACGAGGCGCAACGCGCACGGTGGCGATTAGTCCATTCGTTGATGATGCGTGCTGCTCCGCGTTCGTAGGCTCTACGCAAAACTCATTACTGACGACCACCGATTCCGCGATCAAGCTGCGGGCCCGATCTGACATTTTGCTATTGGTTGATCGGCCGCCGACCTTCGATGTTCCGATATCAGTCGAGGCTTCGGACGCATCCACAGACATTGACGATGTTTCAGAAGCCGATCCTGCTGGCATTCACGCGAAATTGCTTCTGCGACAGAAGGGCAACACGAACCGACTTTGGATCGGAAGTGCAAATCTCACCAAGCGCGGAATGGACGGCCCAAATGCCGAGGTGTTGTTTGAGCTCGACATTCCACCTGAAGTTTCGAAAGCACTCATTTCGTACATCGAGGATGCTGCGCCCTTTAAGCTCGAGAATATTGAACTTGATGCTAACGCAGAAAAGCAGCGTGCGGCGGAGCGAGAGCTTGATGATGCTATCAGGACCATTGTTGGGGCTAGTTTGGAAATCGTCCGGGGCGGTGGAGGGTTGACACTCAACAGTCACACCTCCTTTGATCAGTTTCTCTCGGAACATCGACTCCAGACTTGGCTGCTGACGAGGCCGGATGCGGTCACAAGTTGGGAACCTGGCCAAAGATCGGTATTGCTCGTACCAGGTGGGCTACCCCTGAAACTTGAAACTGTTCTAGTCTGCTTCCGCGCTGAGCGCCTGCAGAATGACTGCCCGCCTCGCACGTGGGCGCAGTCCGTTTCGTTCCCCGAACACGATGCGGAAGCACGCGATCGAGCTGCCACCGCAGCTTACATCGGCATCGCCGGTGCCAGCGCTTGGGTTCGTGCGCAGCTTGAAGGGATAGTTGGTGCAGAGGGAACAACGTGGACTGGCCATAGGCGCTGGGCAGGGTCCGGTTTCGCCGGTTCAGGCGATGCTCTGCCCTTGGCCATTGAGGAGGTTCTAGCTGCATGGGCGCGTAACCCCAGTGAATTTGAGACGCGGGCAGAGCGTCTCGAAGATACCTTGAAGGCTCTCGGTGCAGAATTGGCCCAGGCTTCGGAGGACGAGCGGGACGCTGCCGCAATAGCGCAATGGGCCCAGATTGAGCAGCTTTGGACTGCGATCCGTTGCGCAATCGGCGAAGCAAAATGACCCTCGAGCGTTTCCAGCAAATGACGGTCGATGCTGCAGTGAATGCTCTGATCCGTGACGATGGGAGCAGGCGCTTCCTCATTGCGGATGAGGTCGGTTTGGGAAAAACTGTATCAGCGAAAGCTATCGCGGCAGAACTTCAGCGCCGGAAAAATGGCACTCTGAACATAGTATATCTTTGCCCAAATCTCGACATCGCATCACAAAACCTCACAAAACTTAGGGCATTACAGCCTGACTGGCCTAGCCCAGAAGACCGGCTTTCGCTCGCATTGCGCAAGAAGCCAGATCGACAGGAATCTTCCTTTCGGGTCTACTCTTACACGCCGGATACTAGCTTGCCTGGGTGGAAGCCTGGTCAGCGGACTGGTCGCGCCGCTGAACGCGATCTGATCATCGGGTTGCTCAAGGAAGTCGCGCCGCAGCTTTGGCAGAGGCTACGCGCGATCGATCTGGAGCGAGAGAAGCAAGGTGAGCGGCGGTTATTTTCGGCTGTCGTCGAGCCTGCGCCTCCCCATCTTAAGCGTCCGTTTGAGGTGGCCCTGCGAGAGCTGACATCTCTGACAGGAAAGCCGCTCGATCTTGGATTGCAGAATTTGCTTGAGTCTTGGGGCAATTCTGTTCCCGAGTTGGTCCTTCGTTGCCGCGCTGCGCTCGCGCTTGTCGCGCTGAGGCACCCAGCCACTCGCCCCGACATCCTCATCCTGGATGAATTTCACCGGTACGCTGATCTCATAGTGCCAGCTGGCTTGCCGCGAGCGGAGCCGCTAGCACAGGAGCGGCATTTCGTTCAGCGAAAGTTGGTCGATGCGCTGATTGACGGTCACGAGAGCCGACCTGCTATCTTGCTGCTGTCTGCGACGCCCTACCGTCTTCAGCGGCTGGATCACGGTGAAATCCCAGGCGGGCGTTACAGTCATTTCATTCAGTTGGTTCGTTTCCTGCACGGTCAGTTCGGTGCAGGATTGGCACAAGATGCCGAAGCGGCAATCGAAGCGCACCATCATGCCCTTTCTAGACGCGATGATATCGAGGCTGCGCTTGCTGACGTTGCCGTTGCCAAGCAAAACTTGGAGACCGCCCTACGCCCGGTCATTGCCCGCACTGAGCGAGCTACAGCAATCAGTGGAGAGCTATTTGAACGGCGAGAGAATGTTGCGGCAGTCGAGGCTGGAGACCTGATCACATTCCGTCATTTGGCCCATGCAGTCGATGTATCGAAAAAAGCTAAGAGAGTTCCGCGCAGTTGGGTGCAACCGCTGTGGTCATCTGTTCCATACCCTGCAGAGACACTATTCCAGTATCAGATATGCAAAGCGCTGGGGTCAGACCTTCCATCGATAACTATCGCATCGACTAAGCATCGCCCGGCTCACCCGCAATTAAGGTCACTAGTCGATCCAAACGGGAGTGGCTCGTCTACGCTCAGTCTTGACGCGCTTACGCTGCCTTGGCTCGCTCCGACACGCCCCTGGTGGTCGTTGGGAGGAAGGTGGGCTGAGCTTGCTTCAAGTGAGCGTCTGTTCGGGAAAGCCCTGCTTTTCAGCAGATATCGCGGCACACCACCCGCTGTAGCATCTTGGCTCAGCGGCGAGGTAGAGTTACGCTCGGGTCCGCGCAAAGCTTCGGGCAAGCCTAGAACGCAAAGTTATCTCCGACCGGATGCCAAAGCGCCATGGCCACTCATCGCCATGTTTATGCCGTTCCCAAAACTGTCGGAAGCCTTTGACCCTGAAAAATCTGGGCATCTTAAAGTCAGTGATGTGCGCCGCGCTGCGCAAAAGGGCCTTAGATCCTGGCTCGAACAGCACGGTTTTGATGTTGTTGCACCAGTTGGGCCTGCTCGAAAGCCATGGCGATTGGCCTTCGATATCGAGGGAATTCTCGGTGGTGGCGATAAGGTTACAGGAGCACTTTGGCAGCTCAAACGCCTTGTAAAGCCACGCGGTTGGCAGCGCAAAAATGTGAGCCGCTCAATCACGAAGGGTGAGATACTTAGTCTAGCCGACTGGATGCTCGGCACACCGGGAATGATTGTTGCAAGAACTATCCGAAGGCACCCGCACCAGAAGGAGGAGCTGTCAGATCTCCTTCCGGATGCGTTCGACTTCTGTTGGCGACAACTTCGGCCATATCTCGGTCAGCGCTACTTCGCGTCCGTGGTCTTGGGCGCAAGGCGCAGAAAAATACCTGGTGGGTATCCCGAAGCACTTCGTCAGGCATTGCTTGATGGTTGCCTCGAGGCAACGTTGGACGAGCACTTGGCAGTCACGCGATTGGTAGGTGATGCTGAAACTCTCGATATTCTAAACCAAAGTCTTGTTGGACGGCCAGGGCGCGTCCAGCGGAGGACTACTCGTGGGACGCGGACAGTTCGAGTCCATGCTGCGGCACCGTACATGGGAGCCGAGCGGCGCAATACAGGGTCGAAGGCCAGTGAGAAGCTTCGCTCCGACACTCTTCGCAAGGGCTTCAACTCGCCATTTTGGCCGCATGTGTTGGCAACGACATCCGTTGGCCAGGAGGGGCTTGATTTTCACGTATGGTGTGACCGAGTCATTCATTGGGACTTGCCCCGGGATCCTGTCGATTTTGAACAACGAGAGGGCCGGGTATCACGCTACGCAAGTCTTGGTGTCCGGAGGGCTCTTGCTGACAAATTCGGCAATCTGACGGCCGAGTCCTGGACCAGCCCTTTTCAGGCAATTTTCGACGCTGCAAGGGCGGCAAAGAGGGAGGGCCTTGGGTTAGAGCGCTGGTGGTCGCCTACCAATCACAAGCCGGTCAGTGTCACATTTGCAGTGCCGTTTAGCCGCGTCGAGCTCCAACTCAAGCGTCTGCGCGAAGAGCTGGTCCGTTACCGTCTCGCGCTTGGACAGCCTGAACCTCATTTGTTCGAGGGCATGATTGAGCATTTTGGTCTTGATCATGATGCTGCCCGAGCGCTCGCATTAAATCTCTCGCCGGGGGCGCCTTCATAGCTTCGATAGAATTTGCCTGATGTCCTATCACATAATTTGCAGGGAATTTAGTCATGGAGTTCAGTACCTGTCGGGCTTTGGCATTGTCGAATCTCGCTCGTGCGATGGGCAATCTGAAAGAATCCGCCCCGATTGGTGATGAGCAATTCAAGTTTAATTTGTCTGCACTATCTGATCCAGATGGGATGAAAGAAGTTTTGGATCGTGTGCGAAAAAAATGCAGTGCACGATCAGCCGTAATTTACTGCTTTGAGCTGACAGATGGTTCTGGTTACGGCACAATGAAGGGCAAGTTTAAGCAACGGGCATCGCATTGTGAACACTCTGGCCGAAAACTACGATACAGTCGCCTATTGGATGAACCGAATCCCGCCTCACTGTATGTAGGCAGCTCAAAGTCATTTCCATCTAGGTTTGCGCAACACCTCGGTCTTATCGGGGGGGTAGACACATATGCGATGCGCCTGAACCAATGGGCGAGGGGTTATCCGATGGACGTGAAGGTATCGCTTTGGTTTTTCTCACCCCAGATGGATCAATGGACTCTCGAGCTTCTTGAGCAAGCCCTTTGGGACACGAAGCGACCTCTTCTGGGTAAGCGCAGTGGGCGTTAGCTCGAAAAGGGATGAAACTTGGTGACGGCCATGATCACCAGATCGGAGAGCTTCGTTTCTGAGAAGGTTAACTGCGACCATTTTTGTCGGATGGTTGCTTTAATGGGACTCAATGACCGAAAACTGTCGCACAAGCATTACCGACCCCATCAGGATCCCGACACTCGCTGCTGCGCGAGGTAGGATTGGGCTATCGTTCTGTCCAGGAAAGCAAGGGCCTGCGCTCGCTGGCTTTGAGTGGAAGCGTGACCTTGCGGCCGATCTGGACGCGGTGCGGGGGTGGGGGGCTGCTGCAGTCGTCTCTCTGATTGAGAAGCACGAGATCGAGCTGCTGGGGGTGGCAGATCTGGAGACTGCGGTTGCTGCGCGCGGGATGGAATGGTTTCATCTGCCGATCCCCGACGTCACGGCACCTGGCGAGGAATTCGAGCAAAGATGGCGGACGGCCGGAGCTCGGTTGCGCGGCTTGCTAATCAACGGGAACGGCATTTTCATCCACTGCCGCGGCGGGCTCGGCCGGGCCGGTACTGTGGCAGCGAGGCTGCTAGTCGAACTTGGCCTTGCTGACGCTAGCAGTGCAATCGCTCACGTTCGCTGCGTCAGGCCTGGCGCAATTGAGACGAAGGCACAAGAAGATCACCTGCGAGAGATCGAGCGCATCTACGATCGGTCCTATGGCTGTTTGGTTGGACTGGCGGTCGGAGATGCTGTGGGGACGACGCTCGAGTTCAAGCCGCGCGACAGCTATGCCCACATCACGGACATGGTCGGGGGAGGGCCGTTCGGCTTGGATGCGGGGACATGGACCGATGACACTTCCATGGCCCTGGCGCTCGGAGAAGCTCTCCTCGCCAGCGCGGCCAAGGGCTCGGCTTTTGAGCCGGGAGAAGCACAACTGCGTTTTGTCGATTGGTGGAGGAACGGCGCATTCAGTCCCACGGGAAGTTGTTTCGATATCGGGATCGCAACCCGGCAGGCCCTTGCTCGGTTCGAGGAAACGGGCGACCCGATTGCCGGCTCGACCGATCCGTACTCGGCAGGCAACGGCTCACTAATGAGGCTCGCGCCAGTCGCGATCTGGGGGATACAGCAAGATCCCGCAGTAG
>Ga0182749_1002151_pt1 | contig 14680 bp, 10 predicted proteins | sample eDN3rd37CKraftMG_FD_128875 | JGI IMG/M metagenome (GOLD analysis project Ga0182749, IMG submission 128875) | Enriched Miracle-Growth compost microbial communities from Emeryville, California, USA - eDNA 3rd pass 37_C Kraft MG (version 2) (version 2) ...
CGCAAGGCCGTCTTGCGCGAACGTGTGAAGGTGCAGCTGCGCCGGAATACTTACGACGCGGCGAATGGGACCATCACGGTGGACGCCGACCGCGCGGCCGCGATTGCGGCGGTCGCTGCTCACTACGATCGGCTCTTCGGAAACGACCCCGGGATGGCGGGTCTCAGGGCCGACTACGCGATGAAGAACGACACGGTCCCCGAGGCAGCGCACCGGCAGGCGCTCGCGGCCTTTTTCTGGTGGACCGCCTGGGCGGCCACGACGGAGCGGCCGGGCGAACGTGTTACGTACACGAACAACTGGCCGAGCGAACCGCTCGTCGGCAATCGTCCAACGGCGGGCACGTATCTGTGGTCGGTCTTCAGCGTGCTGTTTCTGATTGCGGGGATCGCGTTGCTTGGCTGGCATCATGCGATCACACACGGCCGAGAGGGTTCGCCATCGCGTTTGCCTGAAACGGATCCGCTCGCCATGGTGCGCGTCACGCCCTCGATGCGCGCAACGGCGAAGTACTTTTGGCTCGTGCTCGCCTTGTTTCTGGTGCAGATTCTGCTCGGCGCCGTGACTGCGCACTTTGCCGTGGAAGGGCAGGAGCTCTACGGCCTGCCGATCGCGGACGTGTTGCCGTACTCGCTCACGCGCACGTGGCACACGCAGCTCGCGGTGCTCTGGATCGCGACGGCGTGGCTCGGCACAGGCCTCTACATCGGGCCAGCCGTTTCGGGCCACGAGCCGAAGTATCAGCGGCTCGGCGTGAACGTGCTCTGGGTGTGCCTGATCGTCATCGTGGTGGGTGCATTCGCGGGTCAGTGGCTGGCGGTAATGCAGCGGCTCGGGCTCGAGCACAATTTCTGGTTCGGCCACCAGGGCTGGGAGTACGCCGACATCGGCCGCTTCTGGCAGTGGTTCCTGTTCATTGGCCTGATGCTCTGGCTGGTGCTGGTGGGGCGCGCGCTCTGGCCGGCGATCCGGCGCGACGGGGATGGCAAGTCGATTGTGGGGCTGCTGTTCCTGTCCGCCGTCGCGATCGGGCTGTTCTACGGTGCGGCGCTGCTCTGGAACGAGCACACGTCACTGTCGATGGTCGAGTACTGGAGATGGTGGCTGGTGCACCTGTGGGTGGAGGGCTTCTTCGAGGTCTTCGCCACCGCGGTGATTGCCTTCCTGTTCACGAGGCTCGGCCTGTTGAAGGAACGAAGTGCCACGGTTGCGGTGCTCTTCGCCACGATTGTGTTCATGGCGGGTGGCGTGCTCGGCACGTTGCACCACCTCTACTTCGCGGGAACGCCGACCCCGGTGCTGGCGCTGGGCGCGAGCTTCTCCGCGCTGGAGGTTGTGCCGCTCGCGTACATTGGCTACGAGGCGTATCACACGTACAAGCTCGGGCGCTCCACGGCCTGGATGGCCCGATACCATTGGCCGCTCATGTTCTTCATCGGCGTGGCGTTCTGGAATCTCGCGGGCGCCGGGCTGTTCGGGTTTCTCATCAACCCGCCGCTGTCCCTCTACTTCATGCAGGGCCTGAATCTCACGCCGCTCCACGGCCACACGGCGCTGTTCGGTGTGTACGGCATGCTGGGCATCGGGCTCATGTTGATCTGCCTGCGCGGCCTGAGGCCGGGTGTCGTGTGGAACAGCAGTCTTCTCAAGGGTGTGTTCTGGTCGCTCAACATCGGGCTGGCATTGATGGCGCTGCTCACATTGTTGCCGATGGGCACGCTTCAGGTCCTCGCGGCGATAGACGACGGCTACTGGTACGCGCGCTCGGCGGAGTTCATGCATCAGCCGCTCATGGAGATGCTTGTGTGGATGCGCGTGCCCGGTGACACCATCTTCAGCATCGGTGCGGTGCTGCTCGCGTGGTTCGTCGCGGGGCTGTGGATCAGGCCGCGCGGGGAGGCCGCCGTCCCCGTGGGCTCACGCCCGTCGGGTGCAGCGACCGTGATGGGCGCCCGGGCGTCAAGCGACTCATGATCGAGTTCTATCCGCAGATCAAGCTCGTTCACGTCGCCTCCATACTCGCAAGCGGAGGCCTGTTTCTGGTGCGGGCCATCGCCGTCCAGCGGCGGTGGCCGTGGGCCATGGCCGCACCGGTGCGCTATCTGAGCTACAGCATCGACACGGTGCTCCTGACCTCTGCGCTCATGCTGATGAGCGTGCTTCAGCAGTATCCGTTCGTGCACAGCTGGCTCACGGTCAAGGTATTGCTCGTGCTGGTGTACATCGTGCTCGGCAGCTTCGCGCTCAAGCGCGGTCCAACGCCCGAGATCCGTATGGCGTGCTCAATCGCCGCGGTGCTGGTTTACGGCATGATCATCACGATCGCCCGGGCTCACGACCCGGCGGGCGCTTTTCGGTGGGTGATGCTGTGGGTATCGTGAGCACCGTCGACGGCGACGGGAACGGGCGTTGTCGGCGCGGCCGTATCACGCCGAATCGCTCCGTACCCACTCCGCAGTTGGGTAAGACATCATGAACAAGTCGATCGCCAGGTTCTGGGGCTCGCCAGCGCACGGTGCGGCCGCTGCGCCCCGAATGTTGTTCGCATACGGCTTCCGGCCGTTCTTTCTGCTCGCCGGATTGTTCGCAGTGATCGCTGTGCCCGCCTGGCTGTTGATGTACAGCGCCGGGGTACAGCCGTTGCCCGACATGCCTCCGCAGTATTGGCATGCGCACGAAATGGTGTTTGGCTTCCTGCCTGCGGCGATCGCCGGCTTTCTGCTGACCGCCGTGCCGAGCTGGACGGGGGCCCGCGGGTTTGCGGGCCTTCCGCTCGTGATCCTCAGCATCGTGTGGCTGCTCGGGCGCATCGCCATCGCGACGGCAGCCATGCTGCCGGCGTGGGCGGTCGCAGCGCTCGATCTGCTCTTTCTGCCCGCGCTTGCGGTCGTCCTGGCGCCGCCACTCCTGCGCGAAAAAAATCGCAACACACCGATGCTTGCCGTACTCGCGGTGCTTTGGCTGGCGGACGTGGTCTTCCTTGTCGCCATGTTCCGCCCGGACCCGGTACTGGCTTCACGCGCGCTGCGCGTTGCAATCGACATCGTGCTCACACTCGTGACGGTGATCGGCGGGCGCATCGTTCCGTCCTTCACCGCGAATGCCTTGCGACGGCGTGGCGAAACGCCCAGCGTCACGAGCCGCAAGTGGCTCGAGACTCTCATCGTTCCGACGATGGTTGCGGTGATTCTCGTCGACGCGTGGCGCCCGGACTCCATCGCCTCCGGCGTGCTCGCAGCGGTGGCCGCTGGGGCGCACGCTCTTCGTCTGAGCGGGTGGAACGGCCTTCGCACGCGTAACGATGCGATCCTCTGGGTTCTGCACATCGGCTACGCGTGGCTGCCGATTGGGTTTGCGCTGAAGGCGTTCTGGCTGCTGAACGGAAGCGACTGGGCCGCGTACTGGCTGCACGCGCACGCCGTTGGCGCGCTCGGGACGATGATCCTCGGTGTGATGACGCGCGTTGCCCTCGGCCACACGGGCCGGGCGTTGCACGTGAAGCCGAGTATCGCGGTGGCTTATCTTCTCTTGTCGGCGGGCGCGCTCGTGCGCGTGTTCGCGCCATCCCTCGTGCCAACTGCATACCTGCCGATGCTCACGGTGTCTGGCGCACTCTGGACCGCAGCTTTCGTGCTGTTTCTCGTGGTCTACGCCCCGATCCTCACCAGCCCGCGCGCCGATGGGAAGCCCGGCTAGACCGCACGCCGGCACGGCTCATCGCGCCAGCACACGCCAAACGTCACTTCCTCTGCATTCCATTCCGCGGGGATGAGCAGCTCAGCACCATCTGATTACGTTGCTGGCACCAGACGTTCGAGCACCTGACCAAACGCCCGCTCCGCGCGGTCGTCGAACAGCACGAACCGGATGCGGGTCGGTGCGCCTTCTTTCATCTCCCGCACAGTTTCCACAACGGCGCGGACGGCAATCTCCGCCGCCGGCTGCAGCGGATATCCGAATGCCCCCGTCGAGATCGCAGGAAACGCGACCGAGGCGATGTGATGCTCGGCGGCGAGGCGCAACGCATTTCGATAACAGGCGGCGAGCAGTTCATCGGCAGGCTCGTCGCGCCCGTACACCGGCCCCAGGCAGTGGATCACGAACTGGTTCGGGAGCGCATGCGCGCCCGTGATCACCGCTTGCCCGGGCTTGATGGGCGCGAAGCGCCGGCCCTCCTGCTCGAGCCCTGGCCCGGCCGCCGCATGAATCGCGCCAGCGACACCGCCGCCGGTGCGCAGCTGCGCATTCGCCGCGTTGACGATCGCGACCATGTCGGGCTGGCGGGTGATGTCACCCTTCATGCATTCGAGAGTTGTCCCGCCAATCGCTCTCTGAACCGTCATCGTCGGCTCCGCGTTGTTGACTGCTTCATGCTATTGCCCTGACACACGCAAGTTACGGCAACGGCGCGGGCGCGCTCAACGGCGCGAAGTCGTTCGGGCGCCTGCTCGCCGCAACGATGGCTCGTGCCGTGGTGAGAGAGTCGCAGAGCATCACCCGGTCCCGCGGCCCGGGTGTGCGCTTGGCGTGCGTTTCGAGATCCGTTTGTACTGCGCAGGTGGGCTGCCGGAGCCGACCGTTGCGCTGTGGTTCTTCGAGCGAGCGCGAATTTCACCTTGAAGGTGAGCTGTGCGTGCGCGCCCGTGGGCTGCGGTATGCCTTACCTGCGCCGCTTCGGATGCGCGCCGGTGAGCGACCGGCTGACTGACCGGCGCGTCCCGACGCCGCCCGCGCCCGCGGTTCGCTTCGCAGACAACGAGGCGAAGGCCTTCGCGGTCAGCGCGTCCACGGCACTCTCGAGGTCGCGATAGGTGGTGATGAGACGGCGGCCGAACTCGGTCAGCCTGGCACCACCACCATCCTTGCCGCCTGCACTCAGTGCCACCACGGGTTCGGCAAACGCGTCGTTCACACTGTGCAGCAGCAGCCAGCCACGACGATAGCTCATGCCGAGCGAGCGGGCCGCGGCCGACAACGACCCGGTGCGCTCAATGCCTTCGAGCAAGGCGATCTTGCCCGGGCCGAGGGAACAGGTTTCCGAGAAATCGATGCGCACACGCGCATGCGGCTTGTTCATGCGGTGAAGTTTACAGGCGCCGGGCAGGCGCGCCACTCGTCACTGGCGCACCAGCGCGAACCCGTACTTTTCGAAGATGCCGGCGGCCGTCTCGGTCGAAACATACTGCACGAAGCGCTGCGCGTTCGGCCCCGCCCTGGTGGTCAGCGCGACGGGATAGCGGATCGGCGGGTGGCTGTCTTCGGGGAACGTGTCGAGGACCTTCACGTTCTTTTCGATCGCAGCATCCGTGAGATACACGATGCCGAACGGCGCCGCGCCGCGCGCGACGAATGCGAGTGCCGAGCGCACGTTCTCCGCCCTCACGATACGGGGTTCGACACGTTCCCAGACCCCGAGTGACATGAGTGCGGCCTTGGCGTATTTGCCTGCCGGTACCGAATCCGGGTCCCCGGTCGCCACGCGGGACTTACCCAGCGCGGCCAACAGACTCGAGCCGGAAGAGATACGCACGCGTGCCATGCTGTCCGCCGGAGCGATGAGCACGAGCCGGTTCGCGAGCACATCCCGCCGACTGCCTGCGGCGAGCAGTCCCTTGCGTTCCAGATAATCCATCCAGTCTTCATCGGCCGGAAAGAACACGTCGGCCGACGCGCCGGACTCGATCTGGCGCGCCAGCGTGGAGCTGGCTGCGAACGACATCTTGATCGGAATGTCGGTTTCGCGCGTGAACGCCTTCCCGACTTCCGTGAGCGCATCGGTCAGCGAAGCGGCTGCGAAGACGACCACGGGTTCCGGGCTTGCCGCCTCAGACGGGCCATTCGATGCCGCGATCAGCACCGCAAACAAGGCCGCGAGCATTCTCGGCATGCGCATGGAGATGTTCTCGCTATCGTTATTCCTTGGAGGATATGACGATCCTAGCAAGACACGCGGTGCGAGTACACACGCATACCTTGTGCCCGGCGGGTCTTGAGAATCCGTCGAGCTCTCCCTGGGGATTGGACGACGACCGTGGCGTGCCCCCGCACGCGCGAGCGTTGTCGCCGGGCGCATCCGCAGGAACGCCCGCCGGTCGCCGTTCCGTCAGGACGTCTTCAGGTGCTCACGCGCGTGCCCAGCACGGCAAGAAACTGCGCGAGCCAGGCCGGATGTGCCGGCCACGCCGGCGCGGTCACGAGATTGCCATCGGTGATCGCCTGGTCGATGCCGATCTCCGCGTAGTCCGCACCGGCGAGCTTCACTTCCGCTGCGCAAGCCGGATATGCCGATACCTGCCTGCCCTGGATGACGCCCGCAGCCGCGAGTAGCTGCGCGGCGTGGCAGATGGCAGCGATGGGTTTCTTCTCGCGCGCGAAATGCTGCACGCACGCGATCACCTTCGGGTTCATGCGCAGGTACTCGGGCGCGCGGCCGCCAGGGATCACGAGCGCGTCGTACTGCTCCGGCTTCACCTCGTCGAAGGTGGCGTTGAGCGTGAAGCGGTGGCCCGGCTTCTCCGAATACGTCTGCGCACCGTCGAAGTCGTGAATGGCGGTGACGACATGGTCGCCTGCCTTTTTGTCGGGACACACGGCGTGCACGGTGTGGCCGACCATCTGCAGGGCCTGAAACGGCACCATGGTCTCGTAGTCCTCGCCATAGTCGCCCGCGAGCATCAGGATCTTCTTGGCCATGAACGGGGTCTCCTCGTGCTGGATCTCGGCCGTATGTGAATACTTCCTGCATTTTCGCGCCTGACACGTGGAGGTGCCTATCCCCGCGTGGTGCGCGGAGCGACCGTGCTTCAGCCGGTCAGCCCCGTCTGTCAGCCCCGGAGTCTGTCAGCCCCAGCGCCCGGGATCTGCGCTGCCACGAGTCGGCGGCTGCCGCGCAATTGGTACAGGCCGCTGTGACGGCGTTCGCCACAACGTGCGCCTGGTATTCCCGGCCTGACTCGATTTGAGTGAAACTCGCCGCGGGGGGTCCGATCTCGATCCAGCGGATAATGAACAACGATTCCATTCCCGTGCTGCTTGCCCGTTCGCCGATGCATGTGCGCCAGTTCGTCGCGGTGGCGCTGTGTTGTCTCATCAATATGGCGGATGGCTACGATGTCCTGTCACTGGCGCTGGCCGCGCCCGAGCTCACCAGGGAATGGGGCGTTACGCCTGCCGCGCTGGGCATCGCATTCAGCGCCGCCTCGTTCGGACTGGTTTTGGGTGCGCTTCTCATCGCGCCGCTTGCCGATCAGGTCGGTCGGCGCCCGGTGATTCTGGCCGCGCTCATCATCGTCACACTGACGCATTGCTGTCTGGCGGTCGCGAGCTCGATCCGGGAGGTCGTCATTCTCCGTCTGGCAATGGGGACGGGACTCGGGGCGCTCTCCGCCACCCTGAACGTTCTGGTCGCGGAGTTCAGCAACGATCGCTGGCGCAATGTACTGCTTGCAGTACTGCACTGTGGGCTTTCGTTGGGCGCGGCGGTCGGCGGTGCCACGGCCGTCATGCTGCTCGAGCCCCATGGCTGGCGTTCCATTTTCGTGGCCGGCGCGGTGCTGAATCTCCTCGTCATGCTGGCCGCGCTTTTCGTGCTGATGGAATCCCCGGCGTACCTCATCGCCCGGCAGCCGCGTAACGCATTGGCCCGCGTCAATGCAATCCTCACGTCATTGCAGCACCCTCCGCTGCAATCCCTGCCTCGCCTCCAGCCCGACGAACGCACCAGAATCGGAGTGGCCACCCTGCTGGCGTCCGACTGGCGCAACGCCACGGTGCTCATCGGCATCACGTCGTTCGCCTACGCAGTGGTCGGGTATTTCCTGCTCAACTGGAAGCCGCACGTCGTCGTGAACGCCGGCCTGACACCCACTCAGGCGAGCTATGTGGGCGTCGTCGCCGGCGTTTTCGGCATCCTCGGCCATCTGTCCATCGGGTTGCTGTCCCGATGGGTCGAGGAGGCGAGGCTGACTGCCATTTATTTCACGCTGCTGGCGGTCACGCTCGTCGTGTTCGGCGCGATTCCGTCGAACGCCGTTCTGCTGCTCGGCATCTCGGGCGTGCTCACGTTGTTCTCGGTGGGTGGCTACACCGGCTTGTTTCTGGTGGCGGTCAAGGCCTATTCCGCCGAAATGCGCAGTGCCGGCGTGGGCTTTCTGGTCGGGTGCGGCCGAGTGGGCGCGATCATCGGCCCGATGCTCGGGGGAATGCTCATCGGGGCGGACCTCGGCCGCGGGATGACGTTCACGGTGTTCGCCAGCATCGCCGTCGTTCCCGTCATGACGATGTTCCTCGTCGCCCGACGGTAGCCTTTGCCGGAGTACTTTCCGGCTTCACAGCGTTTGCGAAGCGTGCGTCCACCACGCTGCCCGGCGGTGCACTGCGCGCACGATTCCTTGCTTGTGTGGGTTTCCCGCACGGAAACCGCAAGAGCACCACTCTGTGGGCGCATGATGGCCTCGCCTCGTCCCGCACCGTACGTGATTTGACACACCGGTGCACACGGGATAAAAGTACCGGAAAGTTTTCCGGTATCTGAGATGTCCGACGTGAGAGGCAACACGGTCCGGCGAAGGGGGGCACGGTTCGTCGTGCTGGGCATCGCCACAGCCTTTCTGGCTGCGCTCGCAGCGATGTTTCCGGTCCACGTCGATGAGTCACGCGCAGATCTCGCCGTTGCGGAGGATGCGCCGCATCCATTCGTCGGCCGGTACTGCATGTCCTGTCACGACTCCGAAGAGCGTGCCGCGAATCTCGCCTTCGATGAGCTCGACTTCGAGCACGTGAGCGCGAACCCCGATGTGTGGGAAAAGGTGGTTCGCAAACTGAACGCGGGCCTCATGCCGCCCTCCGGCAATCCGCGTCCGAAGGACGAGGAGCGCGAGGACTTCGTACGGCAGCTCACGCTGCGGCTCGACGAAGCCGCCCCGGCCCCGGCAGCAGTGCCCGTGCGACGGCTCAATCGCACGGAGTACGCCAATGTGATTCGTGATTTGCTCGGGCTGCAGATCGATGTCTCTGCGCTGCTGCCACCGGACGCCGCGAGCAAGGGTTTCGACAACATCGCGGACGTGCTGAGCACCTCGCCGGCGCTGATTCAGGGCTACCTCGATGCGGCGATGAAGATCAGCCGCCTCGCGCTCGGGGATCTGTCGATGGAACCCGAACGCGCGGTGTATCGCGCGCCGCACGCCCTGAATCATGAGCACCAGCGCGAGGGTTTGCCGCTCGGCACTCGTGGCGGCATGCGCGTCGAGCACTTCTTCCCGCTCGATGCCGAGTACGAGATTTCGGTCGAATCTGGCGCGGGCACGTCCGGGTTTCTGCGGCGCGCACCCGGGCCTATGCCGGAAGTCGATGTCACTGTCGATGGACGCAGCGTCAAGTTGCAGGAGCACGGCACGACACGCATCCGCGTCCCTGCGGGCTTGCGTCCCGTTACCGCTGCTCTGATAGACCCCGTGAACGCTGCAGGTGTGAACGATCTTTATGCGGTCTTTCCTCGCAAAGGGGCCATCTTCACCATCGTGGTGAACGGCCCGTTCAATCCGACGGGCCTCGGCAACACGTCGAGCCGCCAGAAGATTCTCATCTGCCACCCAACGTCGCCCGATGAGGAGCGGCCGTGCGCGCGCAAGATCATCGCGAACCTTGCGACGCACGCGTTTCGCAGGCCGTTGCCAGCAGATGGAGACGACGTCGACTTCATCATGCGCTTCTACGAGGAAGGTCAGGAAAAGGGTGGATTCGAAGCGGGCCTGCAGCAGGCGCTCGCATACATCCTGATGGACCCGCGTTTCCTGTATCGATTCGAGGAGGAGCCTCGCACGATCACGGCCGGCCAGCCGTATCGCATTGACGACCTGGATCTCGCCTCGCGACTCTCGTTCTTCCTCTGGAGCAGCATCCCCGATGACGAGCTGCTGCGCGTTGCCGCGGAGCAGCGTCTGCACGAGCCCGGGGAGCTCGAACACCAGGTCAGGCGCATGCTGGCCGATCCGAAGGCGAGCGCGCTGGCCGACAATTTCGCAGCCCAATGGCTGCGGCTCCGCGAGCTCGAGTCGGCGCAACCGCAGACTCGCGAGTTCGACGACAACCTGCGCGAGGCATTCGAGCGGGAAGTCAAACTCATGTTCACCGCGGTGATGCGGGAGGATCGCAGCGTCCTCGAGCTGCTCGACGCCGACTACACCTTCGTGAACGAGAGACTGGCGCGGCACTATGGCATCGAAGGCGTCACGGGCGAGTGGTTCCGGCGCGTCTCGCTGCCGAAGGACAGCCCGCGACGCGGCCTGCTCGGCAAGGGTGCCGTGCTCACGGTGACATCCGTGGCGAATCGCACGTCTCCCGTCATACGTGGCGCATGGGTGCTCGAGAACATCCTGGGCACACCGCCGTCGCCGCCGCCGCCGGGCGTCGAGACGAACCTCGACGTCGAGGTCGCGACGCCCACCACACTGCGCGAGCGGCTCGCACAGCACCGCACCAACAAGGTCTGCGCGTCCTGTCACAACATGATGGACCCGATCGGGCTTGCGCTCGAGAACTACGACCTGATCGGAAAATGGCGCACGCTCGACAACGGCCTGCCGATCGATGCATCCGGTGTGATGGTGGACGGCACGCCTCTGCACGGGCCCGCGGATCTGCAGAATGCCATTCTGTCGCACTCGAGCACGTTCGTGGAAACGCTCATCGAGAAGCTGATGACGTTCGCCCTGGGCCGGCATGTGACCTACAGCGACATGCCGGCCGTGCGCCGCATTGCCCGGGAGGCCGAGGAGCAGGGCGATCGGTTCTCCGCCATCGTGCTCGGCATCGTGTCGAGCGAACCCTTTCAGATGCGGACCGGATCTGCTCCCGCGATCCCGCGCGAACGCGCGCCGCAGATGACCCAGTTCGAACAACGCAGAAAAAACGGAGCGGGCTGATGACATCGAACACGATCTCACGTCGCGCGGTGTTGGCGGCCGGAGTGGCGTTGGCCCCGGCGCTGGCGCCTGGTGCACGCGCGCTCGCGGATGCGCTCAAGGGTGACGATCTGCCGCTGGTCACCACGGGGCTCGAACACATCGGCATGGTCGTGCCGAGCGTCGAGGCGACCGCACGCTTTTACAGCAGCCTCTTCAATCCCGATCTGCAGAAGGAGAAGGATCCTCCGTTGCGCTACTACGTGATGACCGGTTCCGGATACATCGCGATCGGCAGTCGAGCCAACGTCACGACTTCCAAAGTCGATCACTACTGCACGCTCGTGCGCGGCTACGACCGCGAGCTCATGACGCGCACTCTGGCCGCGAAGGGCGTTCGCACCGCTGGCCGCGGGGTCGTGCCCGACCCGGACGGCATCGGCTTGCAGCTCATCGCTGTGCCTGGAGGGCCGGGCCCCACTGCAGTCCCTGCGGGGAGGCTGGTGGAGGTGACTCCGCTCGTCACGCCCATCGGCTTCGACAGCATCGTGCTGAAGGTGGCGGACATGCGCCGCAGTTCCGATTTCTACAGCCATTTCTTCAACACAGCGCGGGCGCCCGAGAGAGGGCAGGTGGCTTTCACGGCCGCGGATACTCAGATCGTCTTGCGGCCTGTGACGGCGGGTGAAAGCCCTGGCGTGGAGCGCTACTCGATTCGCGTGGCCGCGTTCGATCGCGCGAAGGTGCTCGAGGGCCTCGTGGCCTTGGATGCGACGCCCGAACCCGGCGGCTCGGCGGGAGTGCTGCGCTTCCGCGATCCCAACGGCCTCAACGTCGAATTGAAAACAGTTTAAGCGCGCGCAATACGCACGAGGTCACGCACATGATCTTTCTGCGCAAGAAACAGCTCTCACGACGCACGTTCCTGCAAGGCACCGGCGTGTGCATGGCGTTGCCGCTGCTCGAATCGATGGCAGCGGCGAGCACGCCCGACGCGCGCGCACCGCGCTTGCGGTTCGGCTTCTATTTCGTTCCGCACGGTGCGGTGATGGATCAATGGACGCCTGCGGAGACGGGCGCACTGAAGCTGACGCCGATTCTTGCGCCACTGGAGCCCTTCCGCAGCAAGCTCAACGTGATCAGTGACCTGGCCCTGCCGCTCGCGTACACGGAGGATGCATCGGCCGCAGCGAACCACTCGAGCTCCTCGGCCACGTTCCTGAGCGGCGCAAGCATGACCAAGAACACCAATCTGCTCGGCGTGACGGTCGATCAGGTTGCGGCCCGGCATCTCGGCCGTGATACGCCGCTTCCCTCGCTCGAGCTCGGCATCGAGGACAGCTCCAATTCCTGCGGCGAGGGATGGAGTTGTGCCTATCGGGACACACTCTCCTGGCTGGACGAGCGCACGCCATTGCCCGTGGAGCGCAATCCGCAGGTGCTGTTCGAGAGATTGTTCGGCACGGGCGCGACCCCCGAAGCGCGCGCTCGCAATCGCGCGCAGTCGCAGAGCATTCTCGATGCCGTGCGCGAGCAGACGGGCCGGCTTCAGCGGACTCTTCCGGTCGCGGATCGTCGCAGGATGGATCAGTACCTCACGGATGTGCGCGAGATCGAGCGCCGCCTGCAGATCTCCACGCAGGCGGTGTCGGGCGATCTCGAGCTGCCGCCGAAGCCGCTGGGAATCCCGTCGGATTTCGAGGATCACATCAAGGCGATCTTCGACCTGCAGGTGCTGGCCCTGCAGACGGAAATGACGCGCGTTTCCACGTTCATGCTGGCCGTGGAAGCGAGCAATGCCGTCTATCCGCGCAGCGGGGTGAGGGACGCGTTTCATCCACTCTCACATCACTCGAACATTCAGGCGAACAAGGACCGGCTCGCGCAACTCAATCGCTATCACATCAGCATGTGGGCATACCTGCTCAAGAAGATGCAGGACACGCCGGACGGCGAGGGCTCTCTGCTCGACAACTCCATCCTGCTCTGGGGTAGCGGCATGAGTGACCCCAATGTTCACAACCACGATCCCCTTCCGATTCTGCTTGCCGGCGGCGGCGCGGGCCGACTGAAGGGTGGGCGGCACATTCGTGCCGGCGCCGGAAAGAAGATACCGCTTTCAAACCTGCATCTCGCTCTGCTGCACAAGGCGGGCATCGAAGCCGAGCGATTTGGGGACAGCACCGGCACCGTGGACATCTGAGATGCGTTTGTCGGCACGTACCAGGCTGCTCGCCAGCGCTGCAGTGGCAGCGTGTGCCTGCGTGGCATTGGTCCTGACTCTCACATCGACGCCGCGTAAGCCGGCCACGCCGGAAGCGCGAGCCGCAGGTGCCGAGCTGGCCGAGGCGGTGCGGCGTCAGGATCGCGCGGCGATCGAGGCACTGCTCGACAACGGCGCCGATGTCAATGAGCCCAGTGCCGACGGCACACCGGCGCTGCATTGGGCCGCGCATCTCGGCGATATCGAGACTGCGCGGCGGCTGCTCACTCTCGGCGCCCGCCCGGACGACCTCAATCGATACGGGCTCGCGCCGTTGCATGTCGCTGCGGATGCTCGCCAGGGAGATCTCGTGCGTCTGCTTTTGGATGCGGGCGCAGTACCGGACAAGCGAGCGGGGAATGGCGAGACGCCCCTGATGGTGGCCGCGCGCAAAGACTGTCAGGACTGTGTTCGCGCGCTGCTCGAGCATCACGCCGACGTCAACGCGAAGGATCCGGAGTTCGGGCAGACCGCACTGATGCTCGCCGCCTGGACGGGCGATGAGGAGATCGCACGGGGCCTCGTCGAAGCCGGTGCGGAAGTCAATGTTGCCACGCGCGTGGGACCCGAGCCGGCGTTCAGGGATCCGTTTGCCGGTGGTGGGTCGCACGGCGACGGCATCATCCGCGGCGGCGTACCCGAGCGGGGCTCGCGGCCGGCTCGCGCCGGTGGAATGACGCCGTTGCACTACGCGGCGCGTGAAGGCCACACGGCTGTGGCCGCCTTCCTGCTGGACAAGGGCGCGCGGATCAACGAGCCGGAATCGAACGGCGTTCAACCTCTGTTGATTGCCATTCTGAACGACCGGGTCGACACGGCACGTCATCTCATCGAGCGCGGCGCAGACGTGAACGCGGATGACTGGTACGGCCGCACACCGCTCTGGGCTGCCGTCGAAATGCGCAACGTCGAGCTCGATGGTGAGCTCAACGTGCAGTTCGCCGATCGCGAAGGTGAGCTCGGGATCATCAGGCTGTTGCTGGAAAAGGGCGCCGACCCGAATGCCCGGATCCGCGAATACCCACCCACGCGCATGTGGCTGATGCAGGGCGGCTCGCTCTCATGGGTGGACTTCACGGGAGCGACGCCTTTTCTGCGCGCGGCGCTTTCCGGTGATGTGACGACCATGCGGCTGCTGCTCGAGTACAAGGCGGACCCGAACATCCCCACCTTCGGCGGAACGACGCCACTCATGGCGGCTGCGGGCGTCAATTGGGTGTATTTCCAGACCTTCGATGAAGGGCAGGACAAGCTCCTCGAAGCCGTGAAGATGTGCGTCGAGCTCGGGCAGGACGTCAATGCCGCGAACTCGATGGGCATCCGGGCGATTCACGGCGCCGCCAACCGTGGCTCCGACGCGATCGTGCGCTACCTCGTGGCGCAAGGCGCCCGGCTGGATGCGAAGGACAATCAGGGGCGCTCGCCGCGTACCTGGGCGGAAGGTGTATTTCTCGCCACCCATGCGGCGATACCCAAGCCGAGCACGATTCGCCTCATCGACGAGCTCTGCAAA
>Ga0182749_1002159_pt1 | contig 14627 bp, 16 predicted proteins | sample eDN3rd37CKraftMG_FD_128875 | JGI IMG/M metagenome (GOLD analysis project Ga0182749, IMG submission 128875) | Enriched Miracle-Growth compost microbial communities from Emeryville, California, USA - eDNA 3rd pass 37_C Kraft MG (version 2) (version 2) ...
AGGCCGAACTGGAGGTGCTGAGCAAGGGCAAGATCGAAAAGATCGAGATCGAACTGGAGCGCGCGCCCGCGGGCGAGAATGCTCCGCCCGTGCTGCTGTCCGGTCGCAGCCCCTTTGCCGGCGCCAAGGTGGCCGAACTCTCGCCGCGGCTTGCGCAACAACTCAATGTCGGTAGCGCCAAAGGCGTGGCGATAACGGATATCGCGCCGAACTCCCCGGCCGCCGGCTTCGGCTTCCAGCCCGGCGACATCGTGCGCGAGGTCAACGGCCAGACAATCGACACCCCGCAGAAACTGGCCCTGATTTCGCAGCAGAACACGCGCTGGTGGCGTTTCAGCGTCGAGCGCGACGGGCAGCTTTTGCAACAGGTGCTGCGTTACTAGGGTCAGGACCCTAGATAATGCGGAACAGCTTTTCCGCTCGAACCGCAACTCGCCGATATAGCCATGGCTGATCTCTTCGCACGCGACGAACCGCGCAAGGCGCCGCCCGGCCAGCCCCTGGCCGACCGGCTTCGGCCGAAGACGCTGGCCGAGGTCGTGGGTCAGGACCATCTGACAGGGCCCGACGGGGTGCTGACGCGCATGATCGCGTCCGGCTCGCTGGGCTCGATGATCTTCTGGGGGCCGCCCGGCACCGGCAAGACCACGGTGGCGCGCCTTCTGGCGGGCGAGACCCATCTCGCCTTCGAGCAGATCTCGGCCATCTTTTCCGGCGTGGCCGACCTGAAGAAGGTGTTCGAGACCGCGCGCCTGCGCCGCGCCAACGGCCGGCAGACGCTGCTGTTCGTGGACGAAATCCATCGTTTCAACCGTGCCCAGCAGGACAGTTTCCTCCCGGTCATGGAAGACGGCACGGTGGTGCTGGTTGGCGCCACCACGGAAAACCCGTCCTTCGAGCTGAACGCCGCGCTTCTGTCTCGCGCGCGCGTGCTGGTTTTCCAGGCGCTGGGGGAAGACAGCATCGCCAAGCTGCTTGCCCGCGCCGAGGAGGAGCAGGGAAGCCCTCTGCCGCTCGATGCCGAGGCCAGGGCGATGCTGGTGCGCATGGCCGATGGCGATGGCCGCGCTTCGCTTACGCTGGCCGAGGAGGTGTGGCGCGCCGCCAAGCCGGGAGAGCTCTTCGACCCGCAGGGGCTGCAGCGCATCGTCCAGCGCCGCGCGCCGATCTACGACAAGGGTCAGGACGGCCACTACAATCTGATCTCGGCCTTGCACAAATCCGTGCGCGGCTCGGACCCGGATGCCGCGCTTTACTATCTGGCGCGCATGTTCGATGCGGGCGAGGACCCGCTCTATCTCGGACGCCGGCTGGTGCGCATGGCGGTGGAGGATATCGGCCTGGCCGATCCGCAGGCGCTGGTGATCGCCAATGCCGCCAAGGACGCCTACGACTATCTCGGCTCGCCGGAAGGCGAACTGGCCTTTGCCCAGGCCTGCGTCTATCTGGCGACGGCGCCGAAGTCGAACGCGGTCTACATCGCCTTCAAGGCTGCGACGCGCGCGGCCAAGGAGCACGGTTCGCTGCTGCCGCCCAAGCACATCCTCAATGCGCCGACCAAGCTGATGAAACAAGAGGATTACGGCGCCGGCTACCGCTACGACCACGACGAACCCGACGCCTTTTCCGGGCAGGATTATTTTCCCGAGAAGATGGGCCGCCAGACCTTCTACGACCCGCCCGAGCGCGGTTTCGAGCGCGAGATCAGGAAGCGGCTGGATTATTGGTCGAAGCTGCGCAAGGAACGCGCCGACAAGTAGGGCCGCTTGGAGCCCGGCGCAAAAAGGAATAGTCTGCCGAAATCGCCACTGAGGTTTAAACGTCCCGGAGCCATGAGCGGATGACGAAAGACCAGCGCAAACTGATACGCAAGCTTGCCATTGCGATCCCCGTCCTGGTGGTCGCGCTCTACTTCATTCCCATCATCACGATCGTCTTCCTCGTCTGCGGGCTGATCGACGTGTTGCGCAACGACCGGAAGGACCAGCGGCTGTTCACCCTCTACTTCATGGGCAACGGCATGTTCACCTGGCTGCTTTCGCCGTTCAACCTGCTGGTCGACCTTCTCAGCTATCGCAATCACGGCGTGTGGAAGCTGGACCAGCTTCCGCCGGACTGCCGGGCCGAGGTGGAGGAGGTGCTCGGCACCTTCAAGGAGCGCCGCAACGAGATCATCGCCGACATCGACGCGGCCTTCGGCTCGGGCCGGCGCGGCATGTATGTCTACCAATGGTACGGCAAGCACAAGATCGACAACGTGGCGGAATTCAACAAGGATTTCAAATACGTCAAGACGATCGCGGTCTCCGTGTTTTCCGGCCGCGAATCGACTTCATGGCATTTCGGGCCGCTGCGGCTGAGCCTGCGCGTGCTCTACAATCTCATTCCGGTGAATGCCGAGATTTTCGTGCAATGCGGCAACGTCAAGAACTACTGGCACGACAACCCGCTATTCATCTTCGACGACACGCTGCTGCACCGTTCGGTCAACGAATATGACGGCCGCCGCTATTGCGTTTTCATGGATATCGTCCGGCCGTCGCCGGTGCCTGGGCTGATCTCGGCCCTTCTGGCGCTGGTGTCGGTGAGCGTCGAGCGCATCAATTCCATCTTCTACAAGAACTGGAAGATGATCGGATCCAGCAAGCCGAAAAAGACCGAGGCCGCCTGACGCGGCGCGGCCGCGCCGGTTCCGGTGCGGTCCTTCCTTGAAGCACCGGAGTGGGGCCGCGGCGTCACATGTATCATGTCCTGCTCGTCGCCATCGGCGGCGCTCTCGGCGCTTCGGCGCGCCATCTCGCCGGCCTGGGGGCGCTGCGCCTGTGGGGACCCCACTTTCCGTGGGGCACCATGCTCATCAACATCGCCGGCTCCTTCGCCATGGGCGCGTTCATCGAAATTCTGGCGCGCCGCTTCGGCGCCTCGAACGAGCTGCGCCTGTTCGTGGCCACCGGCGTGCTCGGCGGCTTCACGACGTTTTCTTCCTTCTCGCTGGATTTCGCGGCGCTCTGGGAGCGCGGTTCGGCGCTGCCGGCTCTCGGCTATATGCTGGCCAGCGTCGTCGGCGCGATTCTTGCCCTGTTTCTGGGTCTCTGGCTCGTCAGAACCGTTTCATAGTGCTATCTGGCCGTCGAAGGCAGGCGGCAGAGAGACATGGCAGGCGTCGAACAGATCACGGTTGAGGCCGGCGAGGCGGGCATGCGGCTCGACCGCTGGTTCAAGGCCCACTATCCCGGGCTGGGCTTCGGCCATTTGCAGAAACTGCTGCGCTCCGGCCAGGTGCGCATCGACGGCGGCCGTGCGAAGTCCGATACGCGCGTCGAACCGGGGCAGGTGATCCGCATTCCCCCGCTCGAAGTGGACAGGAAGGGCGAGGGCCAGCTCACCGGCCATTCGATCCGCAACCAGGGCGATGCCGACGTTCTGGCCAAGATGCTGCTGCATGAGGACGACAAGGTCTTCGTCTTCAACAAGCCGGCGGGGCTTGCCGTGCAGGGCGGCTCCGGCGTGACCCGCAATGTCGACGACATGCTGGAAGCCTGGCGCAACAAGAAGGGCGAGAAGCCGCGTCTCGTCCACCGGCTCGACCGCGACACGTCCGGCGTGCTGGTGGTGGCGCGCACGCGCCTTGCTGCCATGAAGCTTTCAGAGGCGTTCCGTGCGCGCGAGACCAGGAAGACCTACTGGGCGCTGGTCAAGGGCGTGCCGGCCAAGCGCGAGGACAAGATTTCCACCTGGCTGGTGAAGGAGCAGACGCCCGACGGCGACCGCGTGCGCGTCGCAAAGCATGGCGAGAAGGGCGCCGACCACGCCGTGTCCTACTATCGCGTGGTCGAGCAGGCGGCGCAGGCGCTGTCCTGGCTTGAGATGGAGCCCTATACGGGACGCACCCACCAGTTGCGCGTCCATGCCGCCCATATTGGCTGCCCGATCATCGGCGATCCGAAATATTTCGAGGCCGACACCAACTGGGATTTCCCGGGTGGCATGCAGAACCGGCTGCACCTGCACGCGCGGCGCATCGTCATTCCCCATCCGTCCGGCGGCAAGGTCGACGTCACCGCGCCGCTGCCGCCGCATATGCGCCAGAGCTGGAACCTGCTGGGTTTCGAAGACGCCACGGCGGAACCGGACCCATGAGCGGCGGTGCCGTGCCGGCGCAACGCAGTTCCATCGACATGACCGCCGCTGCCCTCATGGTCTTCCTGACCTTTTCCTGGGGGGTCAACTATGTCGCGGCGAAGGTTTCCTATTCCGGCTTCAGCCCGGTGGTCCTGTCCATAGGCCGATCGGTCATCGGCGGTGCGCTGGTGCTTGCCTGGTGCCGGTGGCGCGGTGTTCCGCTGTTCCGGCGCGACGGCACCTTGGGGGCCGGCGCTCTTGCCGGCCTGCTGTTCGGCCTGGAGTTCCTGCTGCTCTATGTCGGGCTAGAACGCACGACGGTGGCGAACAACACGCTGCTCGTGAACACCATGCCGTTCTGGGTGCTTCTGCTGGGGCATTTCCTTCTCGGCGAGCGCATCACGCAACGCAAGCTGCTCGGCCTGACCCTCGCCTTTGCCGGGCTGGTGGCGATGTTCTTCGACAAGCTCGACGGCGGCATGGACGGCACACTGGTCGGAGACTTGCTGAGCCTTCTTGCAGGCTTTTTCTGGGCACTGAGCAATGTCGTCATCAAGCGCTCGAACCTCGCCCGCATCAGCGCGGAAAAGACGCTGCTCTACCAGCTTGCGGGCGCCATCGCCATCGGCCTGATTGCGCTGCCTCTTGACGGCACGCCGATCCGCACCATCTCGACCCTGCCAGTGCTGGCGCTGCTGTTCCAGGGCGTCTATATCGTTGCCTTCAGCTATGTGCTGTGGTTCTGGATGCTGGGTCGCTATCCCGCTAGCAGCTTGACGAGTTTCGTCTTTCTCTCGCCGGTGTTCGGCGTGTTGTGCGGGGCGATTTTCCTTGGCGAACCACTGGACGGGCGCATCTTCGTGGCGCTGGCGCTGATCGCCGCCGGGCTGGTTCTGGTCAGCCGGCCGGGGCGGCGTTACTTGCCCGGATAGGAGATACCATGCGCGACATACTGAGCGATCTGGAAGCCGGCCGGCAGCTTTCCGATCCCGATCCGGTACGCCGGGCGCAGATCCAGATGAAGACGCCGCTGCCGAAGCGCTTCTACGAGCAGGCGGCCGTCGTGCCCGGCGAGGACGGCTTTGCCGTGCATCTCGACGGCAGGCCGGTGCGCACGCCTGGCAAGGCGCTGCTGGCGCTTCCGAGCGAGGCGGCCGCCGCGCTGGTGGCCGAGGAATTCGGCGCGCAGGAAGATGTCGTGGACCCTGTCACCATGCCGGTGCTGCGGCTGGTCAATACCGCTCTGGACGGCGTTGCCGCCGATCCGCAGGCGGTGCTGGAAGACATTTTGAGGTTCTGTGCGACGGATCTTCTGTGCTACCGTGCCGACGGCCCGGAAGGGCTGGTGGACCGCCAGAACCGGCACTGGGACCCGGTGCTGGACTGGGTGCGTGCAGCGCTCGGCGCCCGCTTCAACCTTGCCGAGGGGGTGATCCATGTCGAGCAGCCGCGCGAGTCGATCGCCGTTCTCGGCGCGCATCTGGCCCAGCGGCCGCAGCCGCTCAGGCTCGCCGCCATCCATCTCATGACCTCGCTGACCGGTTCGGCGCTGCTGGCGCTTGCCGTGGAGCGTGGCGAACTGGACGCCGAGGAAGCCTGGCAGGCGGCGCATGTCGACGAAGACTGGCAGATCGAGCATTGGGGCCAGGATTCGGAGGCCATCGCTCGTCGCGCGATGCGCAAGCGCGACTTCATGGCCGCGGTGCGGCTGCTGGAAGCGCTCGGCAGGTGATAGGTCTCGCGCTTTGCGCGATCCGGATATGAAAAGGGGCCTTCTGCGGCTTTCATGAAGTCGCGGAAGGCCCCGGTTCGTTCAGCCGATACGGCGGGCGTGCCGGCAAGCCGTTCGCCGCGCCATCGGCGCGGCGAACCTGCAGGCGCCGCGCTTACGCCATCGCCTTCTGGAGGTTCTCGTCGATCTTGTCGAGGAAGCCGGTCGTCGACAGCCACGGCTGATCGGGGCCGATAAGCAGCGACAGATCCTTGGTCATGAAGCCGGACTCGACGGTCTGGATGCAGACCCTCTCCAGCGTCTCGGCAAAGCGCTTCAGCTCGGCATTGTCGTCCAGCTTGGCGCGGTGGGCGAGGCCACGCGTCCAGGCGAAGATCGAGGCGATCGAGTTGGTCGAGGTCTCCTGGCCCTTCTGGTGCTGGCGATAGTGGCGGGTCACCGTGCCGTGCGCGGCCTCGGCTTCCACGGTCTTGCCGTCCGGCGTCATCAGCACCGAGGTCATCAGGCCGAGCGAGCCGAAGCCCTGCGCGACGGTGTCGGACTGCACGTCGCCGTCATAGTTCTTGCAGGCCCAGACGTAGCCGCCCGACCACTTGAGGCTGGAGGCCACCATGTCGTCGATCAGGCGGTGCTCGTACCAGATCTTGCGCTTCTCGAACTCCTCCTTGAACTCCGCCTCGTAGACTTCCTGGAAGAGGTCCTTGAAGCGGCCGTCATAGGCCTTCAGGATGGTGTTCTTGGTCGACAGGTAGACGGGATAGTTGCGCAGCAGCCCGTAGTTCAGCGAGGCGCGGGCGAACTCGCGGATCGATTCGTCGAGGTTGTACATGGCCATGGCGACGCCCGAGCCGGGAGCGTCGAACACGTCGTGCTCGATGGTGGTGCCGTCCTCGCCCACGAACTTGATCGTCAGCTTGCCCTTGCCCGGGAAGCGGAAGTCGGTGGCGCGGTACTGGTCGCCATAGGCATGACGGCCGACGACGATCGGCTTGGTCCAGCCGGGCACCAGGCGCGGCACGTTCTTCATGATGATCGGCTCGCGGAAGATGGTGCCGCCCAGGATGTTGCGGATGGTGCCGTTGGGGCTCTTCCACATCTTCTTGAGCTTGAATTCCTCCACGCGCGCCTCGTCGGGCGTGATGGTGGCGCATTTGACGCCGACGCCGTGCTTCTTGATGGCGTTGGCGGCGTCGATCGTCACCTGGTCGTCGGTGGCGTCGCGATGCTCGACGCTGAGGTCGTAATATTCCAGGTCGATGTCGAGATAGGGGTGGATCAGCTTGTCCTTGATGAACTGCCAGATAATGCGGGTCATCTCGTCGCCGTCGAGCTCGACGACCGGGTTCGCCACCTTGATCTTCGCCATGGAAAAACGCCTCGTTGCTGGAAATCTGGAACGGCTTTGCCTGAAGGGCTCGGCCGGGCTGCGGCCCCTATATCAAAGCGGGTGAGGGGGTGCAAACGGCGTCCCGGCGCAGCGCGCCTCCTTTCGGAATAAAGTCGGTCCATCTTTGGAAAAGCTTCATTTTCCCGGCCGAATATGTCAGGGACGCGGAAAAATGCCGCAAATCGCAATTCATTGACGAGCATGTCCTCCAGCAAGACCAGCACCGCGAAATCCGCCGCCGGGCCGGCCATTGTCCTGGTCGAGCCGCAGCTTGGCGAGAACATCGGCATGGTGGCGCGCGCCATGGCCAATTTCGGACTGACGGAGCTGCGCCTGGTCAACCCGCGCGACGGGTGGCCGAGCGAGAAGGCGCGTGCCGCCGCCAGCCGCGCCGACCATGTCATCGATGCCGTCAGGGTATTCTCCGACCTGCCGTCGGCGATCGCCGATCTCAATTTCGTCTTCGCCACCACCGCGCGCGAGCGCGACGGCTTCAAGCCCGTGCGCGGGCCGGTGGAGGCGGGCAGGGCGCTGAGGGCGCGCGGGGCGGCCGGGCAGCGCACGGGCATCCTGTTCGGGCGCGAGCGCTTCGGCCTCGACAATGAGGAAGTCGGCCTGGCCGACGAGATCGTCACCTTCCCGGTCGACCCGGGCTTCGCCTCGCTCAACATCGCCCAGGCGGTGCTGCTGATGTCCTATGAATGGATGAAGTCCGGCCTGGAAGACGAGACGGCGACTAATTTTTCCGGCCCCGACATGCCGCCCGCGAGCAAGGAGCAACTGCACGGGCTGTTCGAGCATCTGGAGGCGGCGCTGGAGGCGCGCGGCTATTTCCGCCCGCCGGAGAAGAAGCCGAAAATGGTGGACAATCTGCGCGCCGTGCTGACCCGGGCCGACTTTGCCGAGCCGGAACTGAGGGTGCTGCGCGGCGTGATCGCCTCGCTCGACTATTTCTCGCCTAAGGTGCCGCGCGGCGCCGGTTATCCCGAGCGCAAGGCCAAGGCCGACCGCGACGCCCATGGCGAAGCCGAAGCGCCGGAGGGGGGAGCCAGGGATGACTGAACGGCGGCCGGTGCTGATGTTCGATTCTGGCATCGGCGGGCTCACCGTGCTGCGCGAGGCGCGGGTGCTGATGCCGGACCGCCGTTTCGTCTATGTGGCCGACGACGCCGCCTTTCCCTATGGGGGGTGGGAAGAGGCGGCGCTGTCCGCCCGCATCCTCGACCTGTTCGGCACGCTGCTGGCGAAATACCAGCCGGAACTCTCGGTCATCCCCTGCAATACGGCCTCGACGCTGGTCATCGATGCCCTGCGCCGGAAGTTCCCCGGCCATCCCTTCGTCGGCACCGTGCCGGCAATAAAACCGGCGGCCGAGCGCACCCGCTCCGGCCTCGTCTCGGTGCTGGCCACGCCGGGCACGGTGAAGCGGCAATACACGCGCGACCTGATCGAGAAATGGGCGCAGAAGTGCCATGTGCGCCTGGTGGGTTCCGACCGGCTGGCGGGCCTTGCCGAAACCTATATGCGCGAGGGTTTCGTCGACGAGGAGGTCGTGCGCGCCGAGATCGCCCCCTGCTTCATAGAGAAGGACGGTGCCCGTACCGACATCGTTGTGCTCGGCTGCACGCATTATCCCTTCCTGGTGAACCGCATGCGCAAGACCGCGCCTTGGCCGGTGGACTGGCTGGACCCTGCCGAAGCGATCGCGCGGCGCGCATTGTCGCTGCTCAAGCAGATGGAGCCCGGCGCCGGCCTTGGCGCGGGCGGCGGCGCCGACCTTGCCGTCTTCACGTCCGGCCGCAGCGATTTCGCCACCCGCAGGCTGATGCAGGGATTCGGCCTCGCGATCGCTTGAGCCGGGAGCGATTTGAACGAAAATCGGGAACGTTGGCCTTCGGCATGCGTTTTTCTCCCTTCCTAAAAAGGGAGAAATGCCATGCCTGCCACTTCCAAGGCCCAGCAAAAGGCCGCCGGCGCGGCCCTGTCGGCCAAACGCGGCGAGACGAAGAAAAGCGAGCTTCGCGGCGCGTCCAAGCAGATGTATGAATCCATGAGCGAGAAGCAGCTCGAGGAATTCGCCGAGACCAAGCGCAAGGGCTTGCCGAACAAGAAGTCCGAGCACTGACCGAGCCGCCGTCTGCGGCCGATCTGCTTGACAGCCGGCTCCAACCCCTCTAGTGAAACCCGCGAAGCACCGGGCCGCAAAGCCCGGTTGTTTTGTTTGACGTGTCCCGTGGATGGTCCGTCGCTGTGCGCGGATAATCCTGTCAGGTCTCGAAAATGGAGGCCAGAGGAGGGCGCGTTTCCTTCCCCGCGGTCATGGGGCCGTGGGTATCTTGTTTGAAAGGGAATGCGATGAGCAAGCGCGAATCCGCAAAGTACAAACTCGACCGCCGCCTTGGCGAGAACATCTGGGGCCGCCCGAAGTCGCCGGTCAACAAGCGCGAATACGGTCCCGGCCAGCACGGCCAGCGCCGCAAGGGCAAGCTGTCCGACTTCGGCCTGCAGCTCCGCGCCAAGCAAAAGCTGAAGGGCCACTACGGCGACATTTCCGAAAAGCAGTTCCGCAAGACCTACGAGGAGGCCAACCGCCGCAAGGGCGACGCTTCCGAGAACCTGATCGGCCTGCTGGAGTCGCGCCTCGACGCCATCGTCTACCGTTCCAAGTTCGTGCCGACGATCTTCGCCGCGCGCCAGTTCGTCAACCACGGCCATGTCAACGTCAACGGCCGCCGCGTCAACATCGGCTCGTACCGCTGCAAGCCGGGCGACGTGATCGAGGTGCGCGAGAAGTCGAAGCAGCTCGTCATGGTGCTGGAGGCCGTGGGCCTGGCCGAGCGCGACGTGCCGGACTACATCGAAGTCGACCACAACAAGATGGTCGCCACCTATACCCGCGTGCCCGGCCTCGCCGACGTGCCTTTCGCGGTGCAGATGGAACCCAACCTGGTCGTCGAATTCTATTCGCGCTGACCGGTTCCCATTCCGGACCTGCAAGGCCGTCCCTCGGGGCGGCCTTTTCTTTGGCCGGTATGTCGGCTAGAGCATGTTGCAGCCAAGTGGAATCACTTGGCGTCGCATACATGCGGCAAAATCAATCAGATGGACCATGATATCGTCCGAAAGCCGCTTCACACCTTTCGGCATCGTGGTCTAATGCGGGCGCCTGCGAAACCTGAAGGCGATGCGCCATGAACATGCTGCCGGCACAGATCGAGCCTGACGACGCCGAAGCCGGCTGTCACCCGCTGTTCCGCGCTGCGCCGCCCTCGGTGGAGTTCAACAAGCTGCGCAAGCGCTTGTTGCGGCAGGCGCGGCAGGCCATCGACGATTTTTCGATGCTGAAGCCCGGCGGCCGCTGGCTGGTGGCGCTTTCGGGCGGCAAGGATTCCTACGGACTGCTGGCATTGCTGCTCGACCTGAAATGGCGCGGCCTGCTGCCGGTGGACCTGCTGGCCTGCAATCTCGATCAGGGCCAGCCGAATTTTCCGAAGCACCTCCTGCCGGACTACCTGGATGCCAACGGCATCGCGCATCGCATCGAATATCAGGACACCTATTCGATCGTCACCGGCAAGCTGCCCGAAACCAGCACCTATTGCTCGCTGTGCTCACGGCTGCGGCGCGGGCATCTCTACCGCATCGCGCGCGAGGAGGGCTGCTCGGCGCTGGTGCTCGGCCACCACCGCGAGGACATCCTCGAAACCTTCTTCATGAACCTGTTCCACGGGGGTCGGCTGGCGGCGATGCCGCCCAAGCTGCTCAACGACGAGGGCGACGTGATGGTGCTGCGGCCGCTTGCCTATTGCGCCGAGGCCGACCTTGAGAAGTTCGCTGCGGCGATGGCCTTTCCCATCATCCCCTGCGACCTGTGCGGCAGTCAGGACGGCCTGCAGCGCAACGCCATGAAGGCGATGCTGGAGGGTATGGAAAAGCGCATGCCCGGCCGCAAGGACACGATGATCCGCGCGCTGTCCAACGCGCGCCCCTCGCATCTGCTCGACCGCAAGCTGTTCGACTTCGCCGGGCTCGCGCCCGCCGGCTGAGAGCCGAAGCCGCCTACGTCACAGGCGGATTGTGCGGCTCGAACATCCGGCCGCGCTCGGCCACGAGAACCGCGGCCAGTGCGCCCACCGACACCAGGCAGAAGCCTGCTGCCAGCGGCGTCACCGTGCCGTCGAACGCCTGGCCCATCATCGTGCCGAGCAGCCCTCCGAAGAAGGTCTGCATGAAGCCGAGTACGGAGGAAGCCGTGCCGGCCAGCGCGCCCAGCGGCTCCATGGCCAGCGCGTTGAAGTTGGAACCCAGCATGGCGAAGGGGATCATCGCCGAGGCGAAGACGGCGATGAACAGCAGCAGCGGGATTTGGCCGGTCAGCGACAGGGCGAGCCAAAGCGCGCTGATGCCGAGAAAGGCGAGCAGCGCGCTTTGTGAAAGGCGGCGCATGCCGATGCGTCCCACCAGCCTCGAATTGGCGAAGTTGGCCACCGCGATCATCCCGGCCACGCCGGCGAAGATCACCGGGAACATCTCGCCCACCCCGTAGATGCCGACATAGATCTGCTGCGAGGAGTTGATGAAGCCGAACATGGCCGCGAAGGTGAAGGTGCTGGCCAGCGTGTAGCAGAGCGCGATGCGGTTGGTGAGCACGATGCGGAACCCGCCAAGCACCGCCTTTGCCGTCAACGGACGGCGATATTCGGGATGCAGCGTCTCCGGCAGCCGCAGCACGCCCCACGCGGAAATCACCAGCGCGCCGATGGCCATGGCCACGAAGATGAAATGCCAGCTTGCGAACAGCATGACGACCTGGCCAATGCCCGGCGCCACCACGGGCACCGCCATGAACACCATGAAGATCAGCGACATCACCTCGGCCATGCGGCGTCCCTCGAAGGTATCGCGTACGATGGAGACGGAGATGACGCGCGTTGCCGCCGCACCTATGCCCTGCACCAGGCGGCAGAGCAGCAGCGTGGCGAAGCTTGGCGCGATCGCCGCAGCGGCCGCGGCGAGAACATAGATGACGAGGCCGATGATGAGCGGCGGGCGGCGGCCGAAGCGGTCCGAGAGGGGACCGAAGGCAAGCTGGGCGGCGCCGAAGCCGAGTATATAGGCGGTGATGACGTATTGGCGGTGGTTCTCATTGTCCACGCCGAGGCTGGCGCCGATCTGCTGCAGCGCCGGCAGCATGATGTCGATGGCCAGCGAGTTGAGCGCCATCAGCGCCGCGCACAGCGCGATGAACTCCCAGCGCGGAATCGACAGCCGGGCCGCCTGTGGCTGATCCATGGGGTTTTCCGATCTCAAACGAAATGCGCCGGCATGCCGGCGCATCGGTCTGTCATGACCCCGTTTCCGGGTAGAGCGGCAGCGCCGCGTCGGCTTGGCGGTCAGGCTGCGCCTTTGACGGCGACGCCCTTTTCCTGGAAGAAGGATTGCAGTTCCCCGGCCTGGAACATCTCACGAACGATGTCGCAGCCGCCGACGAACTCGCCCTTCACGTAGAGCTGCGGAATGGTCGGCCAGTTGGAATATTCCTTGATGCCCTGGCGCAGCTCATTGGAGTCGAGCACGTTGACGCCCTTGTAGTCGACGCCGACATAGTCGAGAATCTGCACGACCTGGCCGGAGAAGCCGCATTGCGGGAAACCGGGCGTGCCCTTCATGAACAGGACGACGTCGTTGCCCTTCACCTCGTTGTCGATGTAATCGTTGATTCCGCTCATGGACGATCCTTTCACGCCTGCGGGAGCCAGGCGGTAAACTATGACAATCAAATAGCCCCCAAGTCGCTTCGAAACAAGCCGCTTGTCCTTTTGCCGGCATGACGGCACCCGCACTGAAATGAGACGAGAGCTTCCACTCCTCGGACAGATGATGAAAAAGCGGCACTTCGCGACGATCTTCGCCGGTGCGCTGGCGATCGCGGCGGCGATGATCTGGTGGCGCGCTCCGCGCTCGCCCCTGCCATCGGAACCGGAGGCGTCCCTGCCGCAAACCTGCCGTGACGTCGATTTCGAATCGGTCGGCTATGTCGTGTGCGATGTCGACCTTGCCGCCTATGAGGTGACGCTGGCCCGCCTGGATGCGCAAGGGCGTCCATACGGGTCGGTGAAGGCTTTCACCCGGGCCGTGGCGGCACTGGGCGAGCCGGTGCTGCTGGCCATGAACGCCGGCATGTACCACAAGGACCTGTCGCCGGTCGGCCTGTTCGTCGAGGACGGTCGGCAGGAGGCGCCGCTCAATCTCGACGACGGCTTCGGCAATTTCTTCCTGAAGCCCAACGGCGTGTTCTTCATCGCCAGGAACGGCAGGGCAGGGGTGCTGGAAAGCACCGCCTTCGCGGCGGAAAATCCCGATGTCGCCTATGCCACGCAGTCCGGCCCGATGCTGGTGATCGACGGCAAGCTGCACCCGCGCTTCCTGGAGGACGGTACCTCGCGCTACATCCGCAACGGCGTGGGCGTGCGGGCCGACGGCACGGTGGTGCTGGCCATCTCGCGCACGGTAGTGAGCCTGGGCAGCTTCGGCCGCCTGTTCCGCGACGCACTCGGCTGTCCGAATGCGCTGTTTTTCGACGGCGCGGTGTCCACGTTCTCCAACGGCAGCCGCGTGATTGTCGGCGGCGACTATCCGGCGGGGCCGATCCTGGCGGTAAGGGCCAAGGTGTAGCGCCGCTTCTACCTGCTTGCGAAAGAGGCGGAGGAACTTATTCCGGCGCGCTGGTCTGCAGCGCCAATGCATGCAGCACGCCGCCCATATTGCCCTTCAGCGCCTCGTAGACCATCTGGTGCTGCTGCACGCGGGTCTTGCCGCGGAAGCTTTCTGCCACCACCTCGGCGGCATAGTGCTCCCCGTCGCCGGCAAGGTCGCGGATGGTCACCTTGGCATCGGGAATGCCTTCCTTGATCATCCGTTCGATGTCGCGCGCGTCCATTGCCATGCCGTATTCCTCGTTCAGCCTTCCATGAATCGCGGGAACCACGATTCGTGAGCAGTCTTGAGCTGCTCCAGAGGTATGGCACGCGCCTGCCCGAGTTTCAAATCGCTGCCGCCGGTGGTGCCGATCCGTTCGGCGGCAATGCCGAGCTTGTTCAACTCGGCCTCGACAGCCTGCCACTCCTTCCCGCCCGCGTCGAGCGACAGGGTCAGCAGGTAGCGCCCCTGATCCTCGCCGAAGAAGGCGGCCACCGGGTCGGCGCCGGCGGGGGCGTCGACGGAGGCGCCGATGCCGGATGCCATCGCCATCTCGGCCAGCGCCACCGCCAGCCCGCCGTCTGAGAGGTCGTGGCAGGCGGTGACGATACCCGACGCGATCATCGCGCGCACCTGATCGCCGACGCGCTTTTCGTGGCCGAGGTCGACCGGCGGCGGCGGGCCGTC
>Ga0182749_1002163_pt1 | contig 14593 bp, 20 predicted proteins | sample eDN3rd37CKraftMG_FD_128875 | JGI IMG/M metagenome (GOLD analysis project Ga0182749, IMG submission 128875) | Enriched Miracle-Growth compost microbial communities from Emeryville, California, USA - eDNA 3rd pass 37_C Kraft MG (version 2) (version 2) ...
GCGATAGCCGGCATAACGATACAGCTTGACGATCGCGCCGGGCAGGCTGCCGCGCACCAATATGCCGGTGCTGGGTATGGCGCCGCCGTCGCCGGGGCGCGGATCGAGGCGGTCCTGCGGGCCCAGCTCGACGAAATAGCGCAGCGGCGCCGGGCCGCCGTTCGGCACGACCACCGGCGCGTAACGCACGCCGCGCCGCATCAGCGGCAGCCCCTGCGAGAAGGAGGCGGTCCGCTTGTAGACGATCGCGCCGAGCAGCCGCGTCGGCCCCTCCTGCGGGGCGCGATCGGTGGGGGTGCCTAGCGTGACGGTGCGCACCGGGCCGTCGGCGCCGGGCAAGGTGAGCGTCCAGCACAGCGAGCCCAGCGCCGCCAGCAGCAGCGCGCCGGCAAGCCCGAAGAGGAACCGCATGAATCCCGTCGCGACCCTGATCGAGGCCGCCTCCTGCTCCGCTTCCGACTGCGCCGCTATCGCCGCCGCGTCGTCCCTCTCCGCGCGCCGCCGGTCGCGGCGGAAGAGCAGCAGCGCGGGCGAGCCGAACAGCAGCACCAGCGATCCGAAGGTGAGCGTCGGCAGATACTGGCTGAAATGCGCGAGCTGCCACTCGGCAGCCAAAGCGAAGAAGCCCCGGTAGCTCGCGGCCTCCCACAGGAAATAAAGGACGACCAGCAGCACCCAGAACCACAAGATTTGCGCCTTAGACCTGGGCGGCGACATATCCCCTCCTGTTAGACGCGCCCGCAGCCGCTGTCCCCCGACGATCGCCTATATGCATGAATTTCGCGTTAAGCTAGCGGGTTTGGCCCGATATTCCGGGGGAGGCTCCGCGCGGGAAACCGGACGGCCGCGCGCGATTTTGTTTCGGGTCCGTGCAACCGGCGCCGGAATCGACCGTTCACCCTTGCGTCCATCCGGACGACAATGACGGAGCAATCACCATGCGCAAGCTCATCCTGTCCGCATGCCTCGCCGCGCTGCTTGCGCCGGCGGGCGCCGCCATCGCCGCCCCCGGCGACCGGCACGATCGCGGCGATTGGCGCCAGTATCGCCGCTACGACTATAATCGCGCCGATCCGCGCTACGGCAATTATGACCCGGCACGCTATTATCGCGACGGCCGCTATTATCGCGAGCGGCGGCTGGGCCGGAACGACCGGATCTATCGCGGCTATGACGGGCGCTATTATTGCCGCCGCTCCGACGGCACCACCGGGCTGATCGTCGGCGGGGTCGCGGGCGGCCTGCTCGGCAACGCGATCACCAATGGCGGCTCGACCACGCTCGGCACGCTGCTCGGCGCGGGCGCGGGCGCGCTGCTCGGCCAGTCGATCGATCGCGGCAACGTCCGCTGCCGCTGAGCGGCCATGCCCCGGACGCGGCGTCGAACCGCCGTGTCCGGGCGGAAGGGGATGTCAGAAGATCCCGTGGCCCAGCATCAGGCGGACGACGCCGATCACGATCACGATCAGGTTGAGATTGCGGCCGCTGTTCGCGGTGGACAAGAGACCCGTGACCAGGCCGATGGCGGCCAGCGGCACGATCAGCCAGTTCGCGGCGCCCAGCGGCGGGATGAAGGCGATCAGCGCCAGCAGGAAGGCGACAAGGCCGATCGCAAGCGAAAGCAGATTGAACATGGCCCCTATGTGCGTGGCCATCGCCGCCGCCGCAAGGGCAAAGTGTCTTGCACGGGCAATACAGCGAATATATGCATCGGACGTCCGGAAAAGCCCGACGGAAGGAAGCGCCGATGCGCCCCCGCCTGCCCCTCCCCGCCCTGCTGCTCGTTCCGCCGCTCGCCCTGCTCGCCGCGTGCCAGGCGCGAACCGGCCCGCAGCGGGACGGCGCGGATAAGGACGCCGCCGCCGGCAAGCCGGCCATCACCGCCTCGATCGGCGACGGCGCGAACGCCGCGACGGGGAAGGACGGCGTCTCGATCGACACGCCGGTGTTCAGCGCCAGGGTGAAGCTGCCGCTGATCGATCTCGATTCGGGCCATGTCGATCTGGACGGGATGAAGCTCTATCCCGGCTCCAGGGTGACGGGCGTGGACATGGACAGCGCCGGGGACAGCCATAAGGGCCGCGTCGAGATCGCCTTCACCAGCCCCGACGCGCCCGATCGGCTGCTCGCTTATTACCGGCAGGCGGCGCGCGACGACGGTTTCGCCGTCAGCGCCCCGGGCACGGGCCCCGGCGGCGAGACCGTGCTGGACGGCGCACGCGACGCGGGCGCGAAGGGCTTCCATCTGGTAATAGGACCGGACGGCGCGGGCACGAAGGGGTCGATCCTGCTGATCGGCGATTGACGCTCCCGCGACCCGGCACGAAGGAAGGAGCTTCAGCCATGATCCGCGGGATATCCCTGGCCCTGCTGCTGCTCCCCGCGCTCGGCGCCTGCGGACGCAAGGATCATGAGGTCGCGCGCGGCAGCTTCGACGACGGGGCCGGCGAAAGGGGCAGCTACAGCGTCACCCATAGCGACAATGGCAGGAGCGTGGTGATCCGCACCGACAAGGGCATCGCCACGATCCAGAGCGGCGCGGACGCCGCGAGGATGCCGGCGGGCCTCATCCTCTATCCGGGCGCGACGCTCACCTCCAGCACCGCGATCAGGAACGACAACGGCAACGACGGCCGGAGCAGCGCGGTGCTGAGCTTCGCGAGCGCCGACCCGCCGGGCAAGATCGCCGAATTCTACAAGACGACGGCGCTGCGCGCGGGCTACCGGATCGAGAACGAAATGGTGATGGGCGGCACCGCGGCGCTGCTCACCGCGACCAACCCCAATGGCGCGGGCTTCACGCTGAGCATCTCGCCCAGGGGCGCGGGCAGCGAGGCGACGCTGATCGCCAGCGGCAGCGGCTCCGGCGCGGAAGGAAGCGGCCGGAAGGAATGAGGCCGCCCCCGTCGCCCGGCGGCTGTCCTAACGCTTCCTAAAGCATTGCCATGGCAGGCCCGTCGGCATGATCGCGCGCCCTGCCCCACCGCATCATCGCCCGCGCCGCCGCGTTCGATGCCGCCGCGCCGCCGGAACGGCGTTCGCGCTGGCGCTGCTGCTCGCGGGATGCGGCGGGAAGGACAAGGGGCGGCACGACATTATGGCGAACGGCGCCGATCAGGCGCTCGACGGCGCGCTCGGGGACCAGATCATCGTCGATTCCCGTGGCGCCGGAAGCGGCGGCGCGCCCGGGACGCCCCTCCACGTTCCGCCGCCGACCCCGGCTGGCGCGGCCGGGCGGGGGCTCACGCTGGGGGAACTGGCGAAGTCGCAGGCCGCGCCCGGGGCCCGGACGGCCGAGTGCGACAAGACCTTCCGCATGGCCCCGCAATGGGCGGACCGGCTGCCGGCGGCGCTGCCGCTCTATCCCGGCGCGCGGGTCAGCGAGGCGGCCGGCAACGATTCGCCCGGATGCCGGGTGCGCATCGTCAGCTTCACGAGCACGGCCGCGCTCGGGACGATCCTCGATTATTATTATGCCTCGGTGATCCGCGCGGGCTACACCGCCGAGCATCAGCTGAGCGGGACCGACCATATCCTCGGCGGCACGCGCGAGAAGGATGGAAGCGCCTATTATCTGATCGCGAGCGCCCGCGACGGCGGCGGCACCCAGGTCGACATCGTCGCAAATCACGGCCGATAGGCGCGCAAGCCGCCCTCCCGGCCGCCGCCTTTTGCGGGCCGGCGCAATTTACCGGCGGCAGGGTGTTTCCCCCCGGCGCGAAATCCCTCTAAAGCGCCCCACATGCCTCCTCTCATTCTCGTCATGCTGGGCGGCGCGATCGGCGCGGGCTTCCGCTTCCACCTGTCGCGCATCGCGATGCTCCACCTCGGCGCGGGCTTTCCCTACGGCACGCTGCTGGTCAATCTGCTCGGCGGGCTGCTGATGGGCATACTCGCCGGCGTGGTGACGCGCGACGGGGTGGTCGACCAGCCGCTCTTCCTGTTCCTGGGAACGGGCGTGCTCGGCGGCTTCACCACCTTTTCCGCCTTCAGCCTGGAAATCTTCGGGATGATCCAGCGGGGCGATCCGGTGACGGCGGCCTCCTATGCCGTCGCCTCGGTGGCGGGCGCGGTGATGCTCCTGATCGCGGGCTTCCTGTTGGCGAGGGTGTTGGGATGAGCGACGACGTCCGCCAGTTCACGGTCGCACCCTACGATGACGGCATCAGGCTCGACCGCTGGTTCAAGCGCCATCTGCCGGAGGCGAGCTTCAACATCGTCTCGCGCTGGGCGCGCACCGGCCAGCTTCGCGTCGACGGCAGGCGCGCGACGCCGGGCGACCGGCTCGAGGCGGGGCAGGTGATCCGCGTGCCCCCCGCCGAGCCGCCGGCTCCCGCGGCCGCGCGGCCGAAGCGCGAGCGGGCGCCCCTCTCCCCGGACGAGGTGGAGTTCGCGCAGTCGCTGGTGATCCATCGCGACAAGGCGGCGATCGTCGTCAACAAGCCGCCGGGCCTCGCCACGCAGGGCGGCACCAGGACCGAGAAGCATCTCGACGGCCTGCTCGACGCGCTCGCCTTCGAGGCGGAGGGGCGGCCGAAGCTGGTCCACCGGCTCGACAAGGACACGTCGGGCGTGCTGCTCGTCGCGCGATCGGCCAATGCGGCGGGCCATTTCGCCAGGGCGTTTTCCAGCCGCACCGCGCGCAAGGTCTATTGGGCGCTCGTCGTCGGCGTGCCGTCGATCGAGGACGGGATGATCGAGCTTCCGCTCGCCAAGCAGCCGGGCACGGGCGGCGAGAAGATGCATGTCGACGAGAAGGAGGGGCTGCCCGCGCGCACCCGCTATCGCGTGATCGAGCGCGCGGGCAATCGCGCCGCCTGGGTGGAGCTTCAGCCCTATACCGGCCGCACCCATCAGTTGCGCGTGCATATGGCGGCGATCGGCCATCCGATCGTGGGTGACGGCAAATATGGCGGGCCGGAAGCGTTCCTGACCGGCGGGATCAGCCGCAAGATGCACCTCCACGCCCGGCGGCTCAAGGTGGACCATCCCGACGGCGGGGCGATCGACGTCTCGGCCGATCCGCCGCGCCACTTCATCGAAAGCCTGTCCTATCTCGGCTTCGACGCGGCGGCGGGCGACCTGCCGCTCGACGAGGTGAAGTTCAGCGAGACCGCCGAGGGCAAGCGCCGGGCGGTGCACGCCGCCGCCAAGGCGCGCCGCAAGGAACGCAAGGGCGAAAGGCGCGGCCGGGGGCGCGCATGAGCCCGCGCCTCGCCTTGTTCGATTGCGACGGAACGCTGGTCGACAGCCAGGCGAGCATCTGCGCGGCGATGGAGGATTGCTTCGCCCGCGCCGCTTTGCCCCCACCGGACCGCGCCGCAACCCGCCGCGTCGTGGGGCTGAGCCTCGTCGAGGCGATGCGGATGCTCCATCCCGCGGGCGATCCCGCGCTCCACGACGATCTGGCCGACGCGTACAAGCGCGCCTTCCAGCAATTGCGCGCCGACCGGATGGTCAGCGAGCCGCTGTTCGACGGCATCGCCGGGGCGCTGGACGCGCTGGAGGGCAAGGGCTGGCTGCTGGGCGTCGCGACCGGCAAGTCGGATCGCGGGCTCGGCCTGTGCCTCGACCAGCATGGCCTGCGCCGGCGCTTCGTCACCCTCCAGACCGCCGATCGCCACCCCTCCAAGCCGCATCCCTCGATGGCGCTCCAGGCGCTGGCCGAAGCGGGCGCCACGCCCGAAAGAAGCGTGATGATCGGCGATACGCGCTTCGACATCGCCATGGCGAAGGCGGCGGGGATGATGGCGATCGGCGTCGCCTGGGGCTATCATGAGCGCGACGAACTGCTGGCCGAGGGCGCCGATCGGGTGGCCGCGCATCCCGCCGAACTCGCCGCGATGCTGGAGGATTTGTGCCCATGACCCCCGCCGAGCGCGACCGCCTCGCCGCCACCCGGTTCACGATCCTGAGCGCGATGCGGGCGAGCGGCGTGGTGCTGATGCTGCTCGGCCTGTGGATCTGGCATGGCGACCTGCTGCGCGCGGGCGGCTGGCCGGCGGTGGGCATGCCGCTGTTCGCCGTCGGCTTCGTCGAATCGCTGCTGCTGCCCGCGCTGCTGGCGAGACGGTGGCGGAGCCCGCCCAGGCGATGAAGCGCTTCTACAAGGAGGTCGCGGCCGTGCCCGTGGAGGGCGGGCACGCGATCCGGCTCGACGGGCGCACGGTGCGCACGCCGGCCCGCGCCGTGCTGACGCTGCCGAACGTCGCCCTCGCGGACGCGGTGGCGGGGGAATGGGCGGCGCAGGGCGAGACGATCGATCCGCGCTCCATGCCGCTCACCGGCCTCGCCAATGCCGCGATCGACCGGGTCGCGCCCGATCGCGCCGCCTTCGCGCGCGACATCGCGGCTTATGGCGAGACCGACCTGCTCTGCTATCGCGCGGACGAGCCCGCCGGGCTGGTGGCGCGGCAGGCGGCGGAATGGGACCCGCTGCTCGATTGGGCGCGGACGCGCTTCGACGTGCATTTCGCGGTGACGAGCGGCATTGTCCATCGCCCCCAGCCCGCCGCCACCATCGCGCGGCTCGCCGAGGCGGTGGCGGCGCGCGACGCCTTCGCGCTGGCGGGCCTGTCGCCACTGGTGACGATCGGCGGCTCGCTGGTCGCGGCGCTCGCGCTGGCCGAGGGCGCGATCGACGCCGATACCGCCTTCGCCGCCACCCATCTCGACGAGCTGTGGCAGGCCGGCATCTGGGGCGAGGACATGCTCGCCGCCGACGCGCGCGCGGCGCGGAAGCGGGACTTCGCGGCGGCGGCGCGCTTCCTGACGCTGCTCGGCTGACGCCTGGATCTGGAGCGGCTTTCGTTTTTACACGAAACCGCTCTCATTCCCGGATGCCGCGATTTCCGAGCCGTTGGGTAAGTCCGCCCAACTCGAAATCGCCCTATACCCGATCCACCGTCGACGTCGGGTTCGGCAGGAACCATTTGGCGATCACCAGCCCCGCCACGATCAGGCCGATCAGGTCGCAGAGCCCCGAATAGATGAAATAGGGCCAGCCGAAATGGTTGTAGACCGGCTGACCGAGATCGAGATAGAGCACCGCCGCCGCCGCGAACAGCACGACGATCCGCATCCTCTCGGCCAGCGCGGTCACGCGATGCGCGACGCCGTGGAGCACCATCCCGATCAGGAAGGCGGTGACGATCGACAGGATCAGCCCCGCGATCAGCGATGCCGAATCGAGCGCGGGAAAGCCGCTGGTGTTGAAATGGATCGTCGCGATCGGGCCCTGCCCGAACAGGGCGGTGCCCTGCTGGCTTCCCGTCCACGGCACCGAATAGGTGCCCGTTCCCGTCACCGTCAGGTTGCGCGCGAGGGCGGCCTGCAGGTCGGCACTCTGGACGTCGCCGAGCGCCTTGAAGGCGATGCGGTTGAGCGGCGTCCCCCAGAAGATGAAGCCGATGAAGAACTGGGCGATCCCGCCCAATATGCTGCCGATGACGAGACGAACCACGCGATCCTCCCCTGCTGTCCTCCCCTGCCGGGGCCCGGGGGGCAGGCTACGTCGCTTTGCGTCCCGGCGGAAGCCTCAGGTCGTGAGCTTGCGGATGAAGCCGATCAGCCCCGCCTGGCGATGCCGTTTCAGCCGTTCGGCCGACAGGATCGCGCGCACGCCGGCGAAGCAGCGCTCCACATCGTCGTTGACCAGCACATAATCATAGCCGTCCCAATGGCTGATCTCGCTCGCCGCGCGCTCCATGCGGGCCTGGATCACCTCGGGCGCGTCGGTGCCGCGCGCGATGAGGCGGCGGCGCAGCTCGTCGATCGAGGGCGGCAGGATGAACACGCGCACGACATCGCCGCCCGCCTGCTGGTAAAGCTGCTGGGCGCCCTGCCAGTCGATGTCGAACAGCACGTCGCGCCCCTCCTCCAGCATCCGCGTCACCGGCGCCCGGGGCGTGCCGTAGCGATGACCGAAGACATGTGCCCATTCGAGGAACTCTCCCGCCGCCGTCATCTCGCGGAAGCGTTCCAGATCGACGAAATGGTAGTCGACGCCGTCCACCTCGCCGGGCCGTATCGGCCGCGTCGTCACCGAGACCGACATTTCCAGCGCCGGATCGTCGGCGAGCAGCCTTCGCGCGATGGTGGACTTGCCCGCCCCGGAGGGCGAGGAGAGGACGAACAGGAGGCCGCGGCGCTTCAGGCTGGAATTGGGCATGGCCTATTGCCGTCGCAATATGGCGCGCGTCAACGGCCGGCGTGCGCGTTCGCGCGATCGGATATCCGGACGGGCGCCGGGGCGGGCGTCAGGGCCGTGCCTCGATCACCAGGTTGAACGGCGTTTCGGCCGCGCGCCGGATACGGGTGAAGCCCGCCTGCGACAGCACCTCGGCGAGCTTCTTCTCCCCCGCCTGCGCGCCGAGACCGAGGCCCACCTCCTGCGCCAGCGAGCCCGGCGTGCAGATCATCGTCGACGCCGAATAGAAGATCCGGCCGATCGGATTCAGATTCCCGGGCAGGCTGTCCTGCGCGAAGGGCTCGACCACCATGAACGTGCCGTCGGGCTTCAGCGCCTCGCGCACATGGCGCGCCGCGCCCACCGGATCGCCCATGTCGTGCAGGCAGTCGAAACAGGCGGCGAGGTCCAGGTCGCGCGCGGGAAATTCCTTCGCTGTCGCCACCTCGAAGCGCAGGTTGCCGCCCACGCCCGCCTCGGCGGCGGCCTCGCGCGCGCGCGTGATCGACGGCTCGTGATAGTCGTAGCCGACGAACTCGCTGTCCGGGAAGGCCAGCGCCATCAGGATCGTCGAGGCCCCGGCGCCGCAGCCGATGTCCGCGACGCGCGCGCCCTCCTCCAGCCGGTCGACCACGCCGTCGAGCGCGGGCAGCCAGGAGGAGACGAGATTGGCGCGATAGCCGGGGCGGAAGAATCGCTCGGTCCCCCGGAACAGGCATTCGTGATGCTCGTGCCAGCCCACGCCCCTGCCGCTGCGGAACGCGTCGCTGATCCGCGGCTCGTCGATATAGACCGAGGAGATCAGCTCATAGGCGCTGGCGAGATAGGTCGGCGCCTCGTCGTCGGCGAACACCATCGCCTGCTCGGGCGACAGGGCGAAGCTGCCCGTCTCCGGATCATGCTCGACATAGCCCGAGGCCGCCTGGGCGGCGAGCCATTCGCGGACATAGCGTTCGAACAGCCCGGTGCGCGCGGCGAGCACCGCCGAGGTGGCGGGGCCGCCCTCCGCCAGCGCCTTGTAGAGGCCGAGCCTCGTGCCGACGAGCACCAGCGCGCCGCTGATCGCGGCGCCCATCTCGCCCACCATCTTTGACATGAATGCGTCGAGCCTCGCGGGATCGACAGGCGCTGCGGTAGCCATGGCGCGACCTTCCCCTGATCGGGCCCCCGCCGCCGCTTCCTTCTTACTCCTCCTCCACCGAGTCGGCAAAGTCCGGCGGCGCGGCGTTCAGCGGCCCAGCATCGTCTCCGGCCGGACCACCCGGTCGAACGTCGCCTCGTCGACGAGGCCGAGCGCCAGCCCGGCCTCCTTCAATGTCAGGCCGTGGACATGGGCGTGCTTGGCGATCTTTGCGGCATTGTCATAGCCGATCTCGGGCGCGAGCGCCGTCACCAGCATCAGCGACCGATCCAGCAGCGCCGCGATCCGCTCGCGATCGGGCGCGAGATCGTCGACGCACCGCTCGCGGAAGCTCTCCATCGCCACCGCCAGCAGGTCGATCGAGCGCAGCACGTTCGCGCCGATCAGTGGCTTGAAAACGTTCAGCTCCAGATGCCCCTGAAGGCCGCCGATGCTGATCGCCATGTGATTGCCCATCACCTGCGCCGCCACCATCGTCAGCATTTCGCACTGGGTGGGGTTCACCTTGCCGGGCATGATCGAGCTGCCGGGCTCGTTCTCGGGCAGCTTCAGCTCGCCGAGGCCGCAGCGCGGGCCGGAGCCCAGCAGGCGGATATCGTTGGCGATCTTGCCCAGCGCCACCGCCAGCGTGTTGAGCGTGCCCGAAAGATGGACGATCGGATCGTTGGAGGCGAGCGCCTCGAACTTGTTGTCGGCGGTGCGGAAGGGCAGCCCGGTGAGCCCGGCGATCTCGCGCGCGATCGCCTCGCCGAAGCCCCCGGGGGCGTTGAGGCCGGTGCCGACGGCCGTGCCGCCCTGCGCCAGCGCCATCATGCCGTGCATCACCGCCGGCTCGATCCGCTTGCGGCAGCGGTAGAGCTGGTGCGCATAGCCCGAGAACTCGTCGCCCAGCGTCAGCGGCGTCGCGTCCTGCAAATGGGTGCGGCCGATCTTGACGATGTCGTCCCACGCCTTCGCCTTCGCGTCGAGCGCGTCGTGCAGCCGGTCCAGCGCGGGGAAAAGCCGGCCGGTGACGGCCAGCGCGGCGGCGATGTGCAGCGCGGTCGGGAAGCTGTCGTTGGACGACTGGCTCTGGTTGACATGATCGTTGGGGTGGACGGGGGATTTGCCGCCGCGCTTTCCCGTCAGCGCCTCGTTGGCGATGCCCGCGATCACCTCGTTCACGTTCATGTTCGACTGGGTGCCCGATCCGGTCTGCCAGATGACCAGCGGGAACTGATCGTCATGCCGGCCCGCGACCACCGCCGCCGCCGCCGCCTCGATCGCGTCGGCGATGCCAGCGTCGAGGCCGTGGGCGCGGTTCACCCGCGCCGCCGCCTGCTTCACGATCGCCAGCGCGTGGACGATCGCGATCGGCATCCGCTCCTGCGCGCCGAAGGGGAAATTGTGGATCGACCGTTCGGTCTGCGCGCCCCAATAGGCCCCGGCGGGAACCTCGATCGGGCCGAAGCTGTCGGTTTCGGTGCGGCTGTTCATCGATCAGACTCCCTCACGCGGGCGCCTGCATCATCCTGTCCCGCGTGGGCACCGTCACTTCTTGCGGGTGAAATCCACCGAGACGACGTTCGATCCGTCCTCGATCGGCTCGGCCAGCGGCGCGTCGTTGCTGCCCGCGCCGGTCGTCGCCTCGGGCGCGTCGTCATCGTCGGACTGCGCCTGGAACTGGAGCGCGAAATTGACCGCCGGATCGACGAAGCCGGTTATCGCCGCGAAGGGGATGACCAGCCTCGCGGGCACCTGGTTGAAGCTCAGCCCCACCTCGAAGCCGGCGGCGCCCACCTTCAGGTCCCAGAAACGGTTCTGGATCACGATGGTCATCTCGTCGGGGAAACGCTCGGTCAGGTGGCGCGGGATATCCACGCCGGCGGCGCCCGTCTTGAAGGTGATGTAGAAATGATGCTGGCCGGGCAGGCCGCCATTGGCCTGCACCTCGCCCAGCACGCGGCCGACCACCGCGCGCAGCGCCTCCTGGACGATTTCGTCATAGGGAATCAGGCTGTCCGGCGGGGTGTCGCTCATGGCGCCTTGGTGAACGCTGGCGCGGGGCTGGTCAAGACGCGTTGCATGGAAACGCGAGCGCGCTATAGCGTCCGCCATGCGCACCGCCTCGGTCCACCGCAAGACGAATGAAACCGACATCGCGGTCGAGGTCAACCTCGACGGCAGCGGCGTCTATGACGTGTCGACGGGCATCGGCTTCCTCGATCATATGCTGGAGCAGCTTTCGCGCCATTCGCTGATCAACCTGAAGGTGCGCGCGGTGGGCGACCTGCATATCGACCAGCACCACACCACCGAGGATAGCGGCATCGCGATCGGCGAGGCGGTGGCGAAGGCGCTGGGCGACCGGCGGGGCATCACCCGCTTCGGCCACGCCTACGCGCCGATGGACGAGACGCTGACCCGCGTGGCGATCGACATCTCGGGCCGGCCCTATCTGGTCTGCAAGCTGGGCTTCACCCAGTCGAAGCTGGGCGATTTCGACACCGAGCTGTTCGAGCACTGGTTCCACGCCTTCGCGGGCGCGGCCGGGATCACGCTGCACGTCGAGAATCTCTACGGGCGCAACAATCACCATATGGTCGAAAGCGCGTTCAAGGCCCTCGCCCGGGCGCTGCGCGCGGCGGTGGAGATCGATCCCCGCAAGGCCGATTCGGTACCCTCGACCAAGGGGACGCTGGGCGGAAGCGCGGGTCATGGCGGTTGAGCGCATCGCGCTCGTCGATTATGGCGCGGGCAATCTGAAATCCGTCGAGAACGCGTTGCGCGCCGCCGGCGCGGGGAACGTTCTCGTCACGTCCGACGCGGAGGCGGTGCGCGCCGCCGATCGCATCGTCCTTCCCGGCGTCGGCGCGTTCGCCGCCTGCATGGGCGCGCTCTCGGCGCTGCCGGGGATGGTGGATGCCCTCGACGAGGCGGTGCGCGAAAGGGCCCGCCCCTTCCTGGGCATCTGCGTGGGCATGCAATTGCTCGCCGACGCGGGCGAGGAGCATGGCCGCCAGCGGGGGCTCGGCTGGATCGGCGGGACGGTGCGCCTGATCGAACCCGCCGACCCGTCGCTGAAGGTGCCGCACATGGGCTGGAACGACGTCACGCCGGCCGCGCGCCACCCGCTCGTCGCGGCGGGCGAGGCTTATTATCTGCACAGCTACGCCTTCCATCCCGCCGATCCGGCCGATCTGGTCGCGCGGACCGATCACGGCGGCCCGATCACGGCGGCGGTGGCGCGCGACACCGTCATCGGCGTCCAGTTCCATCCCGAGAAGAGCCAGGCCTACGGCCTCGCCTTCCTCGCCCGCTTCCTCGCGTGGCGGCCCTGAAGAGCAAGAGGCTGAGGAGAAAGAGGCCATGAGCCTGATCGTCTATCCCGCGATCGACCTGAAGGGCGGACAGGTCGTGCGCCTGGCCATGGGCGACATGGATCGCGCCACCATCTATGGCGACGATCCCGCCGCGCAGGCGCGCGCCTTCGCCGACGAAGGCGCCGATCACCTCCATGTCGTCGATCTCGACGGCGCGTTCGCGGGCACGTCGGTGAACACCGGGGTGGTGGAAGCGATCATCAAGGCATTTCCCGGCAAGGTGCAGCTCGGCGGCGGTATCCGCCACCGCGCGGCGATCGACCGCTGGCTCGGCCTTGGCGTCGATCGCGTCGTGATCGGCACCGCCGCGCTCGAAAATCCCGATCTGGTGCGCGAGGCGGCGCGCGACCTGCCCGGCCGCATCGTCGTCGGCGTCGACGCGCGCGACGGCATGGTCGCCACCCACGGCTGGGCGGCGGTGTCCGACATGCCGGTCGCCGATCTCGCCAACCGCTTCGCCGATGCCGGCGTCGCCGCCCTCCTCTTCACCGACGTGGGGCGCGACGGCCTGCTCAGCGGCTGCAACATCTCGGCCACGGTCCGGCTCGCGCGGCACACCAGCATTCCCGTGATCGCCAGCGGCGGCATTGCCGAACTGGGCGAGATACTGGAGCTGGCGCGCTATCATTCGGAGGGGATAGAAGGCGTGATCACCGGCCGGGCGCTCTATGACGGGCGGCTGCGCCTCACCTCCGCGATCAAGGTGGCGCGCGGCGAATGACCGTCCGGGTCCGCATCATCCCCTGCCTCGACGTGGCGGGCGGGCGCGTGGTCAAGGGCGTGAACTTCGTCGACCTCGCCGATGCGGGCGATCCCGTCGAGCAGGCGAAGGTCTATGACCGCGCGCAGGCGGACGAGCTTTGCTTCCTCGACATCACCGCGACGCATGAGGGGCGCGGCACCATCCTCGACGTGGTGGCGCGCACCGCCGCCGTCTGCTTCATGCCGCTGACGGTGGGCGGCGGCGTGCGCGGCGTCGAGGATGCGCGCGCGCTGCTGCTCGCGGGCGCGGACAAGGTGGCGGTGAACTCCGCCGCCGTCGCGCGGCCCGAGCTGGCGGCGGAACTTGCCGGGCGCTTCGGCAGCCAGTGCGTCGTGGGCGCGATCGACGCGCGCCGCTCCGCGCCGGGGCGATGGGAGATATTCACCCATGGCGGGCGCCGCGCGACGGGAATCGACGCGGTGGCGCACGCGCTCCACCTGGCCGAACTGGGCGCGGGCGAGCTGCTCGTCACCTCGATGGACCGCGACGGCACGCGCGACGGCTATGACCTCGACCTGATGCGCGCGATCACGTCGCGGACCAGCGTGCCCGTGATCGCGAGCGGCGGGGTCGGCAGCCTCGCCGATCTCGTGGCGGGCGTGAAGCAGGGCGGCGCGAGCGCGGTGCTTGCCGCCTCCATCTTCCATTTCGGCCAGCACAGCGTCGCCGAGGCGCGCGCCGCGCTGGCCGAGGCGGGATTGCCGGTGCGAAGCTGATCGGAGCGCCCGCTTACCAGCAGCGATGCCAGCGGCAATATTGGTGCCGCGACGCCCAGCGCCGGTGCTGCCAGTAGCGCCCGTCGCGATGGACCGGGCGGTGCCAGCGATGATCCCGGCGCGGGTAGTGGCGGTAATAAGGCCGGGCGGGGGCGTAATATTGCGCCGCCGCCGGCGTGGCCATGGGGATGTTGATCCCCGCGAGCGTCGCCGCGGCCAGCGCCACGGAAAGCAGTTTGCGCATGATGTGGCTCCTTCTCCTCAAGCCGCCCGCGAGCCCGTGGGCGCCGTCGGGCATCGAGGGGGCGCAACCTGCGCCCGCGCGAATGAACTCGCGCTGAGGCGGCCGTTCATCGAAAAGCAGGGTAAGCCGGCGCGCCGCGGAGTCGGAACGGCTTACATTAACCCCGTTCCTTTTCCCGC
>Ga0182749_1002164_pt1 | contig 14584 bp, 16 predicted proteins | sample eDN3rd37CKraftMG_FD_128875 | JGI IMG/M metagenome (GOLD analysis project Ga0182749, IMG submission 128875) | Enriched Miracle-Growth compost microbial communities from Emeryville, California, USA - eDNA 3rd pass 37_C Kraft MG (version 2) (version 2) ...
GCTAAGCGGATTACCGGGTCGGAACCGGCTTTTCGCCGCGATAATCGTAAAATCCGCGCTTCGTCTTGCGCCCGAGCCAGCCTGCCTCGACGTATTTCACCAGAAGCGGACACGGGCGGTACTTCGAATCCGACAGCCCCTCATACAAAACCTGCATGACGCTGAGGCAGGTATCGAGCCCGATGAAATCAGCAAGTTCCAGCGGTCCCATCGGATGATGCGCGCCGAGCTTCATGGCCTTGTCGATCGCCTCGACAGTGCCGACGCCCTCATAGAGCGTGTACACGGCCTCGTTGATCATCGGCAGCAAAATGCGGTTGACGATAAAGGCCGGGAAGTCCTCCGCAACGGCCGTCGTCTTGCCGAGACTTTCGACAAACGCCTTGGCCGTGGCGAATGTTTCATCTTCGGTGGCAATGCCGCGGATGAGCTCCACCAGCTCCATCAGCGGCACCGGATTCATGAAGTGCATACCGATGAAGTCTTCCGGCCGGTCCGTCGTGGCCGCGAGACGCGTGATCGAAATCGATGACGTATTGGACGCCAGCATCGCCGTCGGCTTCAGATGCGGACACAAGGCCGCGAAGATCTTGTGCTTCAGGCCTTCGTCTTCGGTCGCCGCCTCGATGACGAGATCGCAATCGCCGAAGGCTTCCAGCGTCGGTGCGTAGCTGATGCGCTCTAGCGCCTTGTCGCGATCGCTTTCCTTGATGGCGCCCTTGGCAATCTGCCGCGCGAGGTTCTTGTCAACCGCTTCGAGACCTCTGTCGAAGGCCTCTTTCCTGAGGTCGTTCAGCGCGACGGTGTAACCCGACAGCGCCACGACATGCGCGATGCCGCTGCCCATCTGCCCGGCGCCGATGATCCCCACCCTGCTGATGGTGCGCGCAGGCTGAACGCCGGCCTTGCTCTTCTCCATCAGCTTTTGGGTCTGGGCCATGAACAAGTGTCTCCGTGACTTCAGCCGTTACGTTCAGCGACCGGCCTTCTGCAGTTCCGCGTCCAGCTCCGGCAGAGCTTGAAAGAGATCGGCAACGAGTCCGTAGTCCGCGACTTGAAAGATCGGCGCTTCTCCATCCTTGTTGATGGCGACGATGACTTTCGAATCCTTCATGCCGGCGAGATGCTGGATGGCTCCCGAAATACCGACCGCGATGTAAAGGTCCGGAGCGACCACCTTGCCGGTTTGCCCCACCTGCCAATCATTGGGAACAAAACCGGCGTCGACGGCTGCTCGCGACGCGCCCATCGCCGCGCCAAGGCGATCCGCGACCGGCTCTATGTATTTGGTGAAGTTTTCGCCGTTGCCCATACCGCGGCCCCCGGAAATGATGATCCGCGCCGACGTCAGCTCCGGACGGTCCGATTTCGTGAGCTCAGCCTTCTCGAACGTAGAAACGCCAACGGCGGAAGGCGCCGAAACCGTTTCAATCGCCGCCGATCCGCCCTCGCCGACTGCCGGGAACGCAGCCGTTCGGACGGTGATAACCTTCGTTTTTTCCGATGACTGCACCGTCTGAATAGCATTGCCGGCATAGATCGGCCGCTCGAACGTATCGGGCGAGACAACCTTCGTGATGTCGGAAATCTGCATGACGTCGAGTTTCGCCGCGACGCGTGGCAGGATGTTTTTGCCGAACGCAGTCGCCGGCGAAACGATGGCAGCGTAGTTTCCAGCAAGCGACAGAATAAGCGCGCTCACTTCCTCCGCGAGACCGTGCGCGAGTTGCGGCGCATCTGCGACCAGAACCTTGGAAACGCCGTCGAGCTTCGCCGCACTTTCCGCCGCCGCCTTCACATCCGATCCCGCGACGAGAACGTGAACGTCGCCGCCAAGCTCCTTAGCCGCAGAGAGAGCCTTCGCCGTTGCAGGCGCCAGCGCCCCGTTGGAAAGCTCGGCAAGTAGCAGTGTAGCCATCAGAGAACCCCCGCATCGCTTTTGAGCTTTTCGACAAGCTCGGCAACGCTTCCGACCTTGACACCCGCCTTGCGCGTCGGGGGCTCAGTAGTCTTCAGCACTTTGAGGCGCGGGTTGATGTCGACGCCCAGATCATCCGGCTTCTTCACATCTAGCGGCTTCTTCTTCGCCTTCATGATATTTGGCAGTGAAGGATAGCGCGGCTCGTTCAAACGCAAATCCGTTGTCACGACAGCCGGAAGTTTCAGCTTGATGGTCTCGAGGCCGCCATCGACTTCGCGCGTAACGGTAACGGAACCGGAGTCGGGAACGACCTTCGATGCGAATGTGCCCTGCGGCCAGTCGAGAAGGCTCGCGAGCATCTGCCCCGTCTGATTACTGTCGTCGTCGATGGCCTGCTTGCCGAGGATGACCAGGTCCGGCTTTTCGGCGTCGACCACCGCCTTCAAAAGCTTCGCGACAGCCAGGGGCTCGACGATTGTGCCATCAGGAGTTTCGATAAGGATGGCGCGATCCGCACCGATTGCTAGTGCGGTCCGCAAGGTCTCTTGCGCCTTGGCCGGGCCGATGGAGACGACGACGACCTCTTGCGCGCCGCTTTTCTCTTTCAGGCGTACCGCCTCTTCGACAGCGATCTCATCAAATGGGTTCATGGACATCTTGACGTTCGCCAAGTCGATTCCAGAGCCATCCGGTTTGACGCGAATTTTGACGTTGTAGTCGACGACGCGTTTGACCGGCACAACGATTTTCATGCCATTCGCCAGCGGACTGGCGCTCCTGTTGTTTGTTGTTACCCGCGCTTGGATCGGCGCAGGCTTTTGCGGCGCGATACCGCCGCAGTTCGTTTGATGTGGCCGCTGAACATGGTTGGAAAGCTATAAATCCGCCTGCCCGCTGGAGTTCTCGCAGCTGCGAAGGGCAAAAGTTAAGGTCCGCTTGTACTCAAGTCAATCGCTGCCTCGTCGCGGTGCACACCCGCTCGTGGCAAGGGTAAATAAGCTCCGGGGATGAACCGGATGCGACCATTACCGGTTCTTGCCCGGCACCCACAAAACGTCGCTTTTGCCCTGGTCGTTCACATACCGGCTGGCAACAAACAGGAAATCAGAAAGTCGGTTGATGTACTTAAGAGCAGGAGCGCTGACCGGCTCTCCGGGGAGGCTTGAAAGCTCAACCATCATACGCTCCGCCCGCCGCGAAACGGTACGCGCAACGTGCAGCGCAGCAGCCGCGGCCGAGCCACCCGGAAGAATAAACGACCGCAGGGGATCGAGGGACGCGTTCATCATGTCTATCTCGTCTTCGAGGCGCTTTACCTGCGCGTCGGAAATCCGCAAAGGCTCGTACGGAAGCTTTTCCCCACGATCCGGAACACAAAGATCCGCACCGAGATCAAAGAGATCGTTTTGAACGCGAAACAACATCGCATCGACGTCCTGCCCCGTCAGATGCACCCGGGCAACGCCGATATGCGCATTGGTTTCGTCAACCGTTCCATAGGCTGCAATGCGTGGCGACGTCTTTGGAACGCGTTCGCCAGTTCCAAGCGCCGTCGTTCCGGCATCGCCCGTCTTGGTGTAGATGCGATTGAGTACGACCATCGATCGAGTCCCGAATTGCGTATTTTGCGCGGAATTTGGGCGGTTAGACCCGCACTCGGCCTTTAGTGGGACACAAAGACATAGGCAAGAATGATCAGAATGGCCAGAAACTGCAAGCCGATCCGCCAACGCATTAACTTCTGGCTGAGATTGGCATTATTGCCTTTCATCATCGTGTGCAGCCCGTAGAGCAGCACCGCGAGGACGGCAAAGACGGCGATAGTACTTGCATGATAGAGGATTGTTTGCATTCGCCCGATCCGCTTTTAACGCTGGAAGTTGGCTTAAGCCTTCGAGTTCAGCCCGGCAATCACCAAGTGGCCGCGCGGCGTGCACCAGCCGCCGGTCTCATCCCCGACGGAATGCCAAGTATTACGCATTTGAAATTTGCTCTCGTCAGTAAAAGCCTTAATCCTTGCCGTGCATCGTATTCGGCTCCGGCTCCGAGGCGGGTATTTCCACGCTCCAGCCCCATGCACTTTCGACTTGAGGCCACGTGACAAACCAGCAGTCGGCATGTCGGAAATATCGGCCGTCGTCTCGCTATGGCGTGAGCTGGCGCCTTGGCATCGCGGGAGCCACGCTGTCCATGGTGTTTGCCGCGCCCCTTTGCGCCGAGGACGCCAAACCGACCGACCCGAACGCTGCGCGGAAGATTCTTGAGCAAAAGCGCCAGCAACTGAACGATAACGCGGCAAAGGAGCAAGCGATCCGCTCCGACGTCGTTGAACTCGGTGCAGAACGTGAACGGTTGAATTCGCGGCTGATCGAGACAGCAAATCTGATCCAGCGCGGCGAAGCGAAAATGACCGCAATCGAAGGTCGGCTCGCAGAGTTACAAGAGCAGGAACGGCTCGTCCGCGGTTCGCTGGAGCAGCGACACGGGCAGATCGCGGCGCTTTTGGCGGCTCTGCAGCGGATCGGACGCAATCCGCCGCCCGTCCTCGTCACCCGCCGCGAAGACGCGCTCAAGATGGTCCGCAGCGCCATGCTGTTGTCTTCGGCATTCCCCGAACTCAAAGACAAAGCCGTCGAGCTGTCCACCAAGCTCGCCGAACTGCAAAAGGTGATGGCCGGCATTCGTACCGAGGGTGCGCATCTCAAGGCCGAGACGGATCGTCTCAACGAGACGCGCACGCGCCTCGCGAGTCTGATGGAAGCCAAAAAACTGACGCTCGCCGACCGCCAGACTCAGCTGGCGGCCGTGCGTGTCGCGAGCGCCGAGATTTCCAAAAACGTCACCAATCTCTCGGACCTCATTACGCGTCTCGACCAGACGGTTACTGAGAAAACCGGGCTCGGGGCATATAACAACGAGCTGAAGAGCGAGCAGCAAGCTGCAGCAGCAGCCACGCCGCCGGCCTCCGGGCCGCAGGTCATTACACCCCCGCCCGAGGGCCCGCCTTCCTCATCCGAAGATGTCGCCAATAGAAACACTGCCGTCGCGGCTCCCGTAGCCGCAGCGACCGAAGCTGCGGCAGAGGCTGCGGCACCACCCGCAAAGGTCGCCATATTAACGCCACCGCCACCCACCAAGCAGTCGATCATTGAGCTCGCGCCTTCCGGCGGGTCGCTCATTCCCGGCAGTCCTGGCCGCATCAAACCGGCGATTCCCTTCGCGTCCGCTCGCGGTAAGCTACCCCTTCCGGCGCAAGGTCGGCGTGCGTTGGATTTCGGAGACAAGACACAATATGGCGGCCAGTCGAAAGGCATCGTGATTGAAACGCGTTACGCGGCCCAGGTCACTTCGCCGTGCGACGGGTGGGTTGTTTACGCAGGTGAATTTCGCAGTTACGGGCAACTCTTGATCATCAACGCCGGCGACGGCTATCATGTTCTGCTCGCGGGCTTGTCGCAGATCGACGTTCAGCCAGGTCAGTTCGTGTTGGCCGCCGAGCCTGTCGGTACAATGAGGGGTGGTCAAAGAAGTTCGCCGGTTTCGGCGCAAATAAGCGGACCCGTTTTATACGTGGAACTCCGTAAGAATGGGCATCCCATCGATCCCGATCCCTGGTGGGCATCAGGTCAGCAGAAGGTACAAGGCTAATGCGCAAGACAGACTACGCGTTCTGGACATTCCTGCTGATGACGGGATTGGCTGGAGCGACCACACTGCTCAACGTAACCCAAACGTACTCGGCGACGTCCTCGCAGAATTCCGAGCTCTATAAGCAGCTCGATCTCTTCGGCGACGTTCTCGAACGCGTGCGCTCCGACTACGTTGAAAAGCCCGACGATACGCAGCTTATCGAAGCGGCGATCAACGGCATGCTGTCGTCGCTCGACCCTCACTCGTCGTATATGAGCCCGAAAAACTTCCGCGATATGCAGGTGCAGACACGCGGCGAGTTTGGCGGCCTCGGCATCGAGGTCACGATGGAGAACGGCGTTATCAAGGTCGTCTCTCCGATCGACGATACGCCCGCGGCCAAAGCTGGCCTGATGGCCAACGACCTCATCACACACCTGGACAACGAGGCCATCTCGGGCCTGACGCTTGAACAGGCTGTCGAGAAGATGCGCGGTCCCGTCAACACCCCGATCACGCTGACGGTCGTCCGGAAGGGCCGCGATCAGCCGTTCGACGTCAAGGTTGTACGGGACGTGATCCGCATCAACCCGGTCAAATACCACGTCGAAGGCGACGTCGGGTATGTGAAGATTTCGACCTTCAACGAGCAGACGCACGCGAACCTCGTCAAAGCCGTAGAGGCGCTCGACAAAAAGATCGGTCCGAACGTCAAGGGCTTCATCATCGACCTCCGCAATAACCCCGGTGGTTTGCTCGACCAGGCGATTGCAGTTTCCGATGATTTCCTTGAGCAGGGCGCGATCGTTCTGACCAAGGGTCGCAACAACGAAGAGACCCAGCGGGCCAACGCGCATGCTGGCGATATAACGGACGGCAAGAAGATTGTTGTGCTGATCAATGGCGGATCTGCATCGGCGTCCGAAATCGTGGCCGGCGCTTTGCAGGATCATAAACGCGCAACGCTCATCGGTACGCGCTCATTCGGCAAGGGGTCCGTGCAGACGATCATCCCGCTTGGAGCCAATGGCGCAATCCGGCTGACCACGGCGCGCTATTACACGCCGTCGAACCGATCGATCCAGGCAAGAGGCATCGAGCCGGATATCGTCGTTGCCGAGGCGATCCCGGACGATCTGAAAGCCAAGATCGGCGCAGAGAAGCCGCGCGGTGAGGCGAGCCTCCGTGGCCACCTTATCAATCCTGACGGTACCGATAACGACGGCAAGAACGAAGAGTCCGGCTCGTCATCGTATGTCGCCAAGGACGCCGACAAGGATACGCAGCTGCAATATGCACTCGACTTCCTGCACGGCACGGCGAAGGGACCGGAGGCTGCAAACAATGCGCCTGCGGGATCGACCCCGGCCACCACGCCGTCCACGGACACGAAAAACAAAGGCGATAACGGCGCCAAGACGCCGCCGACCGATGACGACAAAAAGCCGACGCCCAACTAAGCCAGGGGCGTAGGCATCGAACTTCGAAGGGCGCCCCAAGAGGCGCCCTTCGTTTTGCGCAGGATTGATGTTTCTTCGCCGGGCTTGCGAAACCGCCCGGCTGCCGGTTCCGAGAAAGAGCACGCCATGACGAACAACCTGACGCCACCGTCCGATCCCGCAACACTGCCGTACCGGCCGTGCGTCGGCCAGATGGTCATCAACCGCGACGGGCTGATTTGGGTTGGGCGCAGGGCCGATTCCGAAAAGGATGCCGAGGGACGCGGAACCTGGTGGCAAATGCCGCAAGGCGGCATCGACCCGGGAGAAGACCCGGCGACCGCCGCACGGCGCGAGCTGTTTGAAGAAACCGCCATTCGCTCAGCCGATGTGATTGCCGAGCTACCACGCTGGCTGACTTATGATCTGCCGCCTGAACTGATCGGCCGAGCCTGGGGCGGCCGTTATCGCGGACAGAAGCAACGGTGGTTCGCTTACCGGTTCACCGGAAGCAACGACGAGATCAACATCATACCGGCTGCTGGTCTCGAAGCCGAATTCGTCGAGTGGCGATGGGTTCGAGTTGGCGACCTCATCGATCTGATCGTGCCTTTCAAACGCGAGGTCTATCGCGAAGTGCTCGCTGCGTTCGCACCGCTGGCAAAGCCAGAGAAGCGATAGGCGCGGGCTAAAACGCCCGACAAACTCTCCGAAAACGCGCAATTTGCATCGGGCTGTTCCGAATGTGACAGCCTAATGTCATAAGCTTGCTATGTTTTTCCAACATGATGACGAATCATGGCACACTTTTATCCACAGACTATGCACAGGCTCCGCGAATGACGTTCCTGCCCGATCCATCCGACTTGTCGCGGACGGCGCTGCCGTTTCGTCTGTGCGTCGGTATCATGCTGCTTAACCGGGACGGCCTCGTCTGGGTTGGCCGCCGCCGTCCGAAATGGGTGAGCGATCATGCGGCGCACATCTGGCAAATGCCGCAAGGCGGCATCGGAAAATACGAACCGCCACGCATAGCAGCGCTCCGCGAGCTTCGCGAAGAAACCGGCGTCACGAGCGTCGAGGTCGTCGCTGAACATGCCGAGTGGCTGAGCTACGAGCTGCCGGCAAACCTCCTGGGCGTCGCCCTCAAGGGTCGCTATCGCGGACAGCGGCAAAAATGGTTTGCTATGCGCTTCCTCGGCGATGACACGGAAATCGATATCAAGCCCAAGGAAGGCACCAAGGCCGAATTTGAGACGTGGCGATGGGCGCCGATGGCGAGCGTTCCGAAGCTGATCGTGCCCTTCAAACGAGACGTCTATGAGCGCGTCACGTCCGCGTTCGGTTATCTCGCCGGCTGATTACTAGATTTAAAAGCCGATTATCGGGAGCGACCTGACCCGACAATTTGTGCGTGTGCCGAGAAACCGCCAATACACATCAATCGGATCGCTCCCGTGTCATCACTATCGGTGTCGATTCGTTAAAATGCTGTTAATCTATCCGTATGCGCCACATCACAAGGGGGTTCAGGTTGTCGATGCCAAATATGGCACGCCCGTTTCTAGTGACGTCGAAAACAAAAAAGCCGGACACGTGGTTCCGGCTTTCGACTTCGCATGTATGGGCACAAACTACGCAGCGCGCGCCAACAGCCGTTTCAGTTCGTTGACGAGCGTATCGGCCATTCTCTTCGCATTATCATCCTTCGCGGTCGCAAGATCGGCTTCCGCGGCCTTGAGCTCGTCCGCGATGGCGGCCGACGACATCTCGTCGACATCGTAAGCCTTCTCGGCGAGCACCGTCAGACGCGACGGATCAACTTCCGCGAAACCCGATTTGACGAAGAGCCGCCGTTTCGACCCAGCCGCCGTTACGTCGAGAACACCCGGCCGTAGCGTCGCGATCACCGGCGCGTGCCCTGCGAGCACAGCAAACTCGCCATCCGAACCCGGTACGACGACCTGATCCGCATCGATCGAAAGCAACACCCGCTCCGGCGAGACGAGTTCAAACTTGAATGTGCCTGCCATGGTTATCCGCTACCTTGGTAATCCCCGTTGCCTTGCCGCGTGACTGTCAAGCGCTCGGCGGTGTTTCGTCACCATCGTCCTCAGCTCCGGCCTTCGCTCTGACCTCTTCCGGCGTCTGCAGCTTGGTCCCGCAGAACGGACAGAAAAAAAGCGGATGATCGACGAGACCCGGCTCTTCTTCTTCGAGGTCGACGAGCCCGACGGTCATGTAGATCACGCCATCAGGTCCGACGGTAACAAGCGGTTCGAAATCGCCGCCTTCAAGTGCTTCCTTCAGCTCCTCGCAGCAGCTTCCAAACTTCGTCGCGGCATCCGCCATTTGTCTTATCTCCTGAAGGCGCGCGACGATGCGGAACTGCAACCCGTGACGCTGACCGGTTTACGCAGCTTCCGCAAGCTTCTCAGCCTTCGCGATCGCCTCATCGATAGTACCGACCATGTAGAAGGCCGGTTCCGGAAGGTGATCGTATTCGCCCTCGCAAAGTCCTTTGAAAGCTTTGATCGTGTCGGCGAGCGACACGAGCTTGCCTGGCGAACCGGTGAAGACTTCGGCCACGTGGAACGGCTGAGACATGAAACGCTCGATCTTACGTGCGCGCGCCACGGTGAGCTTATCTTCTTCCGACAGCTCATCCATGCCGAGAATGGCGATAATATCCTGCAACGACTTATACTTCTGCAGGATCGCCTGAACCTTACGAGCGACCTGATAGTGCTCTTCGCCGACGACGCGTGGATCGAGCATGCGCGACGTCGAATCGAGCGGATCAACGGCAGGATAGATGCCCTTTTCAGCAATCGAACGCGACAGCACCGTTGTCGCGTCCAAATGCGCAAACGAAGCGGCGGGCGCGGGGTCGGTCAAGTCGTCGGCCGGAACATAGATGGCCTGAACTGATGTGATCGAGCCCTTTTGTGTCGTGGTGATGCGTTCCTGCAGAGCGCCCATGTCAGTCGCCAACGTCGGCTGATAGCCAACCGCCGAAGGAATACGGCCGAGAAGTGCCGACACTTCGGAGCCCGCCTGCGTGAAGCGGAAGATGTTGTCGACGAAGAACAGCACGTCCTGGCCCTGGTCGCGGAAGTGTTCGGCAACTGTCAGACCCGAAAGAGCGACGCGTGCACGGGCGCCCGGCGGCTCGTTCATCTGGCCGTATACCAGCGCGCACTTCGAGCCCTTCGCCGAGCCGTTGTTCTTCTTCGGGTCGAGGTTCACCTTCGACTCGATCATTTCGTAATAGAGGTCGTTGCCTTCGCGCGTCCGCTCACCGACGCCCGCAAACACCGAATAGCCGCCGTGGGCCTTCGCGACGTTGTTGATCAACTCCATGATCAAAACGGTCTTGCCGACACCGGCACCACCGAAGAGGCCGATCTTGCCGCCCTTGGCGTAAGGCGCGAGCAGATCGACGACCTTAATGCCGGTGACCAGAATCTGCGCTTCGGTCGCCTGATCCTCGAAAGTCGGCGACGGCTGGTGAATGGCGCGAACCGCGCTCGTCTTGATCGGACCGGCTTCGTCGACCGGCTCACCGATGACGTTCATGATGCGGCCGAGCGTTTCGTCGCCAACGGGAACCGAGATCGGCGCACCGGTATCGGTCACTTCCTGACCGCGAACCAGACCTTCGGTCGAGTCCATGGCGATCGTGCGGACCGTGTTTTCGCCGAGGTGCTGCGCAACCTCGAGCACGAGCCGGTTGCCGTGGTTCTGCGTCTCGAGCGCGTTCAAAATCTCTGGCAGTTGCCCTTCAAAGGACACGTCGACGACGGCGCCCGTGACTTGATGAATCTTCCCTACGTTCTTAGCCATTTTTATCTCCAGCGGAATTGTATCAGGCGACGGTCAGCGTCACGGGGATGTTGTTGCGCGTCGCCTTGGAATACGGACAAATCTGGTGTGCATCTTCAATCAGCGCTTGAAGCTTGGCCTTGTCGGCGCCGGGTATGGACAACGTCAGCTCGGCCTTGAGAGCAAAGCTCGTCGCATCCTTATCGAGCTCGACCTTGCATCCAACCTTCGCTGCTTGACCGTCCAGCCCGTGCTTCTTTGCAAGAAGCAGAACGGCCTGACCGAAGCACGCCGACCACCCGAGCGCAAAGAGCTGCTCAGGATTATGCCCCTCACCCGACCCGCCCATCTCCTTCGGCAGCGCCATTGCAAGCGCGAGCTTGCCGTCATCGAGAACGGAACGGCCATCGCGGCCGCCTTTTGTCGTCGCATGCGTGACATAAGCCATGGATCTAGCCTCCGGATCAGAGCGCTTCCGCGCCTGAAATGATCTCGATCAGTTCTTTCGTGATGTTGGCCTGGCGCTGCCGGTTGTACCTGATCGTCAGCTTGTTGATCATATCGCCCGCGTTGCGCGTCGCGTTGTCCATGGCCGACATACGGGCGCCCTGCTCGGAGGCCGCGTTTTCGAGAAGCCCGCGGAAAATCTGCGTCGAGATATTGCGCGACAGCAGAAAGCCCAGGACTTCCTCTTCGCCCGGCTCGTATTCGTGGATTGCCGTTGCGCCCTTCGCTGGTTCAGCGCCGGTCTCTTCGACCTTCGCCGGAATGAGCTGCAACGCCGTCGGCTTCTGCGAAATGACCGACTTGAACTCGGAGAAGTAGAGCGTCGCGACGTCGAACTCGCCGGCCTCAAACATCTCGAGCACTTTGCTCGCGACGCCTTCCGCATGCCCGAAGTTCAGCTGGCGGACGCCTTGGAAGTCTTTGCGTTCGACAATCGACTTGCCGAGGTCACGGCGCAGGTTGTCGGCACCCTTGCGGCCGACCGTCATGATCTTGACGGTCTTGCCACTGGCAAGCAGCCGCTGCGCGTCGGCGCGGGCGAGCTTCGCGATGTTCGAGTTGAAACCGCCGCACAAACCGCGCTCGGCGGTCATGACGATCAAGAGATGCACCTGGTCCTTGCCCGTACCGACGAGCAACGGCGATGCACCGGCCTTGTCCGCGACTTTCGAGGCGAGACTTCCGAGCACCGTCGCCATCCGCTCGGCGTAAGGCCGGGCAGCTTGCGCAGCCTCTTGAGCGCGGCGCAGCTTCGCCGCGGCGACCATCTGCATCGCCTTCGTGATTTTCCGCGTCGCCTTCACCGAGGCGATGCGGTTGCGCATATCTTTTAAGCTGGCCACCCGAGCGTCCTAATCCGATCTGAGCCAATCTCCCTCTCCCCATCCATTATGGAGAGAGGGTCGGGGTGAGGGGCGGCGGCAAATGCCGGATCGCGCCTCAGCCCCTCACCCTGGCCCTCTCCCCGCGCGCGGGAAGAGGGAAATCATCAAGCCGCAAAACCCTTGGCGTACTTGTCGAGGAACTCGACAAGCTTTTTCTCCGAGTCAGCCGAGAGAGCCTTCTCTTTGGCAATCGTTTCGAGAAGCGTCTTCTCCGAGCGAAGTCCGGCGAGAACGCCCTGCTCGAACTTGCTGACCGCCGAAACCGGGATCGCGTCGAGGTAGCCGCGCGTACCGGCGAAGATCACAGCGACCTGCTCTTCCATCTTGAGCGGCGAGAACTGCGGCTGCTTCAGAAGCTCGGTCAGGCGTGCACCGCGTGCCAGCAGCTTCTGCGTCGCGGCGTCGAGATCCGAGCCGAACTGCGCGAAAGCCGCCATTTCACGGTACTGCGCCAGCTCGCCTTTGATCTTGCCGGCGACCTGCTTCATGGCTTTCGTCTGCGCCGACGATCCGACTCGCGACACCGAGAGACCGACGTTCACCGCCGGACGAATGCCCTGATAGAAGAGATCCGATTCAAGGAAGATCTGACCGTCGGTAATCGAAATCACGTTCGTCGGAATGTAGGCCGAAACGTCGTTGGCCTGCGTTTCGATGACCGGCAGCGCCGTCAGCGAACCGTTGCCCGACGCGTCACCGAGCTTCGCGGCGCGCTCAAGCAAGCGCGAGTGGAGATAGAAAACGTCGCCCGGATAGGCTTCGCGCCCCGGCGGACGGCGAAGCAGCAGCGACATTTGACGATAAGCGACGGCCTGCTTGGAAAGATCGTCATAAGCGATCACGGCGTGCATGCCGTTGTCGCGGAAGTACTCGCCCATCGTGCAGCCGGTGAACGGCGCGAGATACTGCATCGGAGCGGGGTCCGAAGCCGTCGCAGCAACGATGATCGAGTATTCGAGCGCGCCGCGCTCTTCGAGGACCTTCACGAACTGCGCAACCGTCGAACGCTTCTGACCGACAGCGACGTAAACGCAATAAAGCTTCGCGCTCTCGTCGTTACCGGCGTTCAAAGACTTCTGGTTGAGGAAGGTGTCGAGAATGACCGCCGTCTTGCCAGTCTGACGGTCGCCGATGACGAGCTCGCGCTGCCCACGGCCGATCGGGATCAGCGAGTCGATCGCTTTGAGGCCCGTGGCCATCGGCTCGTGCACCGACTTGCGCGGCAGAATGCCAGGCGCTTTGACGTCGACGCGCATCTTCTTGTCGAACTTGATCGGGCCCTTGCCGTCGATCGGATTGCCGAGGCCATCAACGACACGACCGAGCAGGCCCTTGCCCACCGGAACCTCGACGATGGCGCCAGTCCGCTTGACGGTGTCGCCTTCCTTGATCGTCCGGTCGTCGCCGAAGATAACGACGCCGACGTTGTCGGCTTCAAGGTTCAGCGCCATGCCGCGGATGCCGCCGGGGAACTCGACCATTTCGCCCGCCTGGACGTTGTCGAGACCGTAGACCCGCGCGATACCGTCACCAATCGACAGCACCTGGCCGATTTCGGAAACTTCGGCTTCTTTGCCGAAATTCTTGATCTGATCCTTGAGGATCGACGAGATTTCTGCGGCCCGGATTTCCATTTGACGTAAGACCCTCTTCCCTGGTCGTTTTTTTCGGTTGCCGGAGCCTCGAGGGGCCCCTTGTTTCACATGCTGTCTCAATAAAACGCCGCCCGGTTCTCGCCCGCGCGGCGCCATGAATTCTCGGCTTTTTAGGTGCTGGCTTCGCTCAATGCCACCTTAATGTTCTGCAGCTTGGTCTTGAGCGAAGAATCAATCATCCGGCTGCCGACCTTGACGATGAGCCCTCCAAGAAGGCTCGGATCGACACGCGACTGCAGCGTTACATCCTTGCCCATCGACGCCTTGAGCGTCTCTTTGAGAGCCGCAACCTGCTCGTCACTGAGCGGCACCGCGCTTGTCACCTCGGCGGCGATTTCGCCACGCGCCTTGGCCGCGAGCGTCCGATAAGCTTTGATAATATCTTGGATGACGAACAGGCGGCGATTACTCGAAACGAGCTTGAGGAAGTTAGCCGCCAAGCCGCCGATGCCCGCCTTGTCGATAATGACAGCGATCGCACGGGCCTGGTCGTCTGCAGCGATAACCGGGCTCCGGACGAGACGGACAAGATCCGGACTCTCGTCGAGCAACCCCTGAAACGTCACGAGATCCTTCTCGACATCCGAGACATTGGAACTCTCGTTCGCGAGCTCGAACAGAGCCGAAGCATAGCGCCCCGCCACGCCTTCAACGATGGTATCGTTAGTAGCCACGTCGCTCACACCGTCGCGCCCTTAGGCGCATAGAGGGCTGGGCACGAAA
>Ga0182749_1002167_pt1 | contig 14578 bp, 16 predicted proteins | sample eDN3rd37CKraftMG_FD_128875 | JGI IMG/M metagenome (GOLD analysis project Ga0182749, IMG submission 128875) | Enriched Miracle-Growth compost microbial communities from Emeryville, California, USA - eDNA 3rd pass 37_C Kraft MG (version 2) (version 2) ...
GACGTGTCGACCTGCGTGAAGACGCTTTCGCCGCAATACGGACAGCTGATCGTCACGGGCACGAGCATGCGCTCACTCCGGAAGGAACAACGCGACGAGATCGTTGAGGAACCGGCGGCCGCTTTCGGTCGGGCGAAGCTGCGCTGTGTCCGCTTCGAGCCAGCCCTTGCTGCGCGCATCTGCGAGCGTCGCCGCGGCGGCTTCGAGCACGAGGCCGGTGCGCTGCTCGAGCTCGTTCATCGGCACGCCCTCGTTCAGGCGCAGCGCATTCAGCATGAACTCGAACGGCCGCTGCGCCTCGTCCACGGGCTCGGCTGTTCCGAACGCCTCGCCGCGCGCGGCACGATCGAGATAGCTGCGCGGCAGCTTCACCTTCGCGGTGCGCACGATCACATTGCCCCGCGCGTCGGTGATCTTGCCGTGCGCGCCGGCGCCGATGCCCAGATAGTCGCCGAACGTCCAGTAGTTGAGGTTGTGCACGCAGCGGCGGCCGGGCCGCGCATAGGCCGACACTTCGTATTGCGCATAGCCGGCTTCGGCGAGGCGGCCCTGACACGCCTCCTGCATGTCCCAGGCGAGATCCGCGTCGGGCAGCGCCGGCGGTTTCGCCGCGAACAGCGTGTTCGGCTCCAGCGTCAGCTGGTAGTGCGAGATGTGCGAAGGCTGCAGCGCGATGGCCCGCTCGACGTCCGCCAGCGCGCCTGCGAGCGTCTGCTCCGGCAGCGCGTACATCAGATCGAGATTGATGTCGTCGTAGCCCGCGTCCTGCGCGGATTTGACGGCGCGCTCCGCCTCGGCTGCCGAGTGGATGCGCCCGAGACGGCGCAGCATGTCGTCGTCGAAGCTCTGCACGCCGAAGCTGATGCGCGTCACGCCGGCGCGCAGGTACTCATCGAAGCGCCCGTGCTCGACCGTGCCGGGATTCGTTTCGAGCGTGATCTCGATACCGTCCCGGAACGTGAACCGCTTGCCGGCGAGATCGATGATCCTCGCGATGGCGTCGGGCGCGAACAGGCTCGGCGTGCCGCCGCCGAGGAAAAGGCTGACGAGAGGGCGACCTCCGAGCGCGTCGCCGAACTGCGCGAGATCGCGATCGAGATCCGCAGCGAGCGCGCCGATGTAATCATCGACCGGCAGCGCGCCTGCGTGCGCGTGCGAGTTGAAGTCGCAATACGGGCATTTCCGCACGCACCACGGAATGTGGACGTAAAGCGAGAGCGGCGGCACGGTCAATGGCATGGATGTGTGGGGAACGGCGGAGTTGCGGTTTCGCGAGCGGAGATCATGCGCCGCCCCACGAGATCAAGGCAGCATGGTCGGATCAGCCCGGGCTCGCCAGCAGCTCGCGCAGGCGCGCGAGGGCGCGGCCGCGATGGCTGATGCGATTCTTGACGGCGGGCTCGAGCTCGGCCGCGCTCCTGCCGAGCGACGGATCGAAGAATACCGGGTCGTAGCCGAACCCGCGCTGGCCGCGCGGCTCGCGCAGGATGCGCCCGTGCCAGCGTCCTCCGGCGATGAGCGGGGCCGGATCGTCCGGCGCACGCAGTAGCACAATCGTGCAGTGGAACCATGCCGTGCGCGACGGGTCTTCGACGCCGTCGAGCGCGGCGAGCAGCTTCGCGATGTTCGCCGCGGAATCGCCATGGGCGCCGGCGTAGCGCGCCGAGTGCAGTCCCGGCGCGCCGCCGAGCGTGTCGACGCAGAGGCCGGAATCGTCGCCGAGCGCCGGCAGCCCCGAGAGGCGCGCCGCGTGACGCGCCTTGAGCAGCGCGTTCTCGACGAAGGTCGCCGCGGTCTCGGCGGCGTCGCCGATGCCGAGCTCGGATTGCGTGATCGGTTCCATGCCGCTGCCGGCGAGGATCTCTCGAATCTCGGCGAGCTTGCCGCGGTTGCCGCTGGCGATGACGAGCTTCATCGGCGCAGCGCGGCGCGTCAGCCCGCAAGCGCCTCGCGCTGGATCGCGCAGAGCTCGGCGACGCCCTTGGCAGCCAGCGCGAGCATCGCATCGAGATCATCGCGTCGGAACGCGTGCCCTTCGGCCGTGCCCTGCAGCTCGATGAAGCCGCCACCGTCGTTCATGACGACGTTCATGTCGGTGTCGCAACCGGAATCCTCGGCATAGTCGAGATCGAGCACGGGGACGCCGCGGTAGATGCCGACCGAAACGGCGGCCACCGCGCCGAAGATCGGCTCGCGTTTGATCGCGTTGCGCGCCTTCAGCCAGCGCACCGCATCGACCAGCGCGACGTAGGCGCCGGTGATCGCCGCCGTGCGCGTGCCGCCGTCGGCCTGCAGCACATCGCAGTCGAGGGTGATCGTGCGCTCGCCGAGCGCGACGCGATCGACGCAGGCGCGCAGGCTGCGGCCGATCAGGCGCTGGATCTCCATCGTGCGCCCGCCCTGGCCGCCGCGCGCCGCTTCGCGCTGCGTGCGTTCGCCGGTCGCACGCGGCAGCATGCCGTACTCGGCCGTGACCCAGCCTTCGCCCTTGCCGCGCAGGAACGGCGGCACCTTCTCGTCGACGCTCGCCGTGCAGAGCACGCGCGTGTCGCCGCAGGAGATCAGCACGGAGCCTTCGGCGTGCCGCGTGAAGCCGCGCTGTATCGTGATCGGACGCAACTGATCGGCGGCACGGCCGGATGGGCGCGCAAGGCTCATGCGAAAAATCGAGTATCGGCGGACGGGCCTTGGAGTTTACCATTGCGGCCCAGCCGAACCCGCGGGTTGACCGAATGCTTCGCAGCATGACCGCTTTCGCCAGCGCCGAATCCGACATCGGCCCGGGCACGCTTTCGATCGAGATGCGTTCGGTCAATCATCGCTATCTCGAGCTCGGCCTGCGCCTCCCCGAAGAACTGCGCAGCCTGGAGCCGCAGGTGCGCGAGCGCGTCGCCGCGCGGCTCTCGCGCGGCAAGGTCGATCTCGGTCTTCGCTACAAGCCCGCCGCGGCGGAGGCATCCGCGCTGGTGCTCGACGAAGCGCTGGTGGCCCGGCTTGCCGACACCGCGCAGGCGCTGGCGGCGAAGTTCCCGCAGCTCAACGTCGACTTCGTCTCGCTGCTCGGCTGGCCCGGCGTCATGCTGGAGCGCGAGACGGATCAGGAATCGCTGCGCCAGGCGGCGCTTGCGGTGCTCGACGAGGCGCTCGGTCAGATGGTCGCGACGCGCGAGCGCGAAGGCGCACGGCTCGGCGTCTTTCTCGGCGAACGGCTCGATGCGATCGAGAAGATCGTCGCCGAGGTGCGCGCACATCTGCCGGAAGTGCGCGCCGCGCTGCGTGCGCGCTTCGATACGCGGATCGCCGAGCTCAAGCAGCCGCTGGAGCCCGGGCGGCTCGAGCAGGAGATCGTGTTGCAGTTGCAGCGCATCGATGTCGACGAAGAGCTCGATCGCCTGACCGCGCACGTCGCGGAAGCGCGGCGCACGCTCGGCCTCAGGGAAGCGGTCGGCCGCCGGCTCGATTTCCTCATGCAGGAATTCAACCGCGAGGCGAACACGCTGGCGTCGAAGGCGGCCGATCCGCGCACGACGAACGCGGCCGTCGAGCTCAAGGTGCTGATCGAGCAGATGCGCGAGCAGGTGCAGAACCTGGAGTGACATGACCGGCACGCTCTACATCGTGGCCGCGCCGTCCGGAGCAGGAAAGTCGAGCCTCGTCAACGCGCTGCTCGAGCGCGAACCCGGCATCGTGCTGTCGATTTCGCACACGACGCGGCCGCCGCGCCCCGGCGACGTCGACGGCGAGCACTACCACTTCGTCAATCGCGGCGTGTTCGAGCGCCTGATCGCCGAAGGTGCCTTCCTCGAGTACGCCGAAGTGTTCGGCAATTTCTACGGCACTTCGCGCGAAGCGGTCGAGCCGCTGCTGGCGCAGGGGCGCGACGTGCTGCTCGAAATCGACTGGCAGGGCGCGCAGCAGGTGCGTCGGGTGCATCCGGACTGCGTCAGCGTGTTTATCCTGCCGCCGTCGCGCGAGGAGCTGGAGCGGCGGCTGCGCACGCGCGCGGCGGATCATCCGGCGACGATCGCGCGGCGGCTCGCCGAATCGCGCGAGGAGATCGCGCACGCGGGCGACTTCGACTACATCATCGTCAACGATGAGTTCGCCGATGCGCTGGCGGACCTCCGCGCGATCGTCACCACGCGCAGGCTGCGGCGCGAGGTGCAGCTGGCCCGCCACTCCGCGTTGATCCGCGATCTGCTGGCCTGACGCTTCGCCGGAAGGCGCGGCCATGACCGCCCGGCGCCGCACGCGTGCGGAGCGAACGTTCTGCGAACGACGTGTTCAGGAACGATCGCAAAAGTCCATGCCATCGGCTAAGGTAGCGCCGCCGCGCGCATGGCGGTGAAGCGACGACGAAATCCTTACGTGAGCGAAATCCGACCCGCTGCTGGCTCCGCCCTGATCGAGATCCGCGCGCTGCACACGAGGCTCGGCGGGAAACTCATCTTTGATGGCGTCGATCTCGACGTACCGCGCGGCAAGATCACGGCGATCATGGGCCCGAGCGGCACCGGCAAGACGACGCTGCTGCGCCACATCACGGGCCAGCTCGCACCGGATTCCGGCGAGATACGCGTCGACGGCCGCAACGTGCCGACGCTGCCGCGCGGCGAGCTGTTCGATCTGCGCGAGAAGATCGGCTATCTCTTCCAGAATTCCGCGCTGCTGACCGATTTCAGCGTGTTCGAGAATGTCGCGTTTCCGCTGCGCCAGCATCTGAAGCTGCCCGAGGATCTCGTGCGTAACGTCGTGCTGACGAAGCTGCAGGCGGTGGGCCTGCGCGGCGCTGCCGAGCTGATGCCGAGCGAGCTTTCGGGCGGCATGGCGCGCCGCGTCGCGCTGGCGCGCGCGATCGTGCGCGATCCGATGCTGATCCTCTACGACGAACCGTTCGTCGGGCTCGATCCGATCGCGCTGAATCAGGTGCTGCGTCTGATCCGCACCTTGAACGATACGCTCGGCATCACCAGCATTCTCGTCGCGCACGAGTTTGCGGCGGTCGCGCGGGTCGCCGATCAGGTGTATCTGATCGCCGGCGGCAAGGTCGCGGCTGCGGGAGCGCCCGCCGAGCTCGCGCGCGGCGAGTCGCCGTGGACGCGCCAGTTCTTCGGCGGCGACGCGGACGGACCGGTGCCGTTCCATTACCCGGCGCGCGACTACCGGCTCGATCTCGGCTTTCCGGCAACGACATGAGCAGCGTCATGAAACCCCGCGGCTCGTCGCGCAGGAACGAGCTTTCCATGTTCGGCGATGCGCTGGCGCAGGTCGGCGCGTGCGGGCTGTTCCTGCTTACCGTGCTGGCCGCGATCCCGCGCAGCCTGCGCCACATCAAGGAGACGATCCGCCAGATCTGGTTCGTCGGCGCGATGAGTCTCGTGATCATTACCACCTGCGGATTCTTCGTCGGCACCGTGCTCGGGCTGCAGCTTTATTACGTGCTGTCGATCTTCGGCGGCACGGCGGCACTCGGCACCGTGGTCTCGCTGTCGCTGTACCGCGAGCTCGGGCCGGTGGTGACCGCGCTCCTGTTCGCCGGGCGCGCGGGCACGTCGATCACGGCCGAAATCGGCCTCATGCGCGCGACCGACCAGCTCGCGGCGATGGAGATGATGGCAGTCGATCCGGTGGCCTACGTCGCCGTGCCGCGCTTCCTGGCCGGCGTGATCGCGATGCCGCTGCTCGCCTGCGTGTTCAATGCACTCGGCATCTTCGGCGCGCACCTGGTCGGCGTGACCTGGCTCGGGCTCGACAACGGCACGTTCTGGTCGAACATGACATCCAGCGTCGACGTGTGGACGGACGTCGTCAACGGCGTCTGGAAAAGCTGCGCGTTCGGCGCGGTCGTCGCGCTGATCGCGGTGTTCCAGGGCTACACGACGGCGCCGACCAGCGAAGGCGTCGCCTACGCGACGACGCGCACGGTCGTGTTCTCGTCGATCGTCGTGCTCGCGCTCGATTTCGTGATGACGGCGTTCCTGATGTGAGGCTTGGAAGGAAAGATCGAGACAAGGCGGAAGGCAGCTCATGACGCAGCGACGTTCGTATCAGGTCGGTACCGGCCTTTTCATCCTGCTCGGCTTTGCCGCGCTCGCGTATCTCGCGACGCAGACGACGTCGGTCGCGAATTTCCAGCAGGGGCCGAGCTACACGCTGAAGGCGCGCTTCAGCAACGTCGGGCAGCTGAAGTTGCGCGCGCCGGTCAAGGTGGCCGGCGTGCGCATCGGATCGGTGAAGGCGATCGATCTCGACCCGACGCGGCTCGAGGCGACCGTGCTGCTCTCCATCGACGACCGCTTCAAGGATCTGCCGGACGATTCCGCCGCCGCGATATTCACCAGTGGTTTACTGGGCGACCAGTACGTTGCGATCCAGCCCGGGGGCTCGCCGGACACGTTCAAGGACGGCGACGAATTCGTGCTGACGCAGTCCTCGATCCAGCTGGAGGATCTCATCGGCAAATTCCTCGTCGGCGGCGGTCCCTCCAAACCCGGGGACGCCCAGGACGGCAGCAAGCCCGCCAACCCCGATGACAACGAGCCCGGACACTAGGAGTCGCTTCATGTTTCGCACGTTGGGAATCGCCATCGTTCTCGCCGCCGCCGGTGTGGCTTTCGGCCCGCCCGCGATCGCGCAGACGTCCGGCACGCAGGCGGTGCTGCCAGATCAGGTGGTGCAGGGCATCGCCGACGAGCTGGGCCAGGCCATCGAGGGCCATCAGGCGGAGCTCAAGAACGATCACGAAAGGCTGATCAAGCTGATCGATGGCATCCTGCTGCCGCATTTCGACATCGACTACGCCTCGATCCTGGTGCTCGGCCAGTCTGCGCGCACCGCGACGCCGGAGCAGCGCGCGCGCTTTGCGCGAGCGTTCTACAACTCGATCGCGCACCGCTACGCCGAGGGCCTGCTCAACTACACGCGCGGCCGCGTGCGCGTGCTGCCGTCGAAAGGCGACATGAACGACAAGCGCACCATCGTGCGCACCGAGGTCGTGCTCGACGACGGCAAGACGCTGCCGGTCGACTACGCGTTCCGCAAGACGCAGGACGGCAGCTGGAAGGCCTACGATGTCATCATCGAAGGCATCTCCTACATTACGAACTATCGCAACCAGGTCGGCGCCGAGATCAAGAAAACGGGTCTCGATGCGCTGATCACGCGACTGGAAACGCAGGGCGACAAGGCGCTCCAGTCGATGGAGCAGGCGCAGAAGGGCGGCGAATGAGCCGCGCTCCCGCCGCGTTCACGCTGGAGCGCGCGGGGGCGAGCGTGCGCGTCGCGGGCGATATCGGCTTCGGCAACGCCCAGGACGCCGTCGCGCGCACGAGCGAGCTGTTCGCGGGCGGCGGCGATGTCACCGTCGATCTTTCCGGGCTCGAGCGTGCGGACAGCGCCACGCTCGGCGTGCTTCTGATCTGGGCGGCAACCGCCGCAGCGCGGGGCGTCGGGCTGCGGTTCGCGAATCCTCCGCAGGGGCTCAGGGCGCTCGCGCACCTCTGCGACGCGGAGCCGTTGCTCGGTCTTGCCTGACAGCCGCCGTTCCGTCCCGCAGCGATTTCAGGCGGAATCATTGATGAAGGGCGAGGGCGGCTGGGTCCAGCCTGCCCTCGCCCGCATGCGGGGGAGCGACGAAACCGCCTCAGCCGTGCCCGGTCGGCTGTTCCTGCTGCTGCTGCTGTTGCTCCTGCCGCTGCTTTTCGTACTCGCGCTGCTCGTTGAGCAGCTTGTCGACGTCGATGTCGTCGTTCGCGCCCTGCATCTGCTCGATGATGTCGGCCGGCGGCGAGCCGTCGTAGATCTCGTAGAGCCGCCGCTGCCGGTACGCGTCGCGGTAGAACACGTACGGATCGTAGACGCCTTCAAGCAGGCCTTCGGCCTCGATGCCGCGCGCGCGCAGCGTGACGAGATAGAAGATGTTCGGAAGGTATTCGGCGTGGTAGCGGAAGTCGTGATCTTTCGCGTACCAGGACACGGGATCGAAGTACTGGTCGACCGGCAGGCGCCAGAAATCTCGCACGGTGGTCGATCCGACGAACGGCAGCACGAGGTACGGGCCTTCCGGCACGCCCCATTTCGCCAGCGTCACGCCGAAGTCGGTCTCGTCGAGCGGGAGGTTCATCTCGCTCGCGGGATCGAACAGGCCGACGAAGCCGATCGTCGTGTTGACGACGAAGCGCCCGGTGTTGCGGATCGCCCGGCGCGGGTCGCCCTGCAGCACGTCGTTGATGATCGTGATCGGCATCTTGATGTTGGAGTAGAAGTTGCTGATCACGCGCCGCACGTTCGGCGAGGTGATCTTGCGGTAGCCGACCGCGACGGGGCGGATCACCGCGCGGTCCGCCGCGTCGTTGAACGCGTACATCTTGCGGTTGAACTTTTCCCACGGATCGTCGCTGCGCGGCTTGGCGATCGTGCAGCCCGCGAGGAGCACCAGCAAAGCAGACGCAAACAATCCGTGCAGGCCCGCGTTCAGGCCGGGGCGTGAGGCAATGAATCGCATTGGCAGATGTTTCGAAGGCGCGCGCCGCGCTTCGTCCTTGTCGTTGGGTGCGTTCCCCGCCGGCACAAGGCTACGCGAAAAGCGCCCGCACTTACATAAACGCGCTTTGAACGAGCGGCCGCGCGGCGCAGCATGCCCGCGCGGAGGGCCCGTTCCCGGCGCGGCGGCGGCTTTCCCGCTTGTTTGCGCTGCACAATGACCCGACGTTACAATGGCCCGTATCTAACGTCATGAATTGACGTCCCTTTTTTGCTGATTGGCGTGGAGCCGCTGGAATGGCACGTATTACCGTTGAAGATTGCCTTGAAGTGGTGAACAACCGCTTCGAGCTCGTCCTGATGGCGACCAAGCGCGCGCGCCAGGTCGCCAAGGGCGCACAGGCCAATGTCGTCGGCGACAACGACAAGCCGACCGTCATCGCGCTGCGCGAGATCGCCGAGCGCAAGGTCGATCAGGCGATGATCGACGAGATCGACCGCCAGGAGCGCGAGAAGAAGGAACGCGAGGCGCTCGAATGGGCCGCCGCCGAAGTCGACGACGATCTGTCCAAGGGCGGCGACGACCTGTGATGCATTCCTCCCGCCAGCACGCTCGCCAGCACTGTACGGCGGGACACCACGGAGCGGCCTGACGGCCGGTTCAGGGAGGCGGCCATGAACGGCGCGGCCCTGACCGCCCGGCCTGTCCCGACGAATCCGCCGCCCGCGGACGTGCGCGGGCTCGAGCAGCGCCTCTCTTCCTATCTCCCGGCCGAGCAGGTCGCGCGCGTGCGGCGCGCCTACGAGGTCGGCGCGCTCGCCCACGAAGGCCAGACCCGTCGCAGCGGCGAGCCGTACATCACCCATCCCGTCGCCGTGGCGGGCATCCTCGCCGAGCTCGGGATGGATGCCGAGACGATCATCGCGGCGATCCTGCACGACACGCTCGAGGACACCCGGCTCACGTCCGAGCAGATCACCGCGGAATTCGGCGCCACCGTCACCGAGCTGGTGGACGGCGTCACCAAGCTGGACAAGGTGCGCTTCCGCAGCCGCCAGGAAGCCGCCGCCGAGAGCTTCCGCAAGATGCTGCTCGCGATGGCGCGCGACCTGCGCGTCATCCTGATCAAGCTCGCCGACCGGCTGCACAACATGCGCACGCTAGGCGTGATGGACGCCGAGTCGCGCCGGCGCATCGCGCGCGAGACGCTCGACATCTACGCGCCGATCGCGCAGCGGCTCGGCATGAACCGCTTCAAGTCCGAGCTGCAGGATCTCGGCTTCCGCGCGCTCTACCCGGACCGCCACCGCGTCATCGCGGCACGCATCCGATCCGTGCTCGGCAACCGCCGCGAGGCGATGGCGCGCATCGAGCACGCTCTCGACGCGAAGCTCATCGAGGAGGGCATCCCGCACCGCGTGGTCAGCCGCATCAAGTCGCCGTACAGCATCTACTCGAAGATGAAGAGCGAACACAAATCGTTCGCGCAGATGATGGACGTGTACGGCTTCCGCGTGGTGGTCGACACGGTCGCGCACTGCTACCAGGCGCTCGGTGCGGTGCACTCGCTGTACAAGCCGCTCGAAGGCCGCTTCAAGGATTTCATCGCGATCCCGAAGGCCAACGGCTACCAGTCGCTGCACACGGTTCTGTTCGGCCCGTTCGGCGCGCCGATCGAGATCCAGATCCGCACCGAGGACATGGATGCCGTCGCCGAGCGCGGCGTCGCCGCGCACTGGGTCTACAAGACCGAGGCCGCGCCCGCGAACAGCGCGCAGACCCGCGCGCGCGAGTGGGTTTCGGGCCTGGTCGATCGCGAGACGCAGACGCCGTCCTCGCTGGAATTCATCGAGAACGTCAAGATCGATCTCTTCCCGGACGAGGTGTACCTGTTCACGCCGATGGGCGAGATCCTCGCACTGCCTCGCAACGCGACCGCGCTCGACTTCGCCTATTTCGTACACACTGATGTCGGCAATCACGCGGTGGCGGCGCGCGTCGACAAGAAGCTGGTACCGCTGCGCACGCGGCTTTCCAGCGGACAGAGCGTCGAGATCATCACGGCGCCCTCGGCGGCGCCGAGCCCGCAGTGGCTCGAGTGGGTCGTCTCGGGCCGCGCGCGCACCGCGATCCGCCAGCACCTCAAGCACCTGCAGCACGAGGACGCGGTGGACTTCGGCCATCGCATGCTCGACCGTGCGCTGGACGCGCTCGACAGCTCGCTCGAAGCGATCCCGCACCAGGTGCTCGATCGCTATCTCGCCGACAACAAGTTCAAGCGCCTCGAGGAGCTCCTCGCCGACATCGCCCTAGGCAACCGCATGCCGGATGCCGTCGCGCGCGCGCTCTTGTCGGCGCAGCCGACCGCGCCGCGCAGGAAGCGCGCCTCGAGCGACGAGAAGATCCTGATCACCGGCGCCGAGCGCGGCGTGCTGACCTTCGGCAACTGCTGCCATCCGGTCCCCGGCGACGAGATCATGGGCTACCTCTCGGCCGGCAAGGGCATCGTCGTGCATCGCGTCGAATGCCCGAACGTGCCCGAGCTCAACAAGTCGCCCGAGCGCATCGTCGACATCGCCTGGGACGCCGCCGTGCGCGGCGACTACAAGGTCGAGCTGCGCATCGAAGTGGCCAACAAGCCCGGCGTGCTCGCCCAGGTTGCGGCCGCGATCGCGGACGCGGGCTCGAACATCGAGAACGTCGAGTACAAGGAGCGCGACGGCGTGTCGGCCATTCTCCTGTTCACGATCGAAGTCGGAAACCGCAAGCATCTCGCCGACGTGATGCGGCGCGTGCGCAGGCTGGCCGTCGTCAATGCCGTGAAGCGGCATCCGGTGTGAGCCGCGCGCGTCGCGGGCGGCCGCACGCGGTATGCTTGGCCGCTCGCGATCCACTTCATTTCTGCAGCCATGCCCGCACCCGTCTCGACTTCCCGCGCCCCGAAGGCCATCGGCCCCTACTCGCAGGCCGTTCGCGCCGGCGACACGATTTATCTGTCCGGCCAGATCCCGCTCGATCCCGCGACCGGCGAGCTCGTCGCGGGCGATATCGTTGCGCAGGCACGGCGCGTCTTCGACAACATCCAGGCGGTGCTGGAGGCAGCCGATGCATCGTTCGGCGACGTGGTGCGCGTCGGCATCTATCTCACCGATCTCGGCAATTTCGCCGCCGTCAACGACGTCATGAAGCAGTACTTCGCCGAGCCGTACCCGGCGCGCTCGACGATCGGTGTCGCGGCCCTGCCGCGCGGGGCCGCGGTCGAAGTCGACATCGTGGCGACGACGGCGCGCTAGCTGCGCTTTGCCGATGGCATTTCGCGCTCAGCCGCCCAGCCGCAGGAACAGCAGCACGACGTAAGCTGCGAGCAGCGTGAACGAAGCGACCGCGATCGTCGCCTGCACCGCGAGCCTGCGAGAGAGGAAGCCCGGGATCGCGAGCACGATCCAGAGCAGCCGCATTGCCGTATCGAGATCGGCGACCACGCCGCCGGTGAGCATCCATTGCTGGAAGAACGAAGCCGGTGCGATCAGGAAGATCAGGCAGTAGAAAGGCCTGCGCTTGGCGATGAACGCTTCGACGATGTGCCTGCCGTCGAGGTGCAGGTCGCCCGGCAGCACGAGATAGGCGAGGAGATAGAGCACCACCGGCAGCACCAGCGATGCGACGTAACCGAAGAACGTCCATTCCGCCACTCGTTTCCACATGAACGAGACCCACCAGACCTCGAAGTGGGCGAGCAGCAGCGTCGCGACCGCGACGAACACCCACCACGCGGGAGCGAGCGCGCGCCCGTCACGGATCAGGCGCGCGATGCCGGACAGAAGCTGGGTGACGCCGAGGCCGATGATGATCGACAGCAGCACCGTGATGTATTCGAACTCGCTCACGCGGACGGCTTCTGCGGCAAGGGACGCGCGATCCTACCGCGCCGAGGTTCGCCGCGGCGCCGCTTGATACGCTAGAGAGATGCCGGCTCCCGCACGACCACGCACCAGGGCCGCGTCGACCGACGCCAGCCGCATGCCGGTGCGCAGCCTGCCCGGCGTCGGCGACGCGCTCGCAGCCCTGCTCAAAAAGCTCGGCCTCGAAACCGTGCAGGACCTCTGGTTCCATCTCCCACTGCGCTACGAGGACCGCACGCGGATCACGCCGATCCGCGAACTTCGACCCGGCGAGAGCGCGCAGGTCGTGGGTATGATCGAGGCCGTCGAGCGCGGGTTCCGCTATCGGCCGCAGTTGCGCGTCGCGATCGGCGACGATTCGCGCGCGACGCTGATGCTGCGTTTCTTCCACTTCAACCGCAGCCAGGCCGATCAGCTTGCGCCGGGCGTGCGGCTGCTCTGCTACGGCGACGTCCGGCAGGGCGCGCACGGCCTGGAGATGGTGCACCCGCAGTACACGCGCATCGTCGGCGAGGTCGCGGCTGCGATCGACGACCGGCTGACGCCGATCTATCCGACCACCGAAGGATTGGGCCAGAAGCGCCTGGCCTCCGTCATTGCGCGCGCGCTCGAGCGTCTGCCGGACGACGAGTCGCTCGAGCTGATTCCACCAGCGCTGCGAGAGCCGCTGCACATGAGCTCGCTCCGCGAGGCGCTGCTGACGGTGCATCGCCCGCCGGCGAACAGCGACGTCGCGCTGTTCGCGGCGCGCGCGCACCCCGCGCAGCAGCGCCTCGCGTTCGAGGAGATGCTGACGCATCACCTCGGCCTGAAACGCCTGCGCGCGCAGTTGCGGCGGCACCGGGCCGTGCCGCTGCGCGGCGACGGCACGCTGCGCGAGCGCCTGCGCGCCGCGCTTCCGTTCGCGCTGACGCGCGCGCAGCAGCGCGTGAGCGGTGAAATCGAACGCGATCTCGCGAAGACGGTGCCGATGCTGCGCCTCGTGCAGGGCGACGTGGGCTCCGGCAAGACGGCGGTCGCGGCGCTTGCCGCGCTCGCGGCCGTCGAATCCGGCCGGCAGGTTGCCCTGATGGCGCCGACCGAGCTGCTCGCCGAGCAGCACTGGCGTACGTTCAGCGCCTGGCTCGCGCCGCTCGGCATAGGGCCGGTCTGGCTCTCCGGGAAGGGCAGCCGCCGCGCCCGCGACGCGGCGCGCAACGCGGTGGCCGAAGGCGCACCGATCGCGATCGGCACGCATGCGCTGATGCAGGAAGACGTCGCGTTCCGCGCGCTCGGCCTCGCCATCATCGACGAGCAGCACCGCTTCGGCGTGCACCAGCGCCTGACCCTGCGCGACAAGGGCGCGGCGGACGGTGCGGTGCCGCACCAGCTCGTGCTGACCGCGACGCCGATTCCGCGCACGCTCGCGATGACCGCCTACGCCGATCTCGACGTCTCGGTCATCGATGAGCTGCCGCCAGGGCGCACGCCGGTGCAGACCGTCGCCATTTCCGACACGCGCCGCGCCGAAGTCATCGAGCGCATCCGCGCCGCCTGCGGCGAAGGTCGCCAGGCGTACTGGGTGTGCACGCTGATCGAGGAATCCGACGTGCTCGAAGCGCAAGCCGCCGAGACGGCGCACGCCGAGCTCGCCGCCGCGCTGCCGGGCCTGCGCATCGGCCTGGTGCACGGCCGCATGAAAGCTGCCGAGAGGCAGCAGACGATGGAGGCGTTCAAGGCCGGCGCGGTCAAGCTGCTCGTTGCGACGACGGTGATCGAGGTCGGCGTCGACGTCCCGAACGCGAGCCTCATGATCATCGAGAACGCCGAGCGGCTCGGCCTGGCGCAGCTGCACCAGCTGCGCGGGCGCGTCGGCCGCGGCAGCGTTGCGTCGAGTTGCGTGCTGCTCTATCACGCTCCGCTGTCGGCGATGGCGCGTGCGCGGCTCGAAGTCATGCGCGAGACCGGCGACGGATTCCGCATCGCCGAGAAGGATCTCGAGCTGCGCGGCCCCGGCGAGCTGCTCGGCACGCGCCAGACCGGGCAGCTCGAGCTCCGCGTCGCCGATCTCGCGCGCGATGCGCATCTCCTGCCGGCCGTGCAGCGCATCGGCGCGGCGCTGATGCGCGAGCACCCGGACTGCGTGCAGGGTCTGATCGAGCGCTGGATCGGCGCGTCTGTGCGCTACGCGGGAGCGTGAGCTGCGGTGAATTGC
>Ga0182749_1002168_pt1 | contig 14573 bp, 11 predicted proteins | sample eDN3rd37CKraftMG_FD_128875 | JGI IMG/M metagenome (GOLD analysis project Ga0182749, IMG submission 128875) | Enriched Miracle-Growth compost microbial communities from Emeryville, California, USA - eDNA 3rd pass 37_C Kraft MG (version 2) (version 2) ...
CACCGCGCCTTCCGGCTGGTCGATGCCGATCACCGCATCCTTGGGGATCGTGTCGCTGAACTCCTCCCGGCCTCGCTGGGCGGTGAGGTCGGATCCCTTGAGGATCGTCGTCGCCTCGGCGAAGGACTTGCCGGCGACCTCCGGCAGCGGCCCCGCCGAGACGACCAGGGAGATCTTCTGCTTCTCGCCGTATTCGGTGATCGTGGAGAGGTCGGTCCCGTCGGCGCCGTGCGCCGCGATGACCGTGCCCAGGGCGACCTTCGCGTCGAACTGCCGGGTGGACTTCTCGGCGTCGTAGGTGAAGTCGGCCTGGATGGCCTTGACCGCCGAGGCCTCGTCGAGCCCGGCCAGGGCGGGCAGCCGCAGCAGCTTCGGCCCGGTCGAGACGAGCAGGGTGATCGTGCTGTCCTTCACCACCGAGCTGCCGATCGACGGGTCGGTCTCGGCCACGGCGTCCTTGGGCACCGTCGGTGAGGTCGTGGTGCCGGTCTTCTCCGCCACGGTCAGCCCGGCCTCGGCGAGGATGCTGCGCGCGTCGGCCTGGCTCTTGCCCGCCACGTCGGGGATCGTGACGTGGGCGCCGGGACCCGCCCCGAAGTACCAGCCGGTGCCCCCGGCCAGGGCGGCGATGAGGATGACCAGGCCGAACAGCCAGAAACCCCGGCGCCGGCGGCGGTCGCTCTTCGTGGACAGGGCGGCGACGCTCTCGACGGCGACCGGCCCGGTGCGGTGTCGCGCCTTCGGGAGGAGCACCTGGGTCTCGTCGTCGCCGCGCGGAGTGGCGGCGGCCGGCAAGACCACGGTGCGCTGCACCGCCGTCGCCCCGGTCTCCGACTCCTCCCGCAGGATCGCCTCGGTCTCGTGGAGCTGGTCGAGCATGGTCTTCGCGTCGCGCGGGCGCTGGTCGGGGTCGCGCGCGGTGGCCCAGAGCACCAGCTCGTCCAGCTCCGCCGGCACTCTCGGGTTCTTGGTGCTCGGGGTCGGCACCGTGTCGTTGGCGTGCTGGTTCGCGATCTGGAACGCCTGCTCGCCCTTGTATGGCTGCTCCCCGGCGAGCATCTCGTAGAGCATGATCCCGACCGCGTAGATGTCGCTGCGGGTGTCGGCGACGCCCCGGGTGACGAGCTCGGGGGAGAGGTAGGCGATGGTTCCGAGCAGCGCGTTCCCGGTGGCGGTGTTGGCGCTGGCCGCCCTGGCCAGGCCGAAGTCGCTGATCTTGATCCGCCCGTCATCCGCCAGCAGCACGTTCTCGGGCTTCAGGTCGCGGTGGACGATCCCGCTCTTGTGCGCGGCGGCGAGGCCGGAGAGGATCGCCTCCATGATGTCGAGCGCCTGCACGGTGGTGAGCACCCGGTGCTCCTGCAGCAGGTCGCGCAGGGTGATGCCCGGCAGGTACTCCATGACCAGGTAGGCGGTCTCGCCGTCCTGACCCTGGTCGTAGACGTTGACCACGTTCGGGTGGGCGAGTCGCGCCGCCGACCTGGCCTCCTGGATGAACCGGGCCTTGTACTGCGAGTCGTCGGCGAGGTGGCCGTGCATCACCTTGATCGCCACCCGGCGCTCCAGCCGCAGGTCGGTGGCGAGATAGACGGTGGCCATGCCGCCGCGGGCGATGCGTGAGCGCACCTGGTATCTGCCGTCGATCAGGCGCCCGATCAGCGGATCCGTCGTGTTGCTGCTCACCCGTCGAGTCTAAAGTTGGCGTGCCTGAACGGCCGGTCGCAACACCGTGAACGGTGCTTTACGGGCCGGGCCGGCGCCGGCCCCCTGGTGAGGGATCAGAGCTGCTTCAGCCAGGCCCGCGCCGAGGCCTCCCACTTGGCGTAGGCGTCGGGATAGGCCGACAGCTGCACGGCCTGAGCGGCCTGGGTGACGGTCAGCGACTGCCACCCGGGGATGTCGAGCAGCCCACGGGTGTAGCCCCGGTTCGGGTTGCTGGGGCCGCCGAAGAACAGCCGGGCCGAATAGGTGGTGTCGCGCACCTGGGCCGGGGTTCCCCAGCCCGTGCTCGGCCGCTGCTGGAACAGTCCGAGCGAGTCGCGGTCGCCGTAGTCGAGGTTGCGCAGGCCCGATTCCTGCATCGCGGTGGCCAGAGCGATGACGAGCCCGTACTCCGGAACCCCGAGCGAGCGGCCGACGGCGACGATGGTCCGCGCGTTGGCGGTCATCTCGGCGGTCATCTGCGTGACCGGTCCCGAGCTGACGCTCGCGGCCGAGACCGTCGCCGTGGCCGAGGGGATGACCAGGGTGCGCCCGGCGTAGATGATGCTCGACCAGGTCAGGCCGTTGGCGTTGAGGATGGCCTGACTGCTGACTCCGAATGCCGTGGCGATCGAGCTCACGGTGTCGCCCGACCGGATCGTGTAGCGGTTCGGGACAGCGGACGGCGTGGCCGGCGTCGGCGTGGCGACTGCCGCCGTCGGGGCGGCGGCCGCCGTGCTGCCGCCGGGGATGGTGATCGACTGGCCGGGATAGATGATGCTGGACCAGCCGAGCCCGTTCGCGCTGAGCAGGGTCTGGGTGGCCAGGCCGAACTTGGCGGCGATCTTGCCGATCGTGTCGCCCTTCTGGATCGTGTACTTGCCGACGGCCGGCGCCGGCCGCGCGGCCGCGGCCGGGGCGATCGGGGTCGCCCCGTTGGTCAGCTTGAGCACCTGCCCAGGGAAGATCACCGACTTCCAGCCGAGCCCGTTGAGCGCGAGCACCGACGCGGTGGCCAGGCCGTACGCGCCGGCGATGCTGCTGACCGTGTCCCCGCCCTTCACCGTGTAGGTGGTCGGGGCGGCGGCGGTGCTCAGGGTGCCCTCGGCGACGGGGGCCGCAGGACGGGAGGCGGATGCCGTGGCCGACCCGAACGCGTCCTTCACCGCCTTGGCCAGGCTGTCCTTCGGCCGGTCGGGCTTCGGCTTCGCCTGAACCGGCTCGATCGGCCCGGTCACACCGAGGCCCACCGTCATGGAGCCGACCAGGACGAAGGGGAGGGTGTTCATGATTCCCCTGCTCACCCGGCGCTCCTTGGCGGCACGATGCCGTGCGTCGTGGTCCATGGTGTCCGTCATGCTGTCTCCGCCCTACTGCCGGCCCCCCAGGCAGGCGTGAATACGCTGCTGCCTACGGTGGCATGAATGTAATCCACTGTCAATTATCGGGGCGGATGTGGCGAGAGTTAATCTGTTGGAAACATTGTGACCCGGTGTGGGATGGAGCGGGACTCTGGCAGTCTGGGGGAGTGACTGACGCTTCCGATACCCGCTGGCTGACCATTCCCGAGCTGGTGGAGACGCTGGGCATCTCCGTCAGCAAGGTGCGCCGGCTGATCGAGGACAGGAGCCTGCTCGCGGTCAGGGTGGACGGCGTGCTCAGGGTGCCGGAGGTCTTCCTGCGCGACGGGGAGCCACTGGTCGAGCTGAAGGGGACTCTGGTCGTGCTCCACGACGCCGGCTTCAGCGACGACGAGGCCATGCACTGGCTGCTCACCCCCGACGACGTGATCGGGGCCCCGCCGATCGACGCGCTTCGCGCCGGCCGCAAGGCCGAGGTGCGCCGGGTGGCCCAGGCCTTGGGCTTCTAGAGGCGAGGCTTCTAGAGGCGCGGCTTCCGGGACGCGGCTCAGGCCGAGCGGCGGATGACGGCGCCGGCGAGGCTCACCAGCTGGTCCCGCGCCGACGAGCTGATCGGGGCCTCGGCGATCGCCTCGATCGCGCGGTCCAGGTTCCGGTCGATCAGCCGCTCGACCGCGTCGACCGCCCCGCTCTGCCTGATCGATGCCTGCAGCACCGAGACCTGATCGTCGTCCAGCTCCCCGTCGCCGAGCAGCTCGTCGAGCAGGCTGCGCGCGTTGCCCGGCATCCTGCTCCTGGCGAGGGCCACCAGCACGGTCCGCTTGCCCTCGCGCAGGTCGTCGCCTGCAGGCTTGCCCGTGGTGCCGGGATCGCCGAACACTCCGAGGAGGTCGTCGCGGAGCTGGTAGGCCACCCCGAGCGGGAGGCCGAAGGCGCGCAGGGCCGAGACCTGCTCCGCGCTGCCGCCGGCCAGGGAGGCGCCGATCGCCAGCGGAGCCTCGACGCTGTACTTCGCGGTCTTGTAGACGATCACGCGCTGCGCGCGGGACAGCTGCTGGTCATCGGGAACGCTCTGCCACGCCCGCTCCTCGAGCACGTCCAGATACTGCCCGACGGTGACCTGCGTGCGCATGGTGGTGAACTCCCGGCGGGCGGCGAGACGTGCCCGGGCCGACGGGAGGAGGGCGAGCCCGGCATCCAGCTGCTCGTCGCTCCAGCCGAGCAGGAGGTCGCCGAGCAGCAGGGCGGCCGATTGGCCGAAGCCCGTCGACTCGCCTACCCAGTGCTCCGCCGAGTGCAGGGTCTCGAACCTCTTGTGCGCGGCGGGCAGCCCGCGACGGGTGTCCGAGTTGTCCATGATGTCGTCGTGGACCAGCGCCGCGGCATGGAAGAGCTCGAGCGCCGCGGCGACCTGCACCACCGCGGGGAGCTCGTCGCCGGACCGGACGTCGTCGAGCGGGCCGCCATGGGGCGAGCCAGGGGAGCCGAGCCCCGACACCGCCTGCCAGCCCCAGTAGCAGAACAGCGCCCTGAACCTCTTGCCTCCGCGGAGGAGGTCGCGGGAGAAGTCGATGAAGGGGGCCAGGTCGTCCCCGATGGCGTCGAGCATCGGTCGCTGGCGGTCGAGGAAATCGTCGATGGCGGACTGAACGAGATCGACTAACCGGGTACTCTCAGCCACGGTCCTAGCCTAGCCAGGTGGCTGAGCATAGAATGAGGCCTGAAAGCGCGTAGATCTCTACTCGAAGGGAGTCACGGTGCCGCTGTCAGAGCAGGAACAACGTCTCCTCGAAGAGATGGAGCGCAGCCTCTATCAGAACGATGCCGACTTCGTCGCGGCGGTCGGAGGCCGGGGCGGTCGCCGCAACTACCGGACGGTCGTGATCGGGATCCTGGTCGCCATCGTCGGCGTCGCCGCCGTGGTCGCCGGCGTGGTGCTCCGCCAGCCGATCATCGGCATCGCCGGCTTCGTCGTCATGTTCGTCGGCGTGCTGCTCGCCCTCTCCTCGCCGAAGCGGGGCGCGCCGGCTCAGGAGAGCTCGGCCAGGCGGCCGCAGCAGCCGAGACAGGGCTTCATGGACAGGCTCAACGATCGCTGGGAGAGCCGTCAGGACGACCAGGACCGCTAGAGCTCCGGCGGCAGCCTCCGCCACCATCAGGGTCGACCTTCGGGTCGGCCCTTTTTTCATGCCCTTTTTCGGCCCGTGTGCAGCCTATGTGCTCCATTTCCCTCCACCCTGGCCTGCCCTGATATTGCAGGGATCTTTGGGTCGAACATGCGCGCACAAGGGCGAATTTCATTGTTATGTGGTGTGAAGTGGAGTAAAGTGGAGCAGACCCGAACTCTGGCCGGAAGAAATGGGGGTAGCCGCCGTGTTCCTCGGCACCTATGCCCCCAAGCTCGACGACAAAGGACGTGTGATCCTGCCGGCCAAGTTCCGTGCGGAGCTCGAGGGGGGCGTGGTGATCACCCGTGGTCAGGAGCGCTGCCTCTACGTCTTCAGCACCCGCGAGTTCGAGGAGCTGCACGACCGGATCCGCCAGGCCCCGGTCACCAGCAAGCAGGCCCGCGACTACCTGCGCCTCTTCCTCTCCGGCGCCAACTCCGAGGTTCCGGACAGCCAGAACCGCGTGACCATCCCGGCCACCCTGCGCAGCTACGCGGGCCTGGATCGCGAGCTCACCGTGATCGGCGCGGGCAACCGTGCCGAGATCTGGGACACCGCGGCGTGGGAGAAGTACTACGCCGAGCAGGAGACCGCCTTCGCCGAGACCACGGAGGAGGTGATCCCGGGGCTGTTCTGACGCCCCTTGCCCGCGACCCCCAGCCGTCCTCCCTGCTTCCACTTCCCCGGTGGCAGGTCGGACCGGATGGGGATCGGGGGCAAGGGTCCCGGCCCCGCTTCCCATGGCAGACAACGACATCCACATCCCGGTCATGCTGGAGCGCAGCGTGGAGCTGCTCGCGCCGGCGCTCGAGCGCGACGGCGCGGTGCTGGTCGATGCGACCCTCGGCATGGCGGGCCACGCCGAGGCCTTCCTCGAGCGCTTCCCCGGACTCGTGCTGGTCGGGCTGGACCGCGACCCCGAGGCGCTGGCGATCGCGAGGGAGCGGCTGGCCCGCTTCGGCGACCGGGTGCACCTCGTGCACACCGTCTACGACCGCTTCGCCGCAGCGCTCTCGGGCCTCGGGCTCGCCGAGGTCTCCGGCATCCTGTTCGACCTCGGAGTCTCCTCGCTGCAGCTGGACCGGACCGAGAGGGGCTTCTCCTACTCGAAGGACGCCCCGCTCGACATGCGGATGGACGGCACCTCCGAGCTGACGGCCGAGCGCATCCTCGCCGAGTACAGCGAGCAGGAGCTGCGCCGGGTCTTCTGGGAGTACGGCGAGGAGCGGCTCGCGCCGCGCTACGCGCAGCGGATCGTCGAGCGCAGGGCGAAGGCCCCGCTCACCCGCTCCTCCGAGCTGGTCGAGCTGATCATCGCGGCGACCCCGGCCGCCCTCCAGCGCAACGGCCACCCCGCCAAGCGGGTGTTCCAGGCGCTGCGGATCGAGGTGAACCAGGAGCTGGGGGTGCTGAGCCGCGCGATCCCCGAGGCCATCGACTCGCTCGAGGTCGGCGGGCGGATCGTCGTGCTCGCCTACCAGTCGCTCGAGGACCGCATCGTCAAGCGCGCCCTGGCCGCGGCATCCGCGTCCACCGCCCCGGCGGGTCTGCCGGTCGAGCTGCCGGAGCACCGGCCCGAGCTTCGGCTCCTGGTGCGCGGAGCCGAGCTGGCCACCGAGTCGGAGAAGGCGCGGAACCCACGGGCCACCCCGGTCCGTCTGCGCGCAGCAGAACGTATCAGGAGGGCCGCATGAGCAATCTCGCCTACTCGCTGCCGGCTGGCAGCCCGCGGCAGCAGCCGCAGGCCCCGCACATCGAGATCGTCTCCACCCGCCGCCAGCGCCGGGCCAGGCCCAAGCTGTTCTACGCGGCGGTCGGCGTCGGCGGGCTGTTCGTCATCCTGATCGCGCAGCTGCTGCTGAGCATCGTGCTCTCGGACGGCGCCTACCAGATCTCGAGCCTGCAGACCCAGCAGAAGGAGCTGGCCAGGGACCAGCAGACGCTCACCGAGCAGATCAACGTGATGCAGTCGCCGCAGAACCTGGCCGCGCGGGCCGGATCGCTCGGCATGGTGATGAACAACAGCAACCGCGGCTGGCTGAGGCTCTCCGACGGCAGTGTGCTGAGCGCCCCGGGCGCGGCGACCGCGGGCAGCGCCGTCGGCGGCGACCTGATCGGCAACGTGCTGCTCAGCCCCGAGCTGTCGACCATGCCGCAGCAGGCGCAGCAGGCGCAGCAGGCGCAGCAGGAAACGGCTGGCGCGCCTTCCGCCGCCGCCGCCGACGGATCGGTAGCGTCCCAGGGGACGGCATCGCAGGGCGCGATCCCGTCGCCGGTCACCAGGTGACCGCGGCAGCACGGAACGGGTAGGTACCGCAGGTGAACATCACACGGGGGAACCGGCGGCGCATCGCGGTCGCGGTGTTCGCGGTGTTCGCCGTGGTCGGGGTCTTCACGGTGCGCCTGGTGGACATCCAGCTGGTGCGCGCCGACGAGCTCAACTCCGAGGCCAAGGGCAAGCGGGCGATCGAGGTGACCGTCGCCGCCCCGCGCGGGGACATCGTCGACGCCAACGGCAACGTGCTCGCCGACAGCGTCATCCGTTACGACGTGACGGCGGATCCGAGCAACATCGGCGACTTCAGCCGCAAGAACGACGACGGCGGAACCACGCAGGTCAGCGTGATGGATGCCGCGGGCGAGATCGCGGCGCTCACCGGCCAGACCCAGAACGACGTCTTCCTGGCCCTCACCAAGGACCCGAAGGCCAACTGGGCGCTGGTGAGCAAGGGCGTCGACACCGAGACCATGCGGGCGATCCGCAAGCTGAAGATCCCCGGCATCTACTTCGAGAGCCGTCCCACCCGCACCTACCCCGACGGACAGGTCGCGGGGAACCTGGTCGGCTTCGTGGGCACCGACGGGCCGCAGAACGGCCTGGAGGCCACCGAGAACGAGTGCCTCAAGAGCACGGACGGCAGCGAGACCTACGAGCGCGGCGCCGACGGGGTGCAGATCCCGGGCAGCAGCGTCACCACCAAGCAGGCGGTGCCGGGCGGCACCCTCAAGCTGACCATCGACCGCGACCTGGAGTGGTTCGCGCAGCAGGCCATCGCCGAGCAGGGGACCGCGATCGGCGCCCAGTCGGCGACTGCTGTCGTCTTCGAGGTCAAGACCGGCCATCTGCTCGCGGTCGCCGACTGGCCGTCGGTCGACCCCAACGACGTGACCGCGACGGCCGAGGCCGACCCCGGAGCGCTGGGCTCTCGCGCCTTCACCGCGCAGTACGAGCCGGGCTCGGTGTTCAAGGGGATGTCCGCGGCCATCCTGCTCGACACCGGCATCGGCTCGCCGACGATGCAGGCGACCGTCCCCTCGACCTGGACCACGCCCGAGGGCGGCACGGTCCGCGACGCGGCCCCCCACCCCGTGCAGCGCCTGACCCTCACCGGGGTGCTGCAGAACTCCTCCAACGTCGGGATCTCGATGCTCGGCTCGAAGGTGCCGGCCAGCGTCCGCTACGACTACATGAAGAAGTTCGGGCTGGGCGAGCGGACCGCGGTCGACTTCCAGGGCGAGGCGAGCGGATACCTCCCCAGGTCCTGGGACGACCAGACCAAGTACAACGTGCTCTACGGCCAGGGCGTCTCGGCCACCGCGCTCCAGGTCGCCGGTATCTACCAGACCCTCGGCAACGACGGCGTCCGCCTGCCGCTGACCCTGGTGGAGAGCTGCACCAGGGCCGACGGGACGGTGGTCGCGCCGCAGTCCGGCTCCGGCACCCAGGTGGTCTCGAAGAACTCGGCCGAGACGACGGTGAACATGCTGGAGAGCGTGGTGCAGGGCGGCGAGCTCTCCAAGGCGGTGAAGATCCCCGGCTACCGGGTCGCCGGCAAGAGCGGCACCGCCGAGGTCGCCGAGAACGGGCGGTACAGCAGCGACCGCATCGTCTCCTTCGTCGGCCTCGCCCCGGCGGACGATCCGCAGTACGGGGTTCTGGTGACCTATACGAAGCCCGCTACTATGAAGTCTTCGGCCGCAGCGGCACCCACTTTCAACACGATCATGACCCAGGTCCTGACCAAGTACCGGGTGCCACCGTCGACGACCCCGTCTACGTACCCTGCGACGACCTGGTAGGAAATGAGGGCTGCGACCTGGTGACCGACGAGGATGCAGTGGCATCCACCATGCCGCCGGTGCTCAGACCCGAGCATCCGCAGGCCCGGCCCCTCGCCGGCCTGGTCGCCGAATTCGGCCTGCAGAGCATCGGCTCGCTCGACGGCGTCGAGGTGACCGGGGTCACGCTGCGCTCGACCGAGGTGCAGCCCGGCGACCTCTACGTGGGGGTTCAGGGGCAGAACAGCCACGGCGCCCGGTACGCGGCCGAGGCGGCTCAGGCCGGCGCGGTCGCCCTGCTGACCGACGAGGCCGGCGCCGCGATCGCGGCGGACAGCGGCCTGCCGATGGTGATCGTCGAGCACCCGCGCTCCGCCCTGGGCGACGTCTCGGCCTGGGTCTACCGCACCAACGAGCATCCGCCGCTGCTGCTCGGGGTGACCGGCACCAACGGCAAGACCTCGACCTCCTACGTCGTCGAGGCGATCCTCAAGCAGCTCGGCCTGGTCACCGGGCTGAGCTCGACCGCCGAGCGCCACATCGGCGACCTCAACGTGGTCAGCCGCCTCACCACTCCCGAGGCCAGCGAGATGCACGCGCTCCTCGCGCGGATGCGGGAGAGCGAGGTGCGCGCCGTCGCCATCGAGGTGAGCGCCCAGGCCCTCAGCAAGAACCGGGTGGACGGGCTCGTCTTCGACGTCGTCGCCTTCACCAACCTCAGCCACGACCACCTCGACGACTATGCCGACATGGACGAGTACTTCGAGGCGAAGATCGTCTTCTTCGAGCCGGAGCACGGCAAGCGCGGCGTGGTCTCGCTCGACTCGCCGTGGGGGGAGAAGGTGGTCGAGCGCTCGCGCATCCCGGTCACCACGATCTCCGCCACGCCGGGTGTGGTCGGGGAGTGGAACGTCGAGATCCTCGACGAGCGGGCCGCGTACACCGAGTTCCGGCTGACCGGCCCGGAGAACCGCTCGCTGGTCACCAGGGTCCCGCTGATCGGCTGGCACATGGCTGCGGATGCCGGGCTCGCGATCGTGATGCTCGTCGAGGCCGGCTTCGAGCTGGAGGCGATCGGCCACGCCATCCAGGACGGCATCCAGGCCTACCTGCCCGGCCGCACCGAGCTGGTCTCCGGCGAGCGGGGGCCGGCGGTCTACGTCGACTTCGGGCACAGCCCCGACGCCTTCCTCAACACCCTCTCCGCGGTGCGCAAGGTCACCCCGGGCCGGGTGATCATGCTGTTCGGCGCCGACGGCGACCGCGACAAGACCAAGCGGCACGACATGGGCAGGGTGGCCTCGGAGAACAGCGACATCCTGGTGATCACCGATCACCACCCGCGCTTCGAGGACCCGGACGAGATCCGGGCGATGCTCATCGAGGGCGCTGGCCTGGCCGAGCACCAGGCCGAGCTGCACGAGGTGAGCCCGCCGGAGCAGGCGATCAGGCACGCGGTCTCGCTGGCCAGGGAGGGCGACGCCATCCTCTGGGCGGGTCCCGGCCACCAGGACTACCGCGACATCCGCGGCGAGCGGACGCCGTACTCGGCGCGGGATCTGGCCCGCGCCGCCCTGCGCGAAGCCGGCTGGTCGTAGTGATCGCCATGAGTCTCGCCGGGATCGCGGCCGCGGTCGACGGCGCCCTGGTCCGCGCCCGCTCCGCCGAGACCGTCGTCGACGGCGCGGTGCAGACCGATTCCCGCCTGATCGTCCCTGGCGGGATATTCTTCGCCCTGCGCGGGGATCAGACCGATGGCCACCTCTACGCCGGCGCGGCCGCCGAGAACGGCGCCGCGCTGCTGATCGTGGAGCGCGAGCTCGAGCTCGACCTGCCCCAGATCGTGGTGCCCGACGGGCTGCTCGCGCTGGCCGCGCTGGCCCGCCATGTCGTCGCGACGGTCAGGGCCTCAGGCGGCCTGCGCGTGGTCGGCATCACCGGCTCGAACGGCAAGACCACGACCAAGAACATGCTCCGGGCCATCCTCTCCGGCCAGGGGGAGACCGTGGCCCCCCAGGGCTCGTACAACAACCAGGTCGGGGCCCCGCTGACCATGCTCCAGGTCGCCGACGAGACCCGCTACCTGGTCGTGGAGATGGGCGCGAGCGCCGAGGGCGACATCGCGCGCCTGATCCGGATCGTGGTCCCCGACATCTCGGTGGTGCTCAAGGTCGGCCTCGCCCACGCCGGGGAGTTCGGCGGCATCGAGGTCACCCAGCGCGCGAAGTCCGAGATCGTCACCTCCCTGCCGCCGACCGCGGTCGCGGTGCTCAACCGCGACGACAACCGGGTGGCGGCGATGGCCGAGCTGACCGAGGCGCGCCCGGTCTGGTTCGGCCTCGACGAGCGGGCGGACGTCCGCGCCGACGACCTGCGGGCGACAGCCGCGGGGACGGTCTTCACCCTCATCGTCGACGGGGCCAGGCACGAGGTGCGCCTGCGGATCCTTGGCGAGCACCACGTGATGAACGCCCTCGCCGCGATCGCGGTCTCGCGCGAGCTCGGCGTCCCGGTCGAGGCGGCGATCGCCGCGCTGGAGGGCATCGAGCGGGCCGAGCGCTGGCGGATGGAGGTGCTGCATCCGGCGGCGGGCATCACCGTCATCAATGACGGATACAACGCCAGCCCGGACTCGACGGCCGCCGCGCTGAAGACCCTGGCCCAGATCGTCGGGCAGGACCAGCGATCCGTCGCCGTCCTCGGGGAGATGAACGCCCTCGGCGAGTACGCCGACGAGGAGCACGACCGCATCGGGCGTCTCGTGGTCAGGCTGAACATCCACCGGCTCGTCGTGGTGGGCCATCGCGCCAGGCACATCCACAATGCCGCGGGCCTCGAGGGCTCGTGGGACGGAGAGTCGGTCCTCGTCGAGACGGCGGACGAGGCATACGATCTCCTTCGTGATGAGCTGCGGGCGGGGGATGTCGTGCTCGTGAAGTCCTCGAACGCCGCCGGGCTCCGTCACCTCGGCGACCGGCTCGGCGGGGTTGCCCCTGCGGAAGGCGGCAGCGCGTGGTAGGACTGCTCACCGCCGCCGCCGTGTCCATGGTCTTCACGCTGGTGCTGACCCCGCTGTTCGCGAAGTGGTTCCGGCGGCTGAACCTCGGCCAGTTCGTGCGGGCCGACACGCCGACCACCCACATGGTCAAGCGCGGCACCCCGTCGATGGGCGGCATCGTCTTCATCATCGCCGCCATAGTCGGCTATTTCGTCGGCCATCTGGTCGGCCGGGACCCGATCTCGGGCTCCGGGATGCTCGTGATCGGCATGATGGGCGGCCTCGCCCTGATCGGCTTCGTCGACGACTTCATGAAGGTGAGGCGGCAGAACAGCCTCGGCCTGAAGGGCGTCTACAAGATCATCGGCACCGTCGTCGTGGCCGTCGTGTTCTCGGTGCTCGCCCTGACCTACCGCGACTCCTTCGGCCACACCCCGGCCTCGACCGCGATCTCCTTCGTGCGCGACCTGGACCTCGACTTCGTCAAAGTCTTCGGCGTCGTCGTCGGGGTGATCGTGTTGATCGTCTGGGTCAGCCTGATCACGGTGAGCGTCTCGAACGCGGTGAACCTCACCGACGGGCTGGACGGGCTGGCGGCCGGCGCCTCGATCCTGGCCATCGGCTCCTACGTGATCATCGGCTTCTGGCAGTCCAACCAGTCCTGCTACAGCACGACCATCGACCCGGACACCATGTTCAAGTGCTACGAGGTGTCCCGGCCGCTCGATCTCGCCGTGATCGCGGCGTCGATCGTCGGCGCACTGATCGGCTTCCTGTGGTGGAACACCTCGCCGGCGCAGATCATGATGGGCGACACCGGCTCCTTCGGCCTGGGCGGCGCCCTCGCCGCCCTCGCGATCCTCTCCCGCACCGAGCTGCTGCTGGTCCTCATCGGCGGCCTGTTCCTCGTGATCACCGGCCAGGTGATCGTGCAGCGGATCTACTTCAAGGCGACCAGGGGCAGACGCATCTGGCGGGCCAGCCCGCTCCACCATCACTTCGAGATGAAGGGCTGGGCCGAGGTCACCATCGTGGTGCGGTTCTGGATCATCGCCGGGCTCTTCGTGGCCGCGGGCGTGGGCACCTTCTATCTCGAATGGCTCTCGCGCACCGAATGAGCGGCGCAGTCGAATGAGCGGCGCAGTCGAATGACCAGGACCGCAGCGGATGTCGCGGCCCTCAGCGGCTGGAGAGCCGAGTGGTCCGGCCTGAGGGTCGCGGTGCTCGGCCTCGGGGTGACCGGCTTCTCGGTCGCCGACACCCTCGCCGAGCTGGGCGCGGAGCCGCTCGTGCTGGCCGCGCGGGCGGACGAGGACACCGCGCGGGTGCTCGGGGTGATCGGGGTCCGGCTGGTCACCGAGGACCTCGAGGCCGAGCTGGCGGGCTTCGGGCCGGAGCTGGTCGTCGTCTCTCCCGGATTCAGCCCACGGCATCCGCTCGTCGTCGCCGCGACCGAGGCGGGGGTCCCGGTGTGGGGAGACGTGGAGCTGGCCTGGCGGCTGCGCGACAAGGTGCTCGGCGCGGACGGCGAGCCGGCGCCGTGGCTCGCCGTGACCGGGACCAACGGCAAGACCACCACCGTGCAGCTGGCGACCGAGATGCTGATCGCCGGCGGACGGCGGGTGATCGCCTGCGGCAATGTGGGCGTCCCGGTGCTCGATGCGATCCGCGACCCGGTCGGCTGGGACGCGCTCGTGGTCGAGCTCTCCAGCTTCCAGCTGCACTACCTGGACAGCATGTCGGCCTGGGCGAGCGTCTGCCTCAATCTCGCCGACGACCACCTCGACTGGCACGGCTCGGCCGAGGCCTACCGCGCCGACAAGGCGAAGGTCTATGCGAACACCCGCTCGGCCTGCCTCTACAACCTCGACGACCCGGCGACCAGGGAGCTGGTGGAGGAGGCTGACGTGGTGGAGGGCGCCAGGGCGATCGGATTCGGGCTCGGGCTCCCCGGCCCCAGCGACCTCGGGCTGGTCGACGAGTTCCTGGTTGACCGGGCGTTCCACGACGACCGGCACCGTGCCGCGCTCGAGCTCGCCACCCTGGACGAGCTCGCCGAGTCGGGCCTCGGCTCGCCGCACATGGTCTCCAACGTGCTCGCCGCGGCCGGCCTGGCCCGCTCGGTCGGGGTGGAGCCGGCCGACATCCGCCGGGCCCTGCGCGGGTTCAGGGTGGACCGCCACCGCACCGAGACCGTGGGGGAGGCGGGAGGCATCCGCTGGGTCGACGACTCGAAGGCGACCAACCCGCACGCCGCCCAGGCGGCGCTCGGCGCATTCGACTCCG
>Ga0182749_1002171_pt1 | contig 14571 bp, 14 predicted proteins | sample eDN3rd37CKraftMG_FD_128875 | JGI IMG/M metagenome (GOLD analysis project Ga0182749, IMG submission 128875) | Enriched Miracle-Growth compost microbial communities from Emeryville, California, USA - eDNA 3rd pass 37_C Kraft MG (version 2) (version 2) ...
CCCGCAGGCCCCTGCGCTAAATGGAGAGCTCCGGGCCTACGCGCGCTGACCCGATGCAACCAGAGGCAGGGGTCCCTTTTGGGAGCCGATAGGGGGTCCCGTTTCGATGCCGATTGACAGCCAGATTGTGCCGCTCGTGTCGAGGATTGGTCGAGGCAATGTTGCGTTGCCAACTTTAGGGCAGGGGCTCATTCACACTGCCGTCGCGGGCCACCACCATAGGGCTGGTATGTATTGTCCTCCGGACGGTAGGAACGGTATCTGGCAAAGCAAGACCGAATGTGTTCCGGCTCTGGTTGAGCTTCTTGCGTTTCGCCTGCGCTGAAGGCACTTTCAAATGCGGGCGCGGCCTCAGAGGAAGCGCTGATGATGCCCGTCGACTGTTCCGGTGAGTTTGTCTCGACGGAGGCGTTGGAGAACGGGGAAATGCACTCGCGTCTCTCTCCGCTGTAGGCGTTGTACCTGTTATCTCCAGGGTTATAGGAGCGATATCGTTCCGAACACCACGCAATGTGGGCTGCACTCAGCGCCTGGGTAGGCTGCAGTGCAGCCTCTGGCACGGCCGAGGCAGTCGTCACCGGGTCGATCGACCGGTTGGCATTGGGATCGTCGTCTAGAGCCTCTGAGGGAAACGGCGCTTGCGTTACCGTCTCCTCGGACTTTGGTTGCGAGTCATTAGGAGCGGCGCGCACGCTAGCCACCCTTGCGGGCTCGTCAGTCCACGGCACGGAAGTGCTCGCGCTGAACTGACGAACCGGTACGGGATCGGCGGTCAGATACACGATCGTGAGGGCGACCCCGCTCGCGAAAACGAGGAGAGTCAGAAAGAAACCGCTTACGAAGGCGAAAAAGTATTTCATGCCGCGCGTCCTGGTTCTTAGCTTAACCTCTGAAACAGCGCTCTCGGCTGGTAGTTCCCTTCATGTGGAGGAGGTTTCGAAGCCGCGGGTTCAAATTCCGCCGCTGCAATCAGCCCTTTCTGCGAACCTTTGCGCTTGCCGTTTGTTCGAAAGTGCCCGGAGTGACTGCCGGTCGGAGAATGGGAGAGAAAGATGCATAAGGATGAGGCCAAAGGTTCCGCGAAGAAACTGCGCGGAAACGTGAAAGAAGCTGCCGGAAAGGCGACCGGAGACGAGAAACTTCGCGCCGATGGGAAGGCTGACCGGATGGAGGGCAAAGTCCAGAAAGGTGTCGGGAAAGCCAAGGAGGCCGTGCGGGAAGCCTTGAAAAAGTAGCAACTAGGAATCGAAGAGCCAGTCCCAACGGGCTGGAGCGCATATCAGGAGCGGAGGGAATGAAATCGGGAGGCGCCGGACGCCCCCCGATTATCGCTAATTATATGGAAGCAGGGCCCGCCGATCTGCCAAGCCACTGATGAGCTTCCTCATCGTTCTGCGGCAACTGGCCAGTCGGTGTCATTTTATCCACGGCTTCCGGGATCGATGACGAAAGGCGCCTGAGCAGCTCATTGTAGTCCAGGCCTGTCTTTGCCGCCAATTCCTGAAGCGTGTCCCTGCCTATGGCTGTTTCAACCTGTTCGGGCGAGATGCCCTGAGACGGCCTGTCGGGGCTAACCCAAGAGTCTGCGGCCTCCTGCTGTCCGCCGTTCTTGAATCTATCGACAAGTTCTCCCACGCCTTTGCTGAGCGAGCCTCCCTCGCCGCCGCCAAACATTTTGCCGATTTCGCCGAGAATGCCGCCGCTGTTCTGGGCGCCGGTCTTCGCTTCCTGAAAGATTTGCCCCAGCTTATCGCGGTTCTGATAGCCGGCGACCGCGAGCAGCCCCAAAAGCGCAGCGAGCGACGGCATGGTGTTACGAGACGAAGCCATTGTTCATTCCTTTCTGAAGGTGAGCCCTAGGCGCGCCGGGTGACAGCGCCCCAGATGACCAAGACGATCACGGCGCCGACAATGGCGCCGATAAAGCCCGCGCCCTCATTGGCGCTGTACCACCCCAATGCCTGACCGAGGTATGAGGCGACGAACGCCCCCACGATGCCCAGGATCGTCGTCAAGATGAAGCCTTTCGGCTCGTTTTCGCCGGGCACGATGAACTTCGCCACGACACCGGCGACGAAGCCAATAATGATGGTCCAGATTATACCCATTCTCGGAATTCCTCGCTTCCGTAGGCAGTAGGCTATCCGCCGATGCCGCTCCCACGTTGTTGAACTGCATCAGGAAACCACACATGGCGCCTACGGACAAGCAGCGCGGCTTTCGCGCGACCCGTCGAGCCTTCCTTTTGACTAGTCTCGTGAACAAAGCTGGGCGGCCCGCCGCCATTTCGGGTTGAATGATCCATATGGTCGGGTCTGCTCTCTCTCAGGACTGCTCAGCGAGCTTGAGCATTGCGTAGCAATTCTCTCCTCCGGCCGAGACCTGCTCAAGTATGCTTTTTGCTTGTTCAAGCCATTCCTGGTGCGAGTCGTATCGGGTTTCAACGGCAGATGTCGGCTTTGCGGAAAGGAATGCCGGGCCATGGCTTAAGAACCAGCAGGCGCGCCCGACGAGGCGCCGGCTGCGGTCACGCAGCCAGGCATAATCCCAGAGCACGTCCAGCACCTCGCGTTTGACGCCACCGGCAGCAGTTGGATCTGAGTTGCCCTCATCGGGTGACTGGGCGGCAAGCGCAGCATGCAGATCGCCATAGTCCTGGCGGAGCTGTTCTATTGCGTATTGCAGGTCCGACTCGTCCTTGACCATGCCGAACCAGAGGTGGGGATCTATCTGGTTCACCAGCGGCGACGCTTGGAAATCGTCGGAAAATTGCATGGCCGTGAATTCATCGAGATCGATCTCCCGCTCAAGCAATGCGATGGCCTCCGCCTGCTTGACCAAGGCTTCACCGCTAGCTGTCACCGCCCGGTTCGACCCGCCATCCTCGGGGGCCAGATAAGCGCCGCCGTCATCCAGTACGGGGTCGATCTCGGCCACGAATTCAAGAAGCGGCGCTGCCCGGCTCAGCCTTACCGCCAGCTTTCCCAAAAGCTCTTGTGTTTGTGCATCCTTTCTCTGGCGCTCCAGATAGTTTTGTTGAAAGAAGAAGATGAACAGCGACACACCAATTCCCAGAAGGATCACGCCAAGCTGCGAAAAGGTATTGCGGTAGTACTCAAGCTGCTTTTCCTTGTGACGCTCGTCGCGCTGCGTGTAATGCGCAACCTGATTGTTGACGAAGAGCGACACGATCAGCAGTAACACGCCGAGCAGCCCGAGCATGGCGACCAGGGCATGGCCGCCGCCGATCATCCCATCAAATCCCATAGCCCTCCCTCCGTTGCTGCCACGCAGCGAGCGATGATCTCCAGTCCCGGATCCGCCTTCGAGGTGCAGCGCCCGCTACATCAGGGCTCGCGCGCGGTACGGTGAAAGTTCCCCTCGCCCTGAATGTTCAAGTTCTCAATTGTGACCGCAGCCGACCGGTCCCCATCGACGGTGAAGGTGACGGCGCTCGGTCCATAGGCGTTCTCGCCCAACGGCTGGTATGCGAAGGTATCGCGATCGATGTGGCGAAGAGGAAAGGCCGAAGCATCGGGGCCGAGCCTCATGACGAGACCGCCGTCCTCCTCCGAGATCTGCAGCGCGCCATAAAGCTCATTATGGTAGGCGCCGACATAGCTCATGGCAGGCAGGGCCGGCGAAGGCTGCAGGCGCGAATTTGCGGCGTCAAAGACGCGGCCATAGTCCGGCTTCATGACATCGGCCATCAGCCGGCCATAGGCGTCGACCCAATCTCGTTCGACTTCACCAGTGAATACGAGGTCGAGAAAGCTCCTGGCTACGGCCTCCGCAAGGCCGACGGGAGCGCCATTCGTCAAGACCGCAATGCCGAGATGCTCCGCCGGAACGAGGTGGACATTGGTACCGACGCCCAGGTTGAAAGCGCCCGAGTGGCTGAGATGGACCTGGCCATCCGGGCCGGCATCGACATTCCAGCCAAGGCCGTAAAATGGCGGAAAACCGCTTTCGGGCGATCCAGGTCCCCCTCCACGCGCGATCACCGGCTGGTGTGTCTCTGCAAGAGCCGCCGGTGTGACGATCTCCCTGTCATGCAGCTTGCCGCTACCGAGCTGGATCCGGAGCCACTGCCCGAGGTCCCGGGCCGTGGAACTGACACCGCCGGCGGGCGACTGCGCATCCGGATTGCGTGCCGGGCCGGAAGCCCATTTGTCGCCATCGCGAACCGAATTGACGGCGCGATTTTCCGCGGCGAGGAAAGCGGAATATCGTGAGCTGGTCCGGGTCATTCCGGCGGGGCGGTAGAGCCGCTCCTCCGACAATTCTTCCCATGACTTGCCGGCTGCTTTGGCGGCGGCGACCGCTGCTTCCGTCAAGCCGAAATTGGTGTAGGCGTAGCTCGCTCTGAACGGACCGGCCGCGTTGACATAGCGTAGCCGGAACAGGATTTCTTCCCGGCCAAAGCCCAAATCTTCGAGCAGATCGCCGCTGTGGTCGGGAAGGCCGCTCCGGTGAGAAAACATGTCTCGAAGGGTGACCGCGCGCGTCACCCAGGGATCCTGCAGCTCGAATCCTGGATCATGCTTTACGATTGGGTCGTCCCAGGCCACGATGCCCTCGCCGACGAGCGCGGCGACCACCGTGGACGCTACCGGCTTCGACATGGAGGCGATCTGGAACACAGTGTCGGAATCGACCGGTGCAGGCTTGCCCGCCTCGCGAACGCCATAGCCCTGGAGAAACGCGACGGCGTCGTCATGAACGATGACGACCGCCAATCCGGGGACGCCGGTTCGCGACATGCCATCGCGTATGATCGATTCCAGCTTGGGAATCGCCTCTGCGATGCGCTCCGCAGTGACCGTCTCGGAAAAGGCTGTATACGGGATAAGGCAGGTTGCAACCATCGCCGCTCGGGCCCAAAGACCCAATTTCATTTGTGAGCTTGGATCGACTGTACCCCAACCCTCAAGCATATCGCTGCCTTTCCTGGCGTGCGCCAATCGTAACTGGTAATCAAAGGGCGTGAGCCCGCCTAATATACTGCGGAAGTCAAGAATCGTTGGTAGTTCTGCAGTGAACAAAAGCTCTGTCATCTCTGGTCAAGTCGTCTTTTTAGGTGGGGTCTTCACCAATTTGGTCAGATTCAATCGCGCTACGACGGGGTTTTCGCCAAAGGATGTTCATCGCTGCGGGTTGCCGCGAGGCCTCTCGCTCGCTAACGATTCAGTTTGGACCTTGCGTTCGCAGGAAATCGGCTATGACTTGGCGACATCAAAGCCTTCTTCCGGTCGTCCTCGCGTTAGGCCTGCTGATTCACCGGCCTCAACTCAAGAAGAGGAGCGCGGATCCGCTTTGCCGACAGTTGCACCGGGTACCAATTTTCAGCCGAGCGATGTGGCGTATCCCCACAGCTTGCCTGCCATCGGTAAGTGGATGATCAGCCCTGATGGGACGATCGCGCATTGGCTCGGCGAGACCGTAGACGGAAAAGCACTGCGCGAGCCGATCAATCTCATCATCATAGATTCCATCTCCGCCGATGCTGAACAAGCAAAGCGGCGGCTCCAGGCGGCTTCGCGCGCAGCCGGTTATCCAATCCGCTTCGGGCATTCGACCGGATACCGCGCGCTGATTGGTGGAGAAATGTTTCCGCAGCTTCCGCAAGGCCGCGACGATGCATTCTCAAACGAGATCTTCGAAGTAAACAACAATCATGGAAGGCTGTTCGGTCCCTATCGGTTCGACCTTGGCCATCTCTTTATCGGCGCTTTCAGCCGTGAAGAGATCCGCATCTTCGAGACACCGCGTCATGGCTACGCTTCATTCAACAAGGCGCGGGATGATTATTCTCAAAGGCTCGACTTCGAGACGGAGTTCAAGCTCTCCGGCTTTGTGAATCTGGATAATGCGATCGTTGATGACCCTCATGTGGGCACAGGAGATCACGACGGAGTCGCCGTCCTGCTTCGGACGGGCCCGGCCGGTAGCCGATGAGGAACAGGTCGGGCGGCATGTTGCCGCTATCGTCCAGACCCAACTCCTTCGATCATCTCATAGGCGCCGCGATCGATGCTCGACCCGTAGATCCGCGGGTTTCTGGCTTTGTCCCAAAGGCCGATATCGGCAATGCCGAGATGTGAGCCGCTGTCGATTGCCGACGAATTCAAACCCGGGCGAAGATCCCGCGTTCGCGGCTCCAGGAAGCTTGGGTCCTCGACCCCGCTCCCCTCGTCTCCACTGGCGGCCTCGAATGCTTCGAAATCGCCGCCGGACCTGCCGTCGTTGTAGAAGTTACGGTCGATCCAAAACCAGCGCGCATGCTGTCCGTCTGGCGAGGCGAAATAAAGATTATGCCCTATTTCAACCCCTGCATTCTCCGGCGAGAATTTGGTGATGACATAACCTTTCGGACCAGCATGAAGAATGTTGTTCTTGAAGCTGATGTCCTTCGTATGATGGCCAATCTGAAACTCGCCCGCATGGATTCCAGGCGCATCGCGGCTGTTATTTTCAAAGAGGGTGTTGTTGACGATCGTACAGTACTCCGCCCCTCCGGATTGGCTTTCGTCATAGCCGCCCACCAGGATGCCCGCGTCGCGGTTGAAGCGCACCAGATTGTTTCTGACGATGACATTGCTCGTGCTTTTGCCCGGATGTTCGCTCAAGAGCCAGATTCCGCCGTCATTGGCGTCTACGGTGTTGCGCTCGATGGTGATATCGCTTCCTCCATCGACATAGATGCCGATGGCAGCGGCCACGAACGTCAGCGCCTGATTGTCAGCGCTCGAAAGATTATAGACGGTGTTGTCGGCGATCCATCCTTGGCGCGCGCGGTCTTGCTCGGTGCCGTCGATATAGTAGCCGGTTGCATCGATTCCGATGAAATTGCTGTCGTGGACGGAATTGTTCGTGATCTGCCATCCTTCGACATTGCCGCCGACCGTGAGTGCTTCGCTCGTGCCCGTCCTGAGATTGAATAGCTCGTTCCCGTCTATGATCACATTTCGTATGGGCGTGGTTTCCTGACCGTAGACCGCTATGCCCAAGGCATTGGCATCGCCTCGCGAAGGAAGATTGTTGGCCTCGATCTGATGAATGACATTGTCGCGTATTTCGATACGCTCGCCTGAGCCACGGACGAGGATGCCCATCGGGATGAATTCGCTTTCCGATTTATAATTTTGGACCTCGAAACCTTTGACGCGGACATAACTGGCATCGGAGAGCGTGATGAGACCATGCATTCCATAGGGCTGCCGGGCGAGGTCATCGCCGTCGATAACCGCCTGCTCTCCGGGAGCTTCGGCCAGAGTGATATAACCCTTTTCGGCAGACCCCGAGCGTGCAATCAGCACGGCTTCATTGTAAATGCCCGAATGCACCAGGATCGTGTCGCCTGGCCGTGCCTGATCGACCGCATGTTGAATAGTGCGCCATGGGGACGAAGCGCTTCCATCATTGCCGTCGAGGCCGTCGATGGCGACGTGAAGTATTCTGCCTGGTGGCTTGTAGATGGCGGTGCAGACCTCTCTGGTGGACAGTGGCGCTGCCTCGCCATTCAGTGCTGCTGTAACATCGACAGTGACCACTTTCTCCATGTTCGCCGGTGCAGTATAGAGACCCTGAGCGTTAATCATCCCGATTTCTGGCGCCCCGCCGGGGACGCCATCGACCATCCAAACAACCTCGCCACTGGCGGCATCGGGAACGGTTGCATGAAACTGGTAAGTCTCGTTTGGATCGAGGTGCAGGCAATCCGACGGGGTGGCGACCACCGGTGCTACCTGCAGCAATGACATGAAGCTGATGAGCAGGGCTATGCGCGTTCCGCATGCCGTCTCAAGTCGCGGCCGACGCAGCGCGCCGATTTTTCCGCAGTGCTCGTGCGTCATGGTGCCCCCTCGGGCTGCAATTACCACGCGAGGCCATGTTATGGTAGGCTGTACTTCCCGGGTGTACGACAAGTGGTGAGCGATCACAGCTGCGAAGACCGGTCGAGCGGAAATTTGCACTGTTTGCCGCTGTATGGACTATCTTTTCGGGATGATCTCGCGAAAGAGGCAGCTTTTATGGCAGGACAATCAAACGCCACAGAAGCATCCGGCTGGCCTGATATTCCCTATCCGGCGTGGCAGGAGACCTGCACAGCGTTGCATCTTTACACGCAGATCGTCGGCAAATACCGGCTCGCCCGGACGCCTTGGGTGAACCATTCCTGGCATGTTGCGCTTTACGTGAACGCCCGTGGCCTGACCACCTCCCTGGTTCCCGACGGGCCAGCGGGCGGAATTGAGATCACCTTCGACTTCATAGATCATGCCGTTGTTGGAAGCGGAAATGACGGTGCCATCGAACGCTTCGCGCTTACGCCCATGTCGGTCGCGACGTTTCACTCCCGGTTTCTTGAACTTATACGCGCCCTGGGAGGCACAGCAGATCTGCACGGCCGCCCTAATGAAATTCCGAACGCGGTGCCCTTCGCGGAAGACCGTGCAATCCGGCCCTATGATGCGGGGGCGGTTGCCCGCTTCTACCGCGCTCTCATCCAGATTGACCGTGTCCTCCAGCACTTCCGCACGGGGTGCATTGGCAAGGTAAGCCCGGTGCACCTCTTCTGGGGCAGTTTCGACTTGGCTGTAACGCGGTTTTCCGGTCGCCGCGCGCCACTGCACCCCGGCGGCATACCAGGCTTACCCGACGAAGTAACGCAAGAGGCGTATAGTCATGAGGTCTCCTCCGCCGGTTTCTGGCCAGGCGGCGGGGCCATCGATTATCCGGCCTTTTATTCATATGCTTATCCGGCACCGCAAGGCTTTTCGCAGGTGCGCGTGGCTCCGGGAGAAGCCTTTTACAGTGCCGAATTGGGAGAGTTTCTGTTGCCTTACGACGCGGTCAGGATGGCGCGGGACCCAGCCGCTGCGCTAATGGGCTTTCTGCAAAGTACCTACGAAGCGGCTGCTACGCTGGGAGGCTGGCAGCGCGAGGCCCTGGAATCCAAATTGGGGGAGCCTCGGCGGCCGCGTCCTCTATAGTCATAAGCGATAGGTGCGACACGGTCCATCGATACGTAGCAGCGTGAGACGCTGACGATTTGTGGGTGCAATGGCAAATACCCCGTCGAAATAAAGGCAGGCGCGAGCTAAGACGGTGACCAGGTACCCCCTGTCGCACAGGCTTCCCATATCTGCGGGAGCAACACCAGCGGGCAGAGTAGATCATCGGCAGGAAGCGACGGTTTATGGCCAGTCTCCAGCAGGTTTTAGCAGATATCGTATCTTCTCTTGCGTCACGATCCGATCGCGGCGATGTAGCGGCTTATATTCCAGAGCTTGCGAAAGCCGATCCAGCGAAGTTCGGTATCGCGGTGGCAATGCTCGATGGCCGAGTCTTTGCTGCGGGCGACGCCGATGAGCTGTTTTCGATCCAAAGCATCTCAAAGATCTTCACGCTTGCGCTTGCGCTTGGAAAAAGTGGAGATGCTCTGTGGGCCCGTGTTGGCCGCGAGCCTTCCGGGAACCGCTTTAACTCGATCGTGCAGTTGGAATACGAAAAAGGTATTCCACGAAATCCGTTTGTGAATGCCGGTGCTCTGGTTGTAACCGACACTTTGCTCTCCGGACACGAGCCGCGCGAAGTTATCGGAGAAATTCTCCGCTTCGTTCGCTTCCTGGCGAATGACGATACGATTTCCATCGATCACGCGGTGGCGGCGTCGGAGCAGTCCACCGCAAGCCGCAATATGGCTTTGGCCCACTACATGCGCTCATTCGGCAATCTGCTCCACGATCCCGAACGGGTTTTAGGAACTTATGTGCACCACTGTGCGATCGAAATGAGCTGCCGCCAGCTTGCAGTTGCAGGTTTGTTTCTCGCGGCCGGCGGCCGCAACCCGCTCACCGGGCATTCGGTCATTTCTCCCGTGCGGGCACGCCGCATCAATGCGCTTATGCTGACATGCGGCCACTATGATACGTCTGGAGATTTTGCCTTTCGCGTGGGAATTCCAAGCAAGAGCGGAGTCGGAGGTGGCATCCTGGGGATTATTCCGGGCGTCGCGTCGGTAGCGGTCTGGTCGCCAGGCTTGGACACCAGCGGCAATTCGCTTCTCGGCACCATTGCGCTGGAGGAACTCGTCCACGCAATGGAATGGTCTATCTTCGCATCCGGGACGGGAGGCGTAGTTCGTTAGCGATTGTCGACTGGTGTGATGTCCAATGTTGCGGGCGGTCTATCGTTGCTTAGCGGGGGGCGCGTCGCTATCTAGCTGTGGATTTGAGGCGGCCTCTAAAAACATTGCAGCGTGGGTTGAACAGGGGAGAAAAAACTGCATGTTCGTTGCGACCCTCACCTTAACTGTTGGACCATGAGAAAAAAGAACGCGGCGCCTGCAACTGTCGACAATTCGGATGGAAACGGCGAGGGCAGCGGCAATCTGTATTCTGTCGCCGTTCTGAATAAGACTACCTTCATTCTCCAGGCATTTACCCACGAACGGCCGCGCCTTGCGCTGAAGGACGTGGCGGCGATCACCGGCCTTCCAAAAACGACGGTGTTCCGCATCCTGTCTTCGCTCATCGAGCATGATTTCTGCGAATACGACGAGCGGACCGGAGAATACAGCCTGGGCTTCGCCCTGCTTCGCCTCGCAGATGTCAGAAGGCGGCAGGTAAATGTCCACGATAACGCGTTCCCCATCATGCGGGAGCTTCGCAATGAAACGAAAGAGACGGTCGTTCTTTCCGTCCGCTCCGGAGATTCACGCGTTCATATTGATCTGATTGAAAGCTTGCATGCGGTGCGTCGCACAACGGATCTGGGCGTTGCTGCGCCGCTCTACGCCGGGGCGTCCGGAAAGGTGCTTCTTGCCGGTATGGATGATGATGAAATTACCGCCTATCTCGACAGGACGCCGCTGGTGCCTCTGCAGGATGCCACCATTACCAGCAAGGGCGTGCTTTGGGAGGAGATCAGGCAAATTCGGACCCGCGGCTTTGCCGAAAGCCGCGGTGAGGTTTTGGTGGGCGGCGGCGCCTTGGCCGCACCGATCAAGGGCTATGACGGCCGGACTGTAGCCTGCCTTGACATCCTGACGCCGTCGGATCGCTATACGCCCGAACACCGTGAGCGGTGCATCGGCCTTCTCTTGGAATCCGTGCGTAAAGCGTCAGAGCGGTTCGGCTATCGCGGTTAGTCAGCGCTTTCCGAAATAGCGCTCCTCGAGTTCAGCTTGCCGGGCGGCGCCTTCGCCGTCCGGGCCGACCATGCCGCTGAAATAGGGTTTGTCTTTACGGCTCTCCATGAAGTCGTTCCACGCGTCTATCCCCCTCTCGGAAAAATCGACGAGGAAATCGCTGATCGCCGCCCACGCCACCTGATGCGTAAAGCTCGGCAACCAAGCGATGTTGATACCGAGTTCGAGGTGTTCAGCGAGCGTTAGATAACGGGGCATGGTCCCTTTCATGAACGAGAAGTGCCCCTTGACGGCTGCCCTTGCTCGCCGCACCTCCTCTACTGAAGCCGGCGCTTCGAGCTGCACCCAATCCACGCCGCCTTCTCCCTCATACGCCCTGAGGCGGAGAAGGGCATCTTCAATGCCGCCGTTCACCGCGTCACGCGCATAGCACTGCGCCATGATCACGAAGCTCGGGTCTATCTCGTCCTTCATGTCTACCGCTGCGCGGTAGCGTGCCACGGCCTGTTCGACAGGAACGACTTCAATTCCTGCCGTTCCCGTGCGGCGCTTGCCTTCGAGCGGCTGATCGTCGATGCGGATGCCCGCAATGCCCGCGCGAATGCATTCGCGCACGAGGCGACGCACCGCCATTGTACCGCCATGACCGGTATCTCCGTCCAGGATAATAGGAAACTTGACCGCCTGCGCGATCCAGCCTCCGACGGTGACGCATTCCATCATGGTCGTGACCCCGACGTCGGCAAAGCCCGTATACCCGCCGACGACACTTCCGGTCCCCACGAAACCGACCTCACAACCCGCCTGCTCCATGATGCGGGCAAACACCGCGTTAATTGGATGCATGACGGGGAGAACCCTGTCCTTACGATCGAGCAGCGAGCGGAGCCGCTGACCGGGCGTCGTGGAGATGGGGAGTGCTTTGTCCAGCTGCGACATGGGATCTCAACCTTCCTTGGATGATAGTTGACACTACGGATCGGATCGGGCTACTGTCAACAAAATGAAATCTTGTTCCACAGGGCGGAACAAGAAGACTTCGAACCTCCACGGGAAGGAGTTTTTACGCGGAAGCCTGAATGCACGCAGTCACAAAGTCGATTACGCGTCACGCCGGCCGCCTGGGCCGAGACGGGGAAATCCTGAATGTCATGCCGGATTGGTGATGCTGAACGACCGGCGACGGCGCCCGATTCGCTGCGGCTATGCAGGAGGCGGGATAGCCGCCTGCAAGATCCTGGCTGGGCAGGGAACGCGGCGACATAAGCCGGAAGACTACCGCCGCTTCCGCCAGCCACATTGCTTAACGTCCTTAAACAGGGAGGAAAGAGAAAAGTGCGTAAATTCTTCAAAACCCTGGCCTTGGGCCTCGTGGCCGCCACAATGGCGTTGCCGGCCATGGCCGAGGTCGATTTTTCGGGTAAGCGTATCGAGCTTCTTGTTCCTTATGCCGCCGGTGGCGGCGCCGATCTCTATGCGCGCTTCCTTGGGCCGCTGATCGCGGAGCGCTTGCCGGGCAAGCCGACGCTGATCATTCGCAATGTGGAAGGGGCCGGGGCCATTGCCGGTTCCAATCAGTTCCAGGACCGGGCAAAGCCGGATGGGACAGACCTTATCGCTGCCAGCGCGTCGGTCATGCTCAACTATGCGTTCCGCGATCCGCGGGGCCACTACAAGCTCAATGAATGGATACCGATCATCAGTTCCGCCCAGGGAACGGTGATCTATGCGAGCCCCTCGCTCGGCGCGAAAGATGCGTCGGAAATCGCCAATCTGCAGGGCAAGGACGTCGTCATGGGCGCCAACAACCCGACGGGTGGCGACCTGCGTGTCATCTTGGCGATGGATCTGCTCGGCGTGAACATCCGCCCGATCTTCGGGATGAATCGCGGCGATGTTTATCCTGCCTTCCAGCGTGGCGAAGTCAATCTCGACTTCTCCATCAACAATGCGTTCATGGAGCAGGTTCAGCCGCTCGTCGAAGAGGGGACGGCCGTCCCGCTGATGACGCTGGGCTTTACGGATGACAACGGCGAGGTGGTGCGCGATCCGGCTCAGCCTGAGCTTCCCCATTTCCTGGAAGTTTACAAGAATCTCAAGGGCGAGGAGCTCTCAGGACCGGCGCGTCAGGCCTGGGACGCAGTCTTCAACCTGAACGTCATGGCCACCCGGGCGATCCTCTTGCCGGCTGGCACACCGCAGGACGTGCAGGATGCGTACAAAGCTGCGCTGGAGCAGTTGCTTGCCGATTTCGAGAGCAACCCCGACCTCAAGAAGCAGGCGGTCGAAGTGCTGGGCACCGAGCCTCAGGCCCTAGGCGAGGCTGCCGCTCGAAACCTGCGGGCGGCCGTGGTCTTCTCCGATGAAGCTTACGCGTGGCTCAAGGACTGGCTGAAGACCAAGTTCGACGTCGCTCTTTAATAGTTTGGCGTATACCCGCGATCTGCCGCCGGCTTCGTGCCGGCGGTTCATTTCTTCTCGGCATTTGCGGCCCGCGTTTCAGGAGCCTGGACAATGGATATGATCCTGCTCGCTTTGACCGAGCTCTTTTCCCTGCATCAGTTCCTCTTTCTCTGCCTCGGCGTGCTCATCGGCATGGTTGTTGGCTTGCTGCCCGGCATGGGCGGAACGGCGGGAATGGCGCTTCTCCTACCCTTTGTCTATGGCATGGATCAGGCTTCCGCTTTGGCGCTGATGATCGGAATGCTGGCGACAACAGCGACCGGTGATACTTTTCCCTCCATTCTCATGGGCATTCCCGGCGGCTCTTCTTCGGCGACTGTCCTCGACGGCTTCCCACTTTCGCGGAAAGGACATGCGGCGCGGGCCCTCAGCGCTTCTTTCACTGCCTCGCTGATGGGGGGTGTCTTCGGTGCCCTGGTCCTGACGGCTTGTGTCTATATTGCGCGCCCGCTGATCCTTGCGATCGGAATGGGCGAGCAGCTGCTCCTGATCCTGCTGGCTCTGACCATGGTCGGCTCCTTGACGGGAGCAAGTCCCTTCAAGGGAATGGCGGCCTGCGGCATTGGCCTCCTGATAGGAACGATCGGCAGCGCGCCCGCCACCGGCGAGCTGCGTTACACCTTTGGCAGCGTTTATTTGAGCGATGGCATTCCGCTGGTGGTGTTGGCACTGGGTATTTTCGCCGTGCCCGAGATCGTCTCCCTCATGCGGCAGCGATCAGCAATCGCGGAGGACGCAAAGCTCGGCGCCGGGTTCATGGACGGGATCATTGATGCCGTCCGCAACTGGTGGCTCGTGTTGCGGGTTTCCGTCCTCGGCGCCATTATCGGCATCCTGCCCGGGGTTGGCGCTTCGACTGCGGATTGGCTGGCCTATGGCCACGTGGTGCAGACATCGAAGGACCGGAGCGGGTTCGGCAAGGGCGATATCCGGGGTGTCATCGCTCCCGAGGC
>Ga0182749_1002175_pt1 | contig 14555 bp, 17 predicted proteins | sample eDN3rd37CKraftMG_FD_128875 | JGI IMG/M metagenome (GOLD analysis project Ga0182749, IMG submission 128875) | Enriched Miracle-Growth compost microbial communities from Emeryville, California, USA - eDNA 3rd pass 37_C Kraft MG (version 2) (version 2) ...
CGATGGCGTCGCGCAGCACGTACTCGAGCTTGGGCCCGTAGAACGCGCCTTCGCCCTTGTTGAGCGTCCACGGCCGGCCGGAGGTCTCCAGCGTCTGCCGCAGCGCGGCCTCCGCCTTGTCCCACACAGCGTCGTCGCCGATGCGCTTGTCCGGCCGGTCGGAGAACTTGATGCGCACGTCGTCGAAGCCGAAGTCCCGGTAGATCGTGAGGATCAGGTCGTTGATCTTCAGCGCCTCGTCCGCGATCTGGCCCTCGGTGATGAACACATGCGCGTCGTCCTGGGTGAAGGCGCGCACGCGCATCAGCCCGTGCAGCGCGCCTGACGGCTCGAAACGGTGCACCTTGCCGAACTCGGCGATCTTCAGCGGCAGGTCGCGGTAGGACTTGAGCCCGTTCTTGAAAATCTGCACGTGGCCGGGGCAGTTCATCGGCTTGATGGCGTAGACCCGGTCGTCCTCCTCGCGCTTGGCGGTGAGGAACATCATCTCGCTGTAGGTCGGGATATGCCCGGTCGTCACCCACAGCTCCTTGTCCATGAGCTGGGGCGAGTTCACCTCGACGTAGCCGGCCGCGGTCTGGCGGCGGCGGATGTAATGCTCCAGCGCCTGGAATAGTGTCCAGCCCTTGGGGTGCCAGAAGATCGAACCCGGCGCCTCCTCCTGGAAATGGAACAGGTCCATCTCGCGGCCGAGGCGGCGGTGGTCGCGCTTCTCCGCCTCCTCGATCTGCTTGAGATGGGCGTCGAGGTCTTCCTGCCTGGCGAAGGCGGTGCCGTAGATGCGCGTCAGCATCGGATTGCGCGCATCGCCGCGCCAGTAGGCGCCGGCGACCTTCTGCAGCTTGAAGGCGTTGCCGATCTTGCCCGTCGAGGTCATGTGCGGGCCGCGGCAGAGGTCGAACCAGTCGCCCTGCTTGTAGATCTTGATCGGCTGGCCGGCGGGGATCGCGTCGACCAGCTCGACCTTGAACTGTTCGCCCTTGTCGCGAAACACCTGCCGCGCCTTGTCGCGGCTCCACACCTCGCAGGTGAACGGCCTGTCGCGCGCAATGATCTCGCGCATCCTGTCCTCGATGACGGGCAGGTCTTCCGGCGTGAACGGCTGGTTCCGATAGAAGTCGTAGTAGAAGCCGTTCTCGATCACCGGGCCGATGGTGACCTGGGTGCCCGGCCACAGCGACTGCACCGCCTCGGCCATCACGTGCGCGGCGTCGTGGCGGATGAGCTCCAGCGCGCGCGGATCCTCGCGCGAGATGAACTCGATCCTGGCGTCGTGGTCGATGGTTTGCGACAGATCGGCGAGCTTGCCGTCGAGCGCCATCGCCACGGTGCGTTTGGCGAGGGAGGGCGAGATGCCCTTGGCGACGTCGAGGCCGGAAATGCCGTCGGGATAGTCCCGACGCGCGCCGTCGGGAAAGGTCAGCGCGACCATGCAGTCACTCCTTGCTCACTCGCTGCCTACGGGTGCAGGTAAGCGCGGATCATGCGTTAAAACATGGCCGGAAGGGATGCAAGGGGAGAGAGCCCCGGGCGCGGCCCCGGTCTATCGTCCCGCCGCGCGGGCCTTCGGTTCCGCGAAGCCGACCAGCCGCTCGCTGAGATCGCGCAGCCGGGCGCGCGCCGTCTTGTCGTAGGCCTGGACGTTGGCCCGCGCCGTCTGGAGACGGTGGAAATACTCCCCGGACACCCCCTGAACCGCGTCCGAGGCGGCGAGCCTGACGATGGCCTCGGCGCCTTGCTCGACCGTGCTCATGGGCGGCACGCCGCTGAGCCGGACCATGGTGGTGTCCATGTAGCTCGCCGGGTGCACGCAGGTCGCGGTGACGTCGGTGCCGGCCAGCATGTCGGCCAGATCGATGGTGAACATGATCTGCGCGAGCTTGCTCTGGGTGTAGGCGCGGGCCCCGGAATAGGAGTGGGTCAGCATCACGTCGTTGAAGTCGATGGCCTGCTGTCCCGCGGAGGTGACGTTGACGATGCGCGCCGGAGCGCTGGCGCGCAGCGTCGGCAGCAGCAGCGTGGTGAGCAGGTAGCCGGCGAGGTAGTTCACCGCGAAGCGCAGTTCGTGGCCGTCGGCGCTGACCTGCCGTCGGTTCGGCTGCGGGCCGGTGCCGACGCCGGCATTGTTGATGAGGATATGGATGTGCGCGTTGTCCTCGCGCACCGCGTCGGCGAGCCGGCGCACCTCGGCCAGGGAGGAGAAGTCCGCGGCATAGAACTTCGCGGTGCCGCCGGCGGCCTGGATCGCTCTGACGACGGCTGCGCCGCGGGCCGCGTCCCGGCCGTGAACCAGGATGTGCGCTCCCTCCGCGCCGAGCCGCTCCGCCACCCGCCGGCCGACGCCGTCGGTCGAGCCGGTGATGAGGATGACCTTGCCCTTGAGTTGCATGGGATCCCTCCGCATCCTTGCAGCCCAACCGGAGAGCACGCCTTGTCCGATCTCCCCTCGCGCACGCCGCCGATTGGCCTTCCCAATTCAACCCGGCCTGTCCGCCGCGCCGGGTATGAAAGTCGTTGCCGCGCGCCGCGATACATTATCACCGAATCGTGTCGTTGACCCCGCGCCATCGCGCATAGCGCCACGGCAAAAACCAGCGGGCGTCGGACGGCGGGGATTTGGGGACGAGGTCGAGCCCCGATGTTCCGAACGGATGGCAGCGGCAGAGTCGGCCGAGCGTCATCCACCCGCCGGCCCAGAGCCCGTGCCGCGCCAGCGCCTCGTCGGCATACTGCGAGCAGGTCGGCACGTGACGGCAATGGAAGCCGATCAACGGCGACAGCGAATAGCGATAGGCCTTGATGAGACCGCGGCCGGCGTTGCGGGGCGAGCGCGCGGCGGCGTCGAACAGGGCGGAGAGGTCAACGGCGCGTTGCGCCACGGTCAGATCGCCTCGGCGGCGAGCTTGCGCTTGGCCTCGATCTGATCGATGGCCGAGACCACGGCGTCGAACGTCAGCATGGTCGAGGCATGGCGCGCCTTGTAGTCGCGCACCGGCTCCAGCACGGCAATGTCCTGCCAGCGGCCCTCGGCCGGCGGCGCGCCGTTCTCCTTGAGCATCTTGCGCACGCCCTCGCGGAGCGCCCGCAGCTCCGCGGCCCTGGCGCCGATGATGTTGCGGGCCATGATCGAGGACGAGGCTTGGCCGAGCGCGCAGGCCTTCACGTCGTGGGCGAAATCGGTGACGGTGTCGCCGTCCATCTTCAGATCGACGGTGACGGTCGAGCCGCACAGCTTGGAGTGGGCCGTGGCGCTGGCGTCGGGGTCCTTCAGCCGCCCGATGCGCGGGATGTTCCCGGCCAGTTCCAGGATGCGCTTGTTGTAGATCTCGTTGAGCATGGCAGGTTCGCCGTTAACGCCCGTATGGGCTATTTATTCCCCGGCCGCACCGCAGCATGCCATGACAATAGTGTTGATTGTGCGCTCCGGCCTGCCTCCTATATAAGGTCGGCGTCGGCGCGGGGGAATGGCTCGTCAATCCAGGTCCGCCCGGCGCGAAGGGAAGGCAGCGTCCGGTTCCGGTGATCCCCAAAGGGATCAGGAACCTCTCGACGCTCGACCCGGTGACACATCCGGCGTGCACGATCGCGACGCCGGTCGAACGGAGCGACGTCATGGACGCATCGATCAAGCAGCGCACCGCCCTGCCGGCCGACGAGCGGCCCGGTCTCGTCCGCCCCTCCCGCGAGGAGGCGGAGGCGGCGGTCCGCACCCTCATCGCCTTTGCCGGCGACGATCCGGCCCGCGAGGGTCTCGTCGACACGCCCCGGCGCGTGGTCTCGGCCTACGAGGAGCTTTACGGCGGCTATCGCGACAGCCCCGACGATATTCTCGACCGCACCTTCTCGGAGACCGGCGGCTACAAGGACATGGTGCTGGTGCGGGACATCCCGTTCCACTCCCATTGCGAGCACCACATGATGCCGTTCTTCGGCAAGGCCCATATCGGCTACCTGCCGGTCGAGCGGGTGGTGGGCCTGTCCAAGCTCGCGCGGCTCATCGACGTGTTCGCCCTGCGGCTCCAGACCCAGGAGCACCTGTCGGCCCAGATCGCCGCCGCCATGGAGAAGGTGCTCAAGCCGCGCGGCATCGCCGTGATGCTGGAGGCCGAGCACACCTGCATGTCCATGCGCGGCGTCGCCAAGGCCGGGTCGAGCACCATCACGACGCAGTTCTCCGGCGTGTTCCGCGACGACGCGCAGGCGCAGGCGCGCTTCATCTCCCTGGTCCGCGGCGAGCGATGAGCTATTCCCTGCCCACGGGAGCGCACCGTTTCGCGCCGCAGGTCGACAAGGAGCAGGTCGAGGAAGGCCGCGTGCTGGCGCCGAAGTTCGACGCCGACGGGCTCATCGCCTGCGTGGTCACCGACGCGTGGTCCGGCGAGGTGCTGATGGTCGCCCACATGAACGCCGAAGCGCTGGCGCGCACCATCGAGACCGGGGAGGCGTGGTTCTACAGCCGCTCGCGCAAGGCGCTGTGGAGGAAGGGCGAGCAGTCCGGCCGCACCCAGCGCGCGGTCGAGATGCGCGTCGATTGCGACCAGGACGCGCTGTGGCTCAAGGTGGAGCAGGCCGCGCCCGGCGCCTGCCACACCGGCCGCTTGACGTGCTTCTACCGCACGGTGCGGCTCAGGGAGCCCGCCGAGACCGCGGTGGTGCTCGACTTCAAGGACGCCGAGCGCGTGTTCGACCCCGGCGAGGTTTACAGGAAGCCGTAGCCCGCATGAGGCGACTGCGGAATGCGGGCTGCGTGACCCGGGTTTTGCTGCGCTTCGCCCGGGCTGCGGGCTTATCTCTCGATCCGCCCCAATATCCGCTGCGCGCGGATCAGGTGGGGGCGGTCCACCATGGCGCCGTCGATCGCGACCACGCCGGCCTCCGGCGCGCCGGCGAAGGCGTCGACGATGGCCCGGGCTTTCGCGACGGCTTCGGGCGAGGGCGTGAAAACCTCGTTGATGACCGGAACCTGCGCCGGATGGATCGCCATCTTGCCGGTGAAGCCGTCGCGCCGCGCCTCCTCCGCTTCGCGGCGCAGGCCGTCGGTATCGCGGAAGTCCACATGGACCGTGTCGATGGCCGGCACCTCGGCCGCCGCAGCGCCGGCGAGGCATAGCGTGCGCGCGAGCCGGTACGGGTCGAGGAAGCCGCCCTGCGCGTCGCGGTTCGCCTCCGCGCCGAGATCGGCGGACAGGTCTTCCGCGCCCCACGTCAGTCCGATGAGTCGTGCGCTGGCGTCGCGATAGGTGCCGGCGGCGAACAGCGACGCCGCCGTCTCGGTGGCGATGGCGATCACCTTGATGTGGCCGTCCGGCAGGCCGTGCATCGCCTCGCGCGCCGAGAGCTTGGCGTCGAGGTGGATCACGGAACGTCCGCCTTCCGCCTTCGGCAGCAGGATGGCGTCGGGCCGCGCCGCCACCACGGCGTCAAGATCGGCGTCGATCAGGTCGGAGGACAGCGGGTTGACGCGCACGATCAGCGCGGGCCGCGCCGGCGACGCGGCGTGCTGCCGGAGGAAGTCGGCGGCCATGCTCCGCGCCTTCGCCTTGTTCGCGTCGGAGATCGAATCCTCCAGGTCGATCAGCAGCGCGTCGGCGCCGCTCGCCGGGGCCTTGGCGAGCTTGGCGTCGCTGTCGGCGGGGACGAACAGCAGCGAACGCATCACGCCGTCGGCCGCATCAGGATGAACGCCTGCCGGCGGCACTCGGCGACGAGCGTGCCGTCCTGGTTGTAGGCGCGGTGGTGCAGCTCGACGATGCCGGCGTCGGGCCGCGACTTCGACGGCCGCTTGCCGATGATCTCGGTGCTGGCGTGCACGGTGTCGCCCTCGAACAGCGGGTGGGGGAACTTCACGTCGGTCATGCCGAGATTGGCGATGGTGGTGCCGACCGTGAGGTCGGAGACCGACAGGCCGATCATCAGGCCGAGCGTGAACAGCGAGTTCATCAGCGGCTGGCCCCACTCGGTCTCCTGCTCGCAGAAATGCCGGTCGATGTGCAGCGGCTGCGGGTTGAGCGTCATGTTGGAGAACAGAATGTTGTCCATCTGCGTCACCGTGCGGGTGAGCCGGTGCTCGACGGTCTCGCCGACCGTGAAGTCCTCGAAATAGAGCCCCCCGCGCTTGTGGCGCCGCGCCGTCTCGATCATGGCCGAACTCCTGCCTGCGTTAACCGTCCGTTTACCATAACCGTTAACCCTGTGAGCCGGGGAGAAAGGCGAGACCATGCTCATCAACGGAGTCCAGACGGGCGGCGCGGCCGTGGCCGGCGCCATCAGCGACGCCGCCAACGCCACCGGCACCAGCTTCCGCTATCTGCTGGCGACGGCCCAGGCCGAATCCGGCCTCAACGCCCACGCCGCCGCGGGAACGTCGTCGGCGCGCGGGCTGTTCCAGTTCATCGACAGGACCTGGCTCGCCACGCTGAAGCAGGCCGGGCCGAGCCTCGGCTACGGCCGCTATGCCGACGCCATCACCCAGACCGCCGACGGCGACTACCAGGTCTCCGACCCGGCGATGCGCCAGCAGATTCTGGCCCTGCGCGACGATCCGGCGGCCAACGCCGCCATGGCCGGCGCCTTCACCCGCGACAACGCCGCGAAGCTGACCCAGATGCTCGGCCGGCAGCCGAGCGAGAGCGAGCTCTACATGGCGCATTTCCTCGGCGCCAACGGCGCCGGCCGGCTGATCTCGCTCGCGGCCAACAGCCCGGCGACGCCGGCGGCGAGCATCTTCCCCGGCGCGGCGGAGGCCAACCGCTCGATCTTCTACGACCGCGCCGGCAACGCCCGCTCGGTGGCCGATGTCTATGCCACGCTGTCGAACCGCTACGAGGCGGCGCAGGCCGGCAGCGTCGGCACGCTCGCGGCGCTCCAGGGCGTGGAGACGCTGCCCGCGGTCTCGCCCGGCGGCGCGACCGGCGCCCTGCCGGTGATCGGCCCGGCCTCGCTGTTCACCGACCTGCCTATCGCGTCGAGCCGCGACGGCGTGTCGCCGATCGTGCGCGAGCTGTGGAGCACGCGGCCCCAGGTCGCCGCCGCGCTCACCGGCGTGCCCGCGCCGACCGCGGCCGCCACGCTCGATGCGCGGCCCGCGGCCGCGCCGCCGCCGACCACCACCATCGACGGACTGCGCAGCCTGTTCCGCGACCTGACGCCGAACGTGAGGAAGCTGTTCACCTCGCGCACCTGAGCGTTAAGATTCCGGTCATCTTCGCCAACATTCATGGTGAACCCATTGTTAAGCCTCGCGCGCTAATCTGCGCGAGGCTCGGCTGTGCCGCGCCGCCGTCCCGGGTCTCATGTGGCGTCGGTCATGATCGTTCGGCAGTTTCTGCATTGGGTACGCACCGCGCCGGCCGGGCCGCGCGCGGAAGCGACGGCGGCCCTGGCCCGGGCCTATCTCTACTCCGATCTTTCTCCCGACGACCGCGCTGCCGCCGAAGGCGCGATGATCCTTCTGCTCGACGATCCGTCGCCGCTGGTGCGCCAGGCGCTGGCCGATACGCTCGCCGCGAGCGAGTTCGCGCCGCCCGCGGTGATCCACGCGCTCGCCAACGACCAGCCGCAGGTCTCGGCCGCGGTGCTGGAGCATTCCGCGCTCCTGATCGACGCCGACCTCGTCGAGATCGTCGCCACCGGCGAGCCCGAGGCCCAGGCCGCCATCGCCCGCCGCCACGGCCTGCAACGCTCCGTCGCCGCCGCCATCGCCGAGGTCGGCTCGGCGGAGGCGTGTCTCACGCTGCTCGAAAATCCCGAAGCCGATCTGGCGCGCTTCTCGCTCGACCGCATCGTCGCGCGCTTCGGCACACTGGTGGCGATCCGCGAGGCCGTGCTCCAGCGCCCCGACGTTCCGGCCGCGACCCGCCAGGCGCTGGTGGACAAGCTCGCCGAGGCGCTCGCCGATTTCGTCTCGGCCCGCGGCTGGCTCGACGCCGACCGCGCCCGGCGCGTCGCCCGGGAAGCCTGCGAGAAGGCGGCCGTCGCCGTCTCCGCCGACGCGCCCGGCGAGACGCGGCTCCTGGTGCGCCACCTATGCGAGGCGGGCCAGCTCACGGTCGGTCTGATGCTGCGCTCGCTCCTGTCGGGCAATGCCGGCCTGTTCGCCGAGGCGCTGTCGCAGCTTTCCGGCGTGCCGCTGCCGCGGGTCGGCGCCATCGTCCACGATCCCGGCGCCGCTGGCTTTCGCGCGCTCTACGACAAGGCGGGCCTGCCGCCATCGGTCTATCCGGCGTTCCGTGAGGCGCTCGATGCGCTCAAGACGGAACGCCACGGCAGCCTTGCCGAGGCGGGCCGGCTGCGGCGGGGTCTGGTCGAACGGGTGCTCTCGGGCTGCGAGCGCGCCGACGTGGCCGAGGTCGAGCCGCTCCTGATGCTGTTGCGGCGCTTCGCCACCGAGGCGGCGCGGGAGGAGGCGCGGCTCTACTGCGACGAGCTGGTCGCCGAGGACCGCATCGTGCTCGAAAGCGATTACGACCGCATCGCGGCGTGAGCTATTCGGGCGCTAACGGCGGCGATTCCGTTTCCGGCGCGGACGCGATGTCCCCGGCCACGGCGAGGAACCGGGCCGCGGCGGCGGCCGCCTCGCGGACGGCGGCGACCGTTGCGGCGGCCTGCGGCGCGCGCACCGCGGCGAAGCCGGCGGCGATATGGCGGTCGATCAGGGCAGGGGGAATGCGCGCCTTGTCCGGCGTGTGGTCGATCAGGCGGCACAGGCTCGCGGCCACGGCTTCGAGCTGCGGGTAGCCGAGCGTCGCCGCCTCGCCCTTGATGTCGTGGGCGGCGCGGAACAGCGCCGCGAAGCCGCCGGCGTCCGCGCCGCCGCGCAACGCGCGGGCAAGGCCGGCGAGCCGCTGGCACTCGTCCTCCATCCAGACGCCGAACTGCGACGACAGCTTCTCGACTGCCGCTTCGGCGCGGGCGATCAGCTCCTCGTCGTGCGAGGGCCGCGTGCGCGGCACGGATTTGCGGGTCACGGAGCGGGTCATGCCGCCGCTCCCACGGCCGGGCGGTGCGGCGCGGACCGCCGCTCCATGGCGGCGTCGAAATTGGCCTTGATCTCGGTGCGCGGCTCCGGCCCGAAATAGGTGTCGGTGCGGATGAACTTGCGCGGCCTGGTCAGCACGGCGACGATGCGCTGGTGCAGCACCTTGGCCGAGATCGGCTTGGCCAGCACCTCCGTCACGCCGGCGTCGCGCGCGACGATCACGCGCTGGCGGTCGGTGTAGGCGGTGAGCAGGATGATCGGCACGAACGGATTGATGATGAAGTCGGGCTGGCGGATCATCTGCGTCAGTTCGATGCCGTCGAAGATCGGCATCACCCAGTCGAGGATCACCACGTCGGGCAGATGCGCGGAATAGGATTCCAGCCCCGAGGCGCCGTCCTCCGCCTCGTGCACCTCGCGCGCCCCGAACCCGTGCAGCAGCGTGCGCAGGATGCGCCGCGTATGCGGGTTGTCGTCCACCACGAGAAATCGCAGCCGCGTGAAATCGACATTCGTCATGACGCAAACCAACGCGCGAACCGGACGCAATGCCGCCATCGTAAGGATGCAGCGTAAATGCGCGGTTAATTGGTTGCCGAAGAATTATTTTTGATTTCAATGGGTTAACGCGAAACTCCAGGCTCGTTCCGTGGGGAACCAGGCCCGTTGGGCCAAAGTCCCCGCCCGCCCGCTCTGCGGCTGAGGCGCTTTATTTGGGTTGTTTTTCATTGCGCCCTTGCTAAGGGAAAGGCCCCGCCTGCGGCCGGCACCTGTTGCCTTGCCAGACAAACCAGAAACGAGATCCAGGGAATGAAACGAAGCACCGACCGCATCCTCGCGTCCCATGTCGGCAGCCTGATCCGGCCGCCGGAGCTTCAGGAGTTCCTGCGCGCCAGGCAGGCCGGCAAGCCCTACGACCAGAAGGCCTACGAGGCCTGCCTCGCCGCCTCGGTCATGAAGGTCTGCGAGCAGCAGGCCGAGGCCGGCATCGACGTCATCAGCGACGGCGAGTTCGGCAAGGCCATCTCGTGGTCGCAGTATGCGCTGGAGCGGCTGTCCGGATTCGAGCGCCGGCCGGTGGCGCCGGGCGGCGCCAACCCGTTCGCGCGCGGCGCGGACCGTGCCGCGTTTTCGTCGTTCTACGCCGAGCTCGACGCCAACGAGACGCCGGCCACGGTGTCGGAATCGGTGTGCGTCGGGCCGATCAAATATACCGGGCAGGCGCAGCTGCAGGCCGACATCGACAACTTCAAGGCCGCGCTCGCCAAGGTCGACGTGGTGGAAGGCTTCCTGCCGGTCGCCGCGCCGTCGAGCGTCATCCCCGACCGCAAGAACGAATACTATCCCGATATGGAGGCCTGCCAGCAGGCCATCGCCGACGCCATGCGCACCGAGTATCGCATGATCGCCGACGCCGGGCTCATCGTGCAGCTCGACGACGCCCGCGCCGCCGTCACCTACGACCGCATGGTGCCGCCGAAGTCGTTCAAGGACTATCTCGCCTGGCTGGAGACGCAGGTCGATCTCATCAACCACGCGCTCGACGGCATCCCGGAGGAGAAGGTCCGCTACCACGTCTGCTGGGGAAGCTGGCCTGGCCCCCACACCACCGACGTGCCGCTCAAGGACATCGTGCATCTCGTGCTCAAGGTGAAGGCGGCGGCCTACGTGATCGAAGGCGCCAACCCGCGCCACGAGCACGAGTGGAAGGTGTGGAAGGACGTGAAGCTGCCGGCCGGCAAGATCCTGATGCCCGGCGTCATCAGCCACGCCACCAACGTGGTCGAGCACCCCGAGCTCGTCGCCGAGCGCATCGTCCGCTACGCCAACATCGTCGGCCGCGAGAACGTCATCGCCGGCACTGACTGCGGCTTCGCCCAGGGCGCGTTCTACCGCCGCGTCCATCCCACGATCATGTGGGCCAAGTTCCGGGCGCTGTCGGAGGGGGCGCGGCTCGCCACCAAGGAACTGTGGGGCGCCGCGCGCGCGGCGTGATGGCGCGAGCCGGACAGTCCATCGTCGCGCGGAATGTAGCCCGGATGGAGCACAGCGAAGTCCGGGAACGGAACGTGCCGCGGGCGCCGCTGACCTTGGGTTCCGCTTCGCTCCACGCGGGCTATAGGTTGCTATCGCGTTCAATCGGGAAGTTATCGACCTTGGGACCCCCGAGCAGATAGGCTTTGAAATCCGGCTTGTGCGCCGCCAGGGCGCGATACTCTCCGACCGAGAGTACCACCGCGCAAGCTGTTCCGTGCTTAGTGATGGTCTGCGGCCCTTCGGTTCTCAACCACCTTGCTTAGCCGCGCTTCGCTTCTTGGATCGGCCATGTCGGCATAATTCACCCGTTATAATAAGAATTTTCTGGTCGCAGCCTCTCAATACCCGAACTGTTCGCGCAGGATACGTTCGTCGAGGCTGTGGCCGGGGTCGAACAGGAGGTTGAGCGCGACGCGGCGGTCGAGGCAGACATCGACGCGGCGCACGTTGCGCACCTCGTCGTGGTCGGCGACGGCGGCGACCGGCCGCTTGCCGGCGTCGAGCACTTCGATCGCCACCTGCGCCTTGTCCGGCAGCAGCGCGCCGCGCCAGCGCCGCGGCCGGAACGGGCTGATCGGCGTCAGCGCAAGCAGCGAGGCGTCGATTGGAATGATCGGTCCCTGCACCGACAGGTTATAGGCCGTGGAGCCCGCCGGCGTCGACACCAGCACGCCGTCGGCGATCAGCTCCGCGAGCCGCTCCTTTCCGTCCACCAGGATGCGCAGGCGCGCCGCCTGGTAGCTCTCGCGGAACAGCGAGACCTCGTTGATGGCGCGGAACTCGTGCGCCTTGCCGACGGCGTCGGTGGCGCGCATCAGCAGGGGATGGATCACCGTGGTCTGCGCCGCGGCGAGCCGCTGCGGCAGGCTCTCGACGCTGTACTCGTTCATCAGGAAGCCGACCGTGCCGCGGTGCATGCCGTAGATCGGCTTGCCCGAGGTCATGAACCGGTGCAGCGTCTGCAGCATCAGCCCGTCGCCGCCGAGCGCGACGACGACGTCGGCCTCCTCGGGCTTGGCGTCGCCGTAGCGCTCCGCCAGCGCGGCGCGGGCTTTCTCCGCCTCCGGTGTCGAACTCGCCACCAGCGCGATCCGTTCAAAACGGTGATTCATCGGGGGCGAGACTCGCCTACTATCTACGGCGTTCGCAGGGAACCTGCCATGGAACGCATGGTCTTCGTCTATACGACTTATCCGTCCCTTGTCGAGGCGGAGGCCGCCGGCCGCGCGCTCGTCGAGCGGCGGATTGCCGCCTGCGTCAACATCCTGCCGGGCATGGTCTCACTCTATCGCTGGCAGGGGACTATCGAGCGCGCCGACGAGGTGGTGATGATCGTCAAGACCCGCGCCGCGCTCGCGGACGCGGTGCGCGCGGCGGTGAAGGACATGCACTCCTACGAGACGCCGGCGATCCTGGTCATCCCGCTGGAGAAGGTCGACGGCGATTATCTCGCGTGGCTGACGGCGGAAACCGAAGGGCCTCGCGTCTGACCGTCCTGTTGTCCGATGTTCATCGGGATGAACGGCGATGGGCGCGCAGTTTCAGGAGTGGTTCACCAATGGGCGGCTAGCCTGTCGCCAGAATCGGCGCAGTGCCGGTTGCAGAGCCGGCCCCCCCCCCCGGGGGCCGGCGTCACAGATGGAGACGCTCATGTTGAAGACATTGTCCGCGGCGCTGGTCGCAGCCGGCCTCGTGATCGCGCCCGCGCTGGTGCAGGCTCCCGGTTCATCCGCCGACGCTCGCGTGGTCGTGGTTCACCGCCACTACCATCATTATCATCGTCACCCCGTCGTCATTCACAGGCACGTCTGGCACCGGCATCCGGTCGTGCGGCACGGCTACGTGCATCACTGAGACCGGGGCTTCGCCGCCGCGTGTTGCAGGGGCCGGCCGCTGCGCCGGCCCTTCGCTTTTGAGCGGCGACAGCCGCACGGTTTCGGGGTAGGGTTGTTCCGTCACCGATGGAGACGCTGAGATGCTGAAGACCTTGTCCGCGGCGCTGATGGCGGCCGGCCTCGTGATCGTGCCCGCGCTGGTGCGGGCTCCCGGCTCGTCCGCCGAGGCCCGCGTCTATCACCGACATCATTCCTATTATCGCTACAGCTACGTCCGGCACCATCACCCCATCGTCTGGCACGGCCGTTTCAAGGTCGGACGCTGCGGCTAGGCCGCGCGCTCCTGCGGTGAAGGCATCGTCCGCGCGATCGCCAGCGCGGCGACGAGGTTGGCCGCGCCCATCAGCACGAACAGGGCCGGCACGCCGACGCCGGCCTTCTGCATTAGCGCCACCGCGAGCCCGGCCGCGGTCATGAACGCGGCGTTGAGCACGTTCACCGCGGCGATGGTGCGCGCGCGCCGGTCGGCGCCGGCCCAGGCCTGCACCGCGGAGAACGCGGGCACGATGAACAGGCCGCCGGCCGCGGCGAGCCCGGCGAAGTCCACGATCAGCCGCAGCCCGTGCGCGGAGCCCGTCGCGTCCGCGATGCCGCGCGTCGCCGGCGCCGCGGCGTCGCCGAGGTTGGCGACGCCGAGGTCGAGCGAGAACGCGCCCATCAGCACGGCGGCCACGACAATTGGCCTGAGCACGATGCGGCCGTTGGCGATGCGCGAGGCGAGCGCCGATCCGGCCGCGACGGCGACGGAGAACACCGCGAGATAGAGCGTCACCACCTCCTCGCGGCCGCCGAGCGTGGTCTTCACCAGCGGCGGCAGCAGCGACAGCACCACCGCGCCCACGAGCCAGAACCAGCTCACCACCAGGCCGCCCCACCACAGCCGCGGCTCGGCGCGCATGGCGCGCAGCAGCGCGAACGTCGAGGCGGCGACGTTCGGGTTGACCCTGAGGCCGGGCGCGGCCCGGCCGGTCTGCGGGATGAGCCGCGCGGAGCCCCAGCACAGCAGCGCGAAGGCCATCACCAGCGCGGAAACGGCGAGCGCGTCGTCGCCCTTCGCCGTGAGGCCGCCGACGATGGTGCCGGCGAGGATGGCGATGAAGGTCGCGCCTTCGACCAGGGCGTTGCCGGCGGGCAGCTCGGCGCGTTTCAGGTGGTCCGGCAGGATGCCGTACTTGATCGGCCCGAAAAGAGCCGAAATGACCCCGAATCCGAACAGTGAGGCGAACAGAATCTCCGGACTCCGGCGGTAGAATCCTCCGACGGCGAGCGCGGCCACGGCGATCTCGGCGAGCTTGAGCCATTGCGCCACCGTCGCTTTGTCGAAGCGATCGGCGATCTCCCCGCCCAGCGCGGAGAGCATGAAGAACGGAACGATGAACACCGCGCCGGCGAGCGTGATCAGCGATTCCGAGTTCTCGCCGCCGATTCCGAACAGGATCAGGAACACCAGCGCGTTTTTCAGCAGGTTGTCGTTGAACGCGCTGAAGAACTGGCACCAGAACAGCGGTGCGAAGCGCCGCGACGTCATTAGGCCCGAGACCATGGCCTGACTTACAACGGCCGAGGGAGTCCGGCAATTCCGGCTTCGACTCCCGGCGAGTCCACCGAGTCAGACGCGCTCGTAGCCAGAGTCGGCGTTGTCGTAG
>Ga0182749_1002176_pt1 | contig 14554 bp, 20 predicted proteins | sample eDN3rd37CKraftMG_FD_128875 | JGI IMG/M metagenome (GOLD analysis project Ga0182749, IMG submission 128875) | Enriched Miracle-Growth compost microbial communities from Emeryville, California, USA - eDNA 3rd pass 37_C Kraft MG (version 2) (version 2) ...
GACCTGCTCCGGGGTGTGACGCTTCCTACTGTTCGACATGATCTGACCAGTCTCCCTGCCCGCAACCACGGGGCAACAGGACGACTCTCAGAACCACCGGACCTAGGAAATGGGGTCAGCCCATCCCTGCCCGCAACCACGGGGCAACAGGACGACTCTCAGAACCACCGGACCTAGGAAATGGGGTCAGCCCACAGCGTCCGCAAACTAAGTGAACTATGCCCGGGTGCGAACGACAACCGTCCGATCGGATCGCAGCGGGGAGAGGTGCTGACTAACCGGGACTCCGTGGCTGTGCTGGGGTAGGAGTCGAGCGGTCCCCGCGAGGGGCCGCGCCTTGCAATGGCAGTTGGGCGGACCGTCTGGAGCGACGCAATCGAAGGGCGCGTCGCGCCTTTGACCGTGTCCGTGCGGAAGTCGCTACGATTCCGAGAAGGTTTGATTGGCTGGGGGAGATGATAGCTGGTGAAGCATTTGTTCAGCGCGTTGGCTGACTGGATAGAAGATAAAGTCCGGGATCGCAAACTTCGATGGCTGATAGCGGTGCCGTCCGGTGTTGCCACGGTGCTCGCTATTATCGGCATCGCCGCTGCGATTCAGCCGCTCGCAAACGTGAGTCTTCTGGTGCTGAGCATCTTCCTGTTCATCGTTGTGATCACTCTCGGAGTAAATCGCCGCTACATGAGACGAGAACTAGGCCGCACTGGACGGGTACTCCAAACGTACGGCGAACGAGTTCGCCGTACGCAGGAGACTAACCGCGATCTGTTCCACACAGTGCGCTGGTCGGAGTCTGTCGCGGTCGCTGACAAGGGGAACACCACTATCGTGCGCGACATCAGCGTGCGCATCGGCGCGCAACCCGTCGCCGCCATCTGGTCGCTTTCCAGCCGGAACTCCGCTGCGCACCTGAGCCCTTCCATCCGTGACAAAGTCCGAGTTGATGCGTGCTATCTCGAGGACGATGGTGCTGAGGGTACGAGCATCGTTACGACGCACTCTTGGGAGGGTGAAAGCAGGCTGCGGGTTTACATCTACTTCGATAGGGATGTTGCGGCCGGGGAGACCATCCGGATCCGACTCGTCATCCGTTGGCCGAAGTACTCAGCGGACATTCTCGACGGCAACGCTGAGGTGAATTCCTGGGTGTTCCGACGGCCGACTGACTCCTTTGAATCGACTGTGAGCTTCAGCCGATCTTTCTCCGGTAAGCCCCTTCGTGTAACGACACTCAACGGGTCCCCTGCGCCGGAAGTGAGCATCGACAACGCAAGTGGGCAAACAAAAGTCCACCTCAACCTGACACAGATTGAGGTGGACCGAGAGTACGGATACCGGGTCGACTTGCGCCCCGATGATCGTTCCTAGAAGTCTGATCCGCCGAACTTCGTCATCACTTGGCCCTTCCTTTCCGTGGATGACTATGAACCATGGGCTCAATCTAGTCAAGCGTTCTAAGAGATGACTGAATGCTCCGCCTCGGGCGTGTCGGTCGGCGGCCTTCAGTCAACGGGAGCACCGACGTTACACCGCGGGGGCATCCTAAGGGGAGGCCGCGCGGCTACAGCCGTCTAGCCTCGGTAAACAACCTGCCGACCTGACTCATCGACGAGGCGTAGTGTTGCGCCCATCAGCGCCTCGTCGTACTCGAGGGCAGCGGGGGGGGGCTCCATGTGATACGCACCGTCGTCGGGGCCGATGCGATCCCAGCCGGTCGACGTGTCGGTTGCGCTGGCGGTCAGTTCTGCGAGGCGCTCCGATACTTCGTCCAAGGACGCGGTTACCACCGTCTGGTGCCGCTCGTCGGCCCCGGTACGTCGGAGCAGTGCCGTGGCATCACGGTCGGCGACCACCAAGTGACAGTATGGGACGGCGAGACTCAAGGCGTCTACATCTCGCAACATGTTCCACGACCAGCGGCGGGTCTTGTTTCGAAACACCTCGACCTTGAGTTCGGCGGAGATCCGAGCAGTGGGCACCTTCTCGGTGAAAGCGACCGCCTTGGCGCGGCTCGCCTTGCCGGTGTTGCCACCTGCGATCGTCTCAAGCGACACTCGATACTCTTTGAAGAGTTCGCCCAGTAGCTGCGAGTACTCGTGCCAGACCTCCCGTGCCATGACGAGCGGGCGGAGTTCGCTAACGTCCTTAGGCTTCTCAGCCAGTGCATGCACGAGCCATGCTTCGTAGTCCACGCGGCTTCCCTCGCGCCGTTCGAGTTCCTGCGGCATCACGTACCCGCGCTCCAAGAGTTGAGGGAGTTCGTCTGGCGCCGGACCAGCTAACAGTGCCGCCTCTGCGTGCTGATTGAGATGGCGTAGCCATGCGCCGTTCGCAGACCTAATCACGCGCCCGTTTGGATCGATGAGCTGAATGAACGCTTGCACGCCAGCGAAAGCCCAGTGCACTCCGAGTCCAATCACTTGCGGCTCCCGCGGGCGGAAGGTCGGTCGCCCGACAGTCTCATGCAACGCCACCAAGAACTGGTGGCGCAGCAACGAGCCGTGACCTCGAAACGTCTGCATCTGGGAGATCGGTGCCATCACCTGGACGAGGTCTCTGCGTTGGGCGACTGACCCGATACGACCGGTCTCTTCGTAGTGGGTCTTTGAGAGTGGGAAGCAGACACCTTTGGCGGCGGCTTCGCGCACTGCGTCGAGCACGTGGTGATCGTCCGGCCGCAACGGATCGCCGCCGTTTGCCTTCGCAAGACGAATCCACACCCACTGATCGAGATAGACCGTGGGGCGGGGCAGCTTTGGCGGTCTGAGTTCGGGCATTAATGTTCATCGCCCGCCGGCTGTTGCGCGGCAGCTTCCGTGCGAGCCTGGTGGCACTGTCGGAGCATCGCTGTGGCGTCTCGCGACGGGTTGCCATGGAGCGTCTCGGCCACCTTGTACGACGTCATGAATACAGCTTGTCGTACGAGGGAGTGCAAGGCCGATTGGTGATGAATTCACGGCTCAGCGAGCCGTTGGGGAATGGAGAACAAATGGCGGTTGGCCGCGGCTGAATGCACCGCAGATCGATCGCTCGCTCTAGCTCTCCGCGATCCATATGATCTGGCCATGGGATTCTCTGTGCGAATGGCTCCGGGTGTTCGAGTTCGAGTGTCGAGTCGGGGGGTGCGCACGAGTATTGGCCCGCGCGCGGCGAGGGTGCATCTGGGAGCTGGGGCGCCCGGCTTCTCTACTGGGGTTGGCCCCGTTAGCTATTACACGAGCCTCGGTGTTGGCCGGAGGTCGACATCGGGCGCGGTCACACGGTCTGTCGCCGCCTCCAGCCGTGCCGAGGCGGCGGAACAACTCCTCGAGGTCTACGCGCGCATCGCGGGTCTGCATAAGCAAGAGTTCCCAGCGGTGCAACGCCCGCTCGCCCCTCCGCCGCCCGCACTTCCTGCAGAAGAGATCCAGAAGCGCCATCGGAAGGAAGCAATCAAAGGCATCAGCGTCTTTTCGTTCGCGCGTCGCCGGGAAGCACGTGCACGAGCCGAGGTCAGCGCGCAGCACGAAATAGCGGAACGGCACGCTCAGAACGCACGAGAGCAGGCCGAGTACCAAGCGCGAATCGACCAGGCGTGGGGCGCGCTCCTAGCCAATGACCCTGAGACAGTCATGGGCATGCTGGCTGCGGCGTTCGAAGACAACGATGCAGCCGCGGCCCCGCTGGGAGTCGTGGACGGCGAAGCGACCCTCGTCGTCGTCGTCCCGGCGGCCAGCCAGATGCCCGAGAAGAAACCGGATGTCACACCCGGCGGCCGCCCCACGATCAAGGCGCTTCCGAAGAAGGAAGCGGCCGATTGGCACAAGTTCGCAGTCGCCGGCTGCATCCTCGTCACTGTGAAGGAGGCGTTCGCCGTCGCACCTGCACTCGCTTCGGTCCGCATCGTCGCCACATCAGTTCCCGAGAGAGATGCCTACGGAGTGCGTAAGCCGAATGTACTCGTTGCCGCCCGGTTCGAACGCGCTCGACTAGAGGGTGTTCAGTGGCAGACGGTGGACTCCATCCGCATCCTCAATGACACGTCGAGCGAATTGCGAATCAGCCAGGTCGGTGTGACGAAAGCACTTGCTCCGCTCTCACTTGAGGACGAACCCGCTCTCCAGGCGCTCGTGGAGGCGATTGACTATGACGAGCTCGACGCGTAGCGAGACGACGGCGCCAACGTTGACCGGATGCTGCGACTCTGCTTCTTACCGGCGGCGTACGCGTCTCTGATTGGCGGGCGACCATCCTCGTCGAAACTGCCACATGTCGCGATCGAGTTCGCGTTACTCCCGGGCGTCGGCGCGACGCTCGGCGCCAGCTGCGATTCTCCACGTGATGCTACTTCTCCCGCCGGAGCCAACCAGAGCCGCTCCTGCGGCAGTTCCGGCAGTCCAGACCTCCGTCGACACAGACTAACCGTAGCGATGGCAGTTCCGGGTCCGCTCGCGTTCAAGATCAGAGAAGTTGCATGCACGATGATGAATTTCAACATTATTCTTTGGTCAAGGTGTCGATGACGCTGGAGGAGGTGCATGGTGAGATGGTGCGAGCGAGATCGGGCCGCCGCTCAGTCTCCGGAAACCCCCGACGTTGAGGCAATCGAGAAGCGGATCCAGCTCCTATTGGATGCGACACGGCGCGAGCGTGATCGTTCATCCGCCCGAACTGATGGTGTCCAAACGCGAGCGACCGTGCTGATTAGCGCTGCCGGGATCCTTGGAGGGGTTCAAGGTGCTGGCGCCGGATTCTCATCTCCTTGGGGCGTAGTCAGCATCGTGACGTACGTACTGGCCGCCATCGCTGGTTTGGTGTTGCTTTGGCCGCTGAAGGTGCTTGTGGTCTCTAACCAGACGTACTTTTTCGAGATGATGGATTATCATCCTGTCGATCTACAAGAAGCGTTGCTACGGAACGAACTCAACGCCGTGAGTCATGCTCAGAAGCGACTTACCTTTCGCTCATGGACACTCATCGTCGGGTTCACCTTGCTCGCTGCCGCGTGGGGGGCATCTGTTGCCGCGATGATGGACAGTTGGTCGCATCCGCCCGGCGAGTCTCCGATCAAGGTCGAAATCGTCGAGTGAAGGGAAGCTCGTATGCCTACCGAAGATTGCCCTCCGGGCTACGTGCGCACAGCGCTCGGTAACTGCATAAAGGATCCTTCCGGTGATGAGACCTGGCGGTTGGGTGAGGGGGATCACTCGGACAAGCAAGGCGACTCATTTTCGGTCGAATGACCGGCCGAATCGCTGCGAGAGCTGAGTGTCGTCCACTGTCGTCGCCGCGCTAACCCCGCTGGAGGGCAAGGGTCGGGTGGTGTCGGTGGTGCGTGCGTAAATGGACCCATGGGAACTCTTGTTCGCGTGGTGGGCGGTGGGATAAGCGCGTTTGCCGTCGCCTTCATCTCGATGGCACTCATGAGGGTCGTCGGGCAACCGCTCATGGATCAGTTGCCGCCTGCCAAGTGGGGCGCCGACCAACTCCGCGACGCCGGGGAATGGCTTGTCAGCGCGGCATCCGTGTTCTGGATCGCTGCGACGGCCACGGCGTTCTTTGTTTACTGGTTCGCGCGACGAGCGTCTGTGACGCGTGGAACGACGGCGAACGTCTGTCTGTCGCTCGCGGCCGGCATCCTGGCGGGAGCCATCGTCTCTATGACGCGCGCGACGACGCTAACCAGCGCGTGGTCAGATCCCGCGTTGTGGCTGCTCGCCGCGTCCTACTTGATGCCCGTTCTCGTTGCAATTCTGTGGTGGACGGTTCCGATTCTCACCGCCCGCATCCGCGCACGAATCATCAAAGTTCGGGCGTCCGCGATCAGCGCCCGCGGAGTGCGCGAAACATTGTGATGGCCCCATCTGTCGCTGCGAATACGGGTCTACCGCCTGTCGGACAGTGGGTGCTCCGATTACGTTCCATCCGCGCTTGACCTGTTGGAGTTCGCTGTCATAATCAGAGCAATAATGGGACGAAAGAGATCAACCAAGCCCGATGAGGTGCCACCCGAAGAGGTGGAGATCTCAGATGAGCTCGCTTGGCGTGTGCATGACAATGCCAAGGGCTGGATTGTGCAGGTGGATGCGAAGGCGACGGCCGCATTGGCAATCGAGGCCGCGGTGCTCGGTCTTGCTCTCGCTCTCATCACGACCTCCGGCGTACTCGCCGAGCTGACGACACTGTCACGATGGATCATCGCCGGGGGCATCGTGCTCTTGTTCATGAGCCTCGTCCTATCGCTCACTGTGCTGCGCCCGCGAGTAAAGCTGAACGAACCCAAGCCAGAAGATCGCGGCTACCTCTACTTTGGACACCTCCGTCATTGGAAGAAGGAGGAGCTCAGCCGGGTACTCGCTCGGAACGCGGTCAATGATGATCAGCTTGCGGATCAGGTCATCAAGATGTCGATGATCGCCTGGCGAAAGCACTTGTGGCTGAAGTGGTCGCTGGTCTTCCTACTTATAGGAATTGCGGTGATCGGCGCGCTCTACCTAGCCTTTCTGTTGGGACTGTTCCCCGATGAACTCGGTGATCTAACGCAACCCGCACGAGCGGAGGAGTGTCGATAGATGACTCTTGGAGAGGAGCTCAGGGCGCACGCCGCCGAAACCCACAGGGCTAGGTGGGTCCGACGCGATGGCCAGAAGGTGCCCGAGACCGACGATCTCACGCTGGGCAACGACGCTGTCGACCTTGACGCTGTCGTGCTCTACGCCGACCTGAAGGACTCGACGGGGCTGGTGCGGAGGTGGAAAGACTGGTTCGCAGCCGAGATTTACAAGAACTACCTCTACACCGTGTCGCGAATCATCCGAGATCACGGCGGAGCGATCACCGCTTTTGATGGCGACCGCGTTATGGGCGTGTTCATCGGCAACTCTAAGAACAGCGACGCCGCCAAGGTTGCCTTGAAGATCAACTGGGCCGTCAAGAACATTTTGCAGCCAGCGAAGGACGCTAGGTATCCCGACAATGCGTACAAGATTCAGCAAAAGGTCGGGGTGGCTGCCTCCAAGACGATGGTCGCCCGGACTGGGATTCGGGGGAGCAACGACCTTGTCTGGGTGGGCAACGCGGCGAACGTCGCCGCAAAACTCGCAGCGCTCGACAGGGGGTACTCCTCGTACATAACCGCGGATGTGTTCAAGAGTCTCTCCAAGGCGTCGAAGTACAGCACCGATGGGCGATTGATGTGGACTGAACTTGGTGACGGTGACGGATACGGCACGATTTACGGCTCAACATTCTGGTGGCCGATCACCTAAATACCCGAACCAACCGTCCCGGTGACGCATCGCCTCCAGGCGTGTCGAGCAACAGTTGGAGCGAGGTCGCCGTCGGCGGAGCCCGCAGGTGCGAGCGCTTCGCCCTCCGACTCCCAAGCCTCCGAAGGCGCCGGCTGCGCACAGGACGGGCTGCCCGTCGAGGCCTGACGGGAGGACGTCCAGCTTCGTCGGCAATCAACTCATCACGCCTGGGCGCAGCGGTCTGCGTCAGCCCTAGATGCGCAGTCACGATGTCGGAAGCCGCCTCTATCGTTCGTAGATAGGAGGATGACGTGCCGAAGAAGACGGAAGTTGATCTTGATGGGCTGCTGGACGAGCTGGACGCCAGCACGAAAGAGGAGTTCGCGTCGAAGCCGACGGTGGAAGAGTGGACCGATGATTTTGACGTCGCGGACCTGCCGATCCAAGCGCGAAAGTGGATCCAGATCCCGGATCTCGTCGCTGTTGTGTCCGACCTCAAATCGTCGACACATCTCGGAACGGGGAAGCATGCCGCATCGACCGCAAGCATCTATCAGGCGGCCACAGGAGGCACGGTGAGCATCTTCAATCGATTCGGCGCCGACTTCATTGCCATCCAAGGCGATGGCGCGTTTGCGTTGTTCTGGGGGGAGCAGCGTTACGAGCGAGCATTATGTGCGGGAATCACGGTCAAGACTTTCAGTGAAAAGAATCTGATTCCCCGACTTGAAAAGAAGTGGCCGACGCACGCCGAGGAGCATCCGACCGGCTTCAAGGTCGGTGTCGCAAGCGGTCGCGTCCTGGTGAAACGGATCGGCACGCCACGAAACTTGTCCGAGCAGGAACCAGTGTGGGCCGGAACCCCGGTGAATTTCGCCACGAAGGCAGCGCAGCAAGCGGACCGGCACGAGCTGATCGTCACAGGATCGGTTTGGGATCAGATTGAAAAGAACGACTACCTCACGATCACCTGTCCATGCAACGGAGGTCCGTCCCCGAGCCTGTGGTCTGATGTCACCATCGAAAAGGTCCCGGCCAGCAACGACGAGCGGTACGGGCGGCTCTTGTCATCCACCTGGTGCGACATCCATGGAGACGAGTATGTAGCTTCGATCCTGGACGGGATGAAGACGCGTGCGGACGCCGACAATGCGAGGACCGCCCTCTTCAAGGCGCTGTTCGCGGACGCACTTAGGGTGACGTCTCAGCAGAAGCGGCGAGACCTTCGAACTCGCAGGCTTGGGCTCCGCTGAAGCGCCACTCGCACGCGGTGGCGCCATGTCGGCACGGGTCGCCAGTATCGCATACGCGAGAGGAACTCCGCTGAGGGCGCTGACTCTTTCTTGACTGTTGTCGAACTCGTTGGTCGACTCTAGCTTCAGACCGGCAATCCGCGACATCGGCTAGGTGCCGCGCGAATTGCCCCACACGAGAATGTGCAAGCGCGGCGACACGTTGTACCCAAGTCGCACAGCTGGTTCGCTGAGCATCCGCAAGCCATCCGCAACGGCATCTGATGTCGTGCCTTCGGGCATGATCCACGTCTGCTGCGGTGGCACACCAGCGATGCTCCGAATCTCCGCGACTTCAGCGAGGTCATTGATCCCCGTGACAACGAACTTCAATACGGAGCGATTCAAAGGAAAGGAAGCGAGCGCTTGCGGTCGCACGCGTCGTTTCTTAGCTACCGAGGAGTGGCTGAGCTTTGGACTGATAACGAACAGGTCGACCATATCTGCCAAATGCGGAGCGGGAGTGACAGTCCCGTTCGTCTCGATCTCCACGCGGAGGTTCGGCATATACTGCCGCATGAGGAGCACGAGCTCGCTGAGGGCCGGCTGCTGAAGCAGCGGTTCGCCGCCGGTGACGACAAGCAGACGCACGTCTTGCAGTTCGGCGATGAGCTGTGCCGTGAGCTCCGATGCTTCAATCTCATGCCGTTCGTCTTCAGGATCGAATGCCGCCCAGTCCCAGCTGTACCGGGTGTCGCACCACGAGCAGGTGAGGTTGCAGTTCGCGAGGCGCAGGAAGACCGCTGCCTGTCCCACGCTCGGCCCCTCACCTTGGAAAGAGCGAAAGACCTCGTTGACCTGCAGAACGGTCATCACTGCGCGCGACGGACCACGGCCAGGGATCTGGCCGTCTCCCACACCCGAACCTCGCTCAGCTTCAGGCCGGTCGCGTCTGCCTTGCGAAGGATGTGAATCCCGAGCCTCTCTGCGGTCGGGTTGTCGAGATGATCGTTGAGGAGCGAGTGGTCGAGCGGCTCAAGGATCTCCTTCCACACAACGTCGCTCAGTTCGTCGAAGTCGATGACTATCCCGCGTTCGTCCAGCCCGCCCTGTACGTCCACTTGCACGCGGTAGGAGTGGCCGTGCAGGTTCTTACACTTGCCGGGATGCCACGCCAGGAAGTGCGCGGCATGGAACTCGAACTCCCGACTGACCGTTACGGTCAGGTCCTGGTTGCTCATGGTGGCGTCCCCCATTCGTAGCCATCGATGCCAAACGCTGCGAGGACCTGCACCCGCTTCCAACAGCCGGGGCACTGCCCGCAGGGGAGATTGGAACGGTGACACGAGGCGGTCCATCCGAGGACTTGCTCGTCGAGTTCCGATGCACGGAGGAGATCCTCGGTGCTCCGGTGTATCCCTGGCGCGATGACGTGCACTCCACCTTCTTGGTAGTGCGTGAGTGCGTCTAGACGTATGTAGAACTCGGCAGTGCCATCGAGGTGGCGTTCGCCATCCGGCGCCACGGACCCGAGCAGCGCTGCTGTGAGGTTGTGCTGTAGTGCGACTGCCGCCCCGGCGGTCGCGAGGAACTGATTTCGGTACGGCCACCATTCGGGGCTCGGTGCGGCGCTGGGCTGGCTCCCGCCTTCCTCTCGTAGAAGTCCGGAACCGAATGCGGAGATTCCCAATGACACGTCCGCAAGCCTTAGGTCGAGCAGCGCGGCTACGCGGCGAGCTGCTCGCCGCTCCAGTTCAGCGGGCCGTTGTCCGTAGTCGACGAACAGCAGAAGCTGAGGCCGATAGATGGCCGCGAGGGCGGTGCTGTCAAGACCTCCAGAAAAGAGGAGGACGGAGTCGGGCGGGACCGCCGTCTGATCATCGTGCTCCGACACCGAGCCCCCTCCAGATCGCGCGGTACATCGCCGAGGTGTAGTCCGTGTGATGTTCAGCCCCGGTGCCTATGAGCATGGTTGCTCCCTCTGTATGCCCCGCGCCGCCGGCAATCACCACCGGGATGCTTTGTGCGGTCGCCCAGCCGGTCTCGAACAGGGTGCCGGGGTCCCAGCCGTCGAGGATTGCGAAAACGGAGTCGCAGCGGGAGAGGCCGGCGAGGTCGGCTTCCGCAACTTCCGGGCCACCGAGGCCAATCTCGTGGACAGGACTGAAAACGCGAGCGCCTGCACCCTCGAGGAACATCTTGCACTGATCGATCAGCCAGCGTTGCTCGATCGAGAAGAAGGGACCGGCGAGATAGATCAGTGGTGCGCGGCCGGCGTTGTCCAGTTCGTTACTGCCGGCATCCGGCGCTTCACCGGCGAGTGCCGCGGGGGAGAGTTGGAGGCCATTTCCGTCGCACCACCAGGCGGTCGCCGCGCTCGCGAATCGGGCGGCATCGACCGGGGCACTCCCGCTATGCCACGCGTGAGCGAACGCTGCTGAGAACACGTCGCCGCTGCCGAGCTTATGTACGATGGGGGTCGGGTGGGCGCCTACCCACGTCTGGCGTTGGCTCTGCCGCTCGGTAACAAGGCACCCGCGCGCGCCGGCCTTCGTGACTACGACTTCGGCGCCGAGTGTATCCGCCATCTGCCGTGCTGCGGCCTCGACGTCGGTACCGCCGGTGAACGCTCGCGTCTCCGTCGCATTGGCGGAGATCGCGAGGCGCGCTGGCGCGTCCCAGGGTAAGCGGTCCAGCGTGAAGAGGGCATCGTCGGTCGACTGCGGGTCGTAGACGAGCGCGGTCGCGGTGATTTGGCGGGCGCCACTCTCAACCATGCCAAACGCGAGCACATCCTCGCCGGCGACCTCGAACGCGTCGTTCAGGGCAGCTGCGTGTCCCCGAATCATGGGCTCAACGAAGGGAGCGCGGTAGTGGAAGCCGACGGCTCGATCTCGACCGATGTTGTGCGCTGTGATACCCAACAGGGCGCAGGCGCCTTCCAGTAGGGAAGTGAAGCTGTCCTCGACGGCTGTGACGAACTCAACGTCGGCGCCGGAAAGCAAGGACGCTGCTCGGAACCCGCTTCCACCAACATCCTCGCTGTGCCCAGTGGAGTCGACTTGTTCGCGATATGTTCCCCCACCGATGATCATGTTGCCGCTATCCGTAGCATCACGTGCCCGCCCCGGATGGAAGCCACCGTCGCCGTGTATAGCACCGCCTGCTGAAGGCACGAGATCAGGAACTCGTCGGGGATGATCGCGCCCGCCTCTCGGCCATCGTCGGTCACCACCGCGATCACCGGCGTCGGGTTTTCCCGAAGGGATAGATGAAGAACGTCGCCGACCGTGAGAGTCTCGACGACGGCTTCGTTGGGTGCCTGGAGCGGCTTGTCGGGGCGCGGACCCGCGCAGTTGGCGACGCCTGCGCCACCGCCGGTCCGTGAATAGTCGGGACCGTTCGATCCGCTCATCGCCACACCCTTCATCATCGAAACTGGTGACGCAATGCTATTGGCTACCCACCGCCCCGAGTCGGCGACGCGCGCGGGCGGCTCGCTCCGCCCAGATGGTGGCATCCAGAGCGGCCGCGCTGACACCGCCGTGGCGTGCCCATTCCACGAACACGGCCTCCATCTCCCAATAGTTTCGCGTTGGGTTCCAGTCGGGATCGAACACTCCGCAGGCGGTTGCAGCGCGCCAAACGTGCACATCCACGATGGCCACCTCCGCCTGCGGCCAATGGTTCCGCACGATCCAGCTCGCCGTTTTCGGACCGATCCCATGAAAGGACAAGAGCCAGTCTCTGGCTGCGAATGGATCAGCCGGCGCCGGCTCCTGCTTCAACCGTGACAGGGCGCTCGCGATCCTCGCGGACTTTTGGTTCGGGAATCGGTACCGGGCGGCACGGCCTGAGGCGAGCGGCAGAGGACGAATCAACTGCTGAACGATCAGGTCAGGGTCCGGCGCGATGTCGGATGCGATTAGCCCGGCATCCCGGACCGCGTGAAACGCGGCGACGTTCAGTTCATAGGTCACCGCGAAGCCCCCCAACAGACAGGCGACCACTTCCTCATCGAGGGAAGCACCAAGACGATAGGTGTCATCCGGCGAGTCGGGAGGAGTCATCTGCTCGGCTCGCGCGACCCAGTAGGCAGGACTCTCATATATCCACGGTTGGCCCCACTCGATCGTGCGCGCGCGGTAGTTGTCCGGTCGGAGAACGACTTCCGTGCGCATGACGGCAATCAGCGTGGAGAGGTGGCCACCAGGCGCGAGCGGACGCGCTGCGGATTCGGAGAGAGATGATGCTACAAGGTCGATCGTGGCCGTGCTCATGCATCTGCTTCCCGTGCCTCGGGTTCGCCCTGGCCGCGAACCGATCCCTGCGATTCAACCAGTATCAAAGGCTCGGCACTACACGCCGGGCAGTCCGGGAGGTATTTGCCCGCTCGCCGCGTTGCGGGCCGGTGGCCATGGGGTCGGGCGAAGTTATTCACGGGTAGGCACGCAGTAGGGGTAGGTTCGTGACCCATGGAATCCTGGCGTCGCTACCAGCACGATGTAGCCGACTTTTACCGTGCGCTCGGGATGAGGGCAGACGTCGATGTTAAGGCGTACCCAGGGTCGCGGGCGACCCATGACATCGACGTCCTCGTCCAGACGAAGATCGGCGGGCAGGTGATCACCTGGATCGTCGAATGCAAGCAGTGGACGCGCCCTATCCCTAAGGAACGAGTTCTCACGCTGCAAGGCGTTGTGTCCGACATCGGGGCCGACCGCGGCATCCTCCTGTGTGAGAGTGGTTTCCAAGCCGGCGCCTATCGTGCAGCGGTGGCCACCAACACCACTCTGACGTCGCTTGCGGACTTGCGGGAGAACACGCAGGCAGAGCGGGAGGCAGCCTCCCTGCAAGCAATCACGAGGCGTACTGCCACGATTGCCCAGAGGGTGAGCCAGCTGTGGCCCTGGGCGACACCGTTGGTCCCGCGTGGTGCCTTCAATATCGAGGAGATGCTGGAGGTAGCGGCGCCATCGCTTGAGCTCACTCACTACATCGTGCCTAGGTTGCACATCGGGGAGAGCGTTCAGATGATCGGCCAGCTCGCGGACCACCGCGTCGCCGGCGATGCGCTCGATGCGACAGCGAGCCTCCTCGCCGAGCTCGAAGTCCGACTCGAGAGCCTGGAGCAGCGTCGAGACAACATCGTGGCCACGGCCGGACAGCACTTTGCGCAGATCGAGAGCAACGCGTCCGCCTTCATCGACCTGGTCACCACGCCAGATCTCGACAGCCCGGCGACTTCCGCGGTGCAGGCAATGCGCAACATTAGCGACGCCGCCGACGAGATCCTTGCCACGACACCCTCAGAGGTACAACATGCACTCCGACGGGTCATGGTGTACATACTCGACAGTGTCTACCTACTCCCTGCGCACGGAACCGATGACCAGGAACGCGAACGGACCAGGGAGACGGCGAGAGCGCTCGTGGCGCGCGCGCAGACGATGCTGGCCGGAATAATCGCATCGCGTCGTGAGACCGCCGCCCCGCGCGAAACCGCAGACTGACGCGGGATGGCGCGATCACTCTGAGGTCATGGGTCAGCCGACATTTCTAGTTGGGGGAGCGATGCCCGCCTTTACCAGCGTTGCCCGCACCGTCTTCGGGTCTCGCCTGATTTGTCGACCAATCTGGTTCATCGACAGTCCCTTGTCGAACAGCTCGAGCATCCGAGCCCGTTCACTGGCGAGCACTTCGGTTCGGAAGGTCACCCCCGCTGCTGCAAGCCGAGTGGAGACGGTTGTGTCGTACAGTCCGAACTGCCGAGCAACTTGCTCGATCGTGGCGCCGGCACGATAAACAGCAACCATTTGCGTGGTCTCGTCTGCAGTTGCACGTCGAGCCCTACCAGGCACGTGAGCTTCAGGGCGAACCGGTCGCATCAGAGTCTTCGAAACTTCACCCGCACCCCACGCGCGAAGCAGGGCGCTCACTGGTGCTGATTTAAGTGCAAGCACCTCTGTTAGGGGCACACGGCCGGAGACCTACCCGTGGACGGGTACCGGCGCAGCCGGATCGACGAACTGGCGGTGCCACAGCTCCACGCCGGCCAGCACGACCAGGGGACCGCTGTGGTCCGCTTCACCA
>Ga0182749_1002177_pt1 | contig 14551 bp, 13 predicted proteins | sample eDN3rd37CKraftMG_FD_128875 | JGI IMG/M metagenome (GOLD analysis project Ga0182749, IMG submission 128875) | Enriched Miracle-Growth compost microbial communities from Emeryville, California, USA - eDNA 3rd pass 37_C Kraft MG (version 2) (version 2) ...
GGCGCGCCGAGCGAGACGACCGGCATCATCGTCGAGGCGCTCGCCTACGGCGATTTCAACATCGCCTATGTGCAGTTGCTCGGCTCGCTGTGCGGGCAGGTGCTGGCGCGGCACGGCTCGCCGGACCTGAGTGCCGAATGGCTGCCGCGCATTGTCTCGGGTGAGAGCCTGTTCGCGCTGGCGCTGACCGAGCCGCGGGGCGGGTCCGATGCCGGCAACCTCGCCCTTTCCGCGCGCCGTACCGACAGGGGCTATGTGCTCAACGGCGAGAAGAATTCGATCAGCGTCGCCGATCAGGCCGACGCCGCGCTGGTCTTCGCCCGCACCGGCCGCGCCGAGGAGGGACCGCGCGGCGTGACCGCCTTCCTGGTGCCGATGAACGCGCCCGGCGTGCGCCGGAGCCGCTTCGAGGATCTCGGCAGCAAGGTGGTCGGCCGCGGATCGATCTTCTTCGACGACGTCGAGGTGCCGGAGAGCCACAGGCTCGCCGGCGAGGGCAGCGGTTTCGTGCAGGTGATGCAGGGCTTCGATTTCAGCCGCGCCCTGATCGGCCTGCAGTGCATCGCGGCGGCGCAAGCCTCGCTCGACGAATCCTGGGCCTATGCCTGCGAGCGTAAGAGCTTCGGCGTGCCGCTGGCGCAGCATCAGGGCGTGACCTTTCCGCTCGCCGAATACGAGACCATGGCCGCCGCGGTGCGCCAGCTCTGCTATCACACGTTGCGCCTGCGCGACGCCGGCCTGCCGCACACGGCCGAGGCCGCGATGTGCAAATGGCTGGGGCCGAAGACGGCGGTCGACATCATCCACCAGTGCCTGCTCACGCACGGCCATTACGGCTGGTCGCTCGATTTGCCGCATCAGCAACGCCTGCGTGACGTCATGGGCCTCGAGATCGGCGACGGCACCGCGCAGATCATGAAAATGATCGTCGCGCGCGAGCGGACGAAACCGTTCCTCCGCTCGGGCACAATGCGGGAGGCTGCGACGTGACCCCCTCCGCCGCGGAGACGAAGCCCCGCGACACGCTCCTCGAAGCGAGCGGCATCACGCTTTCCTTCGGCGGCGTCACTGCGCTGCGCGGCGTCGACCTGATCGTGCGCAAGGGCGATCTGCTCTCCATCATCGGCCCCAACGGGGCCGGCAAGACCTCGTTCCTCAACTGCATCTCCGGCCGCTACCGGCCGACCGGCGGCAACATCCGGTTCGAAGGCCAGTCGATCGACCGCCGTTCGACGTCGGCGCGCGCTGCGCTCGGCATCGCCCGCACCTTCCAGAACCTTGCGCTGTTCGCGCACATGAGCGTGCTCGACAACATCATGGTGGGCCGCCACCACCTCCTGAAGTGCGGCTTCCTGCGCGGCGGTCTCTACTGGCTCGGCGGTGCGCAGCGCGAAGAGCTGTCGCACCGGCGACGTGTGGAGGAGATCATCGAGCTCCTCGAGATCGAGCAGATCCGCCACGCCACCGCCGGCACCTTGTCTTACGGCATGCGCAAGCGCGTCGAGCTTGCGCGCGCGCTCGCGGTCGAGCCCAAGCTCCTGCTGCTCGACGAGCCGATGGCCGGCATGAACCTCGAGGAAAAGGACGACATCGCCCGCTACATCGTGGAGATCAACCGCGAGTGGGGCATCACCGTCATCATGATCGAGCACGACATGGGCGTGGTCATGGATCTGTCCGACCGCGTGGCCGTGCTCAATTACGGCGAGAAGATCGCCGACGATCTGCCGGAGCGCGTCTCCGCCGACCCGCACGTGCGCGCAGCCTATCTGGGTGAGGACGATGCCGCGGCATGACCCTCCGCCCATGCCCTTCGGAGGGCGATTGCCGGACGAGTTGGCGACCTGTCCGCGCCTGCTGCGCCATCACGGCCGCCATCATGCCGACGAACCGGCGCTGCGCGAGAAGGCGCTGGGCATCTGGCAGGAAATGACCTGGGGCCAGGCGTATGCGCGCACACGGGCGATCGCGCTCGGACTGCGCGGGCTCGGCGTCGGGGAGGGCGATGTCGTCGGTTTTGTCGGCCAGAACCGTCCCGACCTCCTGTTCACGGAAATCGCCAGCCACGCGGTCGGCGCGCTCAGCCTCGGCATCTACAAGGATTCCCTGCGCGACGAGATCGGCTATCTGGTCGGCCATGCCGGCGTGCGCGTGGTCGTCGCGGAGGACGAGGAGCAGGTCGACAAGCTCCTGGACCTCGGCGACGCGATTCCGACGCTCGAGCGCATCGTCTATTGCGACCCGCGCGGCATGCTCAAGCACGAGGACCCGCGTCTGATGGCGATGGCGGAACTCGTCGTCCAGGGCAGCGCCCTTCATGACCGAGAGCCATGTTTGTTCGACCGCCTGGTCGATGCGACGCGCCCCGAGGCGCCGGCGATCCTGTGCACGACCTCGGGCACTACCTCGCATCCCAAGATCGCCGTGCTCATGAGCGGGCCGTTCCTCAACCACGGCATGAGCTATCTCGAAGTCGACCCGAAGGGGCCGGACGACGATTACGTCTCGGTGCTGCCGCTGCCGTGGATCGGCGAGCAGGTCAACGCCGTGGCGCATTTCCTTCTGTCGCGCATTCGCCTGAACTTCGTCGAGGACGAGGACACGACCACGAACGACATGCGCGAGATCGGGCCGGATTGCCTGTTGCTGGCGCCGCGTGTTTGGGAAGCGATGGCCGCGGATATCAAGGCGCGCATGCTCGAGGCGACGCCGTTCAAGCGCTTCCTGTACGCACAGGGACTGCGGCTCTCCGAACGCGCGCTGGAGCGGGGACGACGCTCGCACATCGGCGATATGTTGCTCGGGCGCGCGCTGCGCGACCGCCTCGGGCTCTCGCACATGCGCTCGGCGGCAACCGGCGGCGCGCCGTTGGGTCCCGACGTCTTTCGTTTCTTCCGCGCCATCGGTGTGCCGCTGCGCCAGGTCTACGGTCAGACCGAGATGGTCGGCGTCTACTGCGCGCACCGCATCGACGATGTCGACTTCGACACTGTGGGCGTGCCCTTCCGCGATGTCGAAATCCGGATCAACGAACCGGACCGGAACGGGCTTGGCGAAGTGGTGGTGCGCCACCCTGGCATGTTCGTCGGTTATTTCCGCAACGAGGAGGCGACCAGAGCCGACGTGCGCGACAGCTGGATGTACACGGGCGACGCCGGGTATCTCAACGCGCGCGGTCACCTCATCGTGCTCGACCGCATGCGCGATCTCGCCAAGCTCAAGAACGGCGACCGCTTTGCGCCGCAGTATCTGGAAAACCGGCTCAAGTTCTCGCCTTACGTCGGCGAATGCGTGGTGCTCGGGCAGGATCGCGAACAGGTGACCGCGATCGTGTGCATTCGCTACAGCATCGTATCGAAGTGGGCGGAGGCGCGGCGCATCTCCTTCACGACTTATTCGGACCTGAGCGCGCGACCGGAGGTGCGCGAGCTGATCCGCAAGGAGGTTGCCGCCATCAACGACGTTCTGCCGGAAAGCCAGCGCATCGGCCGCTTCCTCCTCCTTTACAAGGAACTGGACGCCGACGACGGCGAATTGACGCGCACGCGCAAGCTCCGGCGCGGGACCATCAACGAGCGCTACGCCGATCTCATCGGCGCGCTCTACAGCGACAAACGCGACGTCGATGTCGATACCACGATCACCCTGCAGAACGGCCGCCGGCAGCGCATCCGCGCCAATATCGCGATCGAAACCCTGATCGAGCCCGCCCGGTCGGCCGCGTCGCGATCGGCGACGGTGGAGGCCGTATCGTGAGCATCCGCTTCGATCTTCTGGCGCTGTTCCTGGTCAACGGCCTCATCGTCGGCATCCTCTACGGACTGGTCGCGATGTCGTTCGTGCTGATCTACAAGGCCTCGCGCGTCGTCAACTTCGCGCAGGGCGAGCTCCTGCTCGTCGGCGCCTGGGTATGCTGGGCAAGCGTTACCAAGCTCGGCATGCCGTTCCCGCTGGCCTTTCTTGCAACGCTGATCTTCACCGGCGTGCTCGGCCTCCTGATCCAGCTTGTCACGCTCCGCCCGCTCATCGGAGAACCCTTGATCTCCATGATCATGGTCACCGTCGGCCTGTCGGTGTTCCTCCAGGCGGTCCTCAAATGGATCTTCGGGGTTGCGCCGCAATCGTTCCCGACCGTGCTGACCGCCAAGCAGGTCAACTTCCTCGGTCTCGACGTGGAGGTGGCCTATCTCGGCAGCGCCGGCTTCGCGCTGGTTCTGCTCGCCGGCTTCGCCTTCTTCTTCAAGTACTCCAAGCTCGGGCTGGGCATGCGCGCGACCGCGTTCAATCAGCAGGTCGCGAGCTCGCTCGGCGTCTCGGTACGGCAGGTGTTCGCGGTGTCCTGGGCGATTTCGGCGGTGGTCTCGGCCATGGCCGGCATCGTCATCGGCATGGTCAACGGTGTCAGTGCGGGGCTGGCCGCCTTCGGCATCAAGGTGTTTCCGGCGGTGATCCTCGGCGGCCTCGATTCGATCCTCGGCGCGGTGGTCGGCGGCATCATCGTCGGTCTTCTGGAGAACGTCGCCGAATTCCTCGACGGTCAGGTGCTGCACTGGGGCAATCTCTACACCATCGTGCCCTTCTACGTGCTGGTGATCATCCTGATGATCAAGCCTTACGGCTTGTTCGGCACGCGCGACATCGAGAGGCTGTAGGATGGCGAGCTTCTCACAACGACCCTGCGGCGATTACCGCGTCACCTACGCCGCCGATACGACGATCTTTCCGACGCGCGCGTCGGCCTATGCCTGCATTGCCGGCGTTGTGGTGCTGGCCTGCGCGCCCTTCGTGCTCAGCAGCTACGTGCTGTCGCTGCTTATTTATATCGGCATCTACGGCATCGCCGCGCTCGGGCTCAATCTGTTGACCGGTTGCACCGGGCAGATCTCGCTCGGCCATGCCGCCTTCTTCGGGTTCGGCGCCTTCGCCTCCGCCTTCCTCAACAACAAGCTCGGCGTGCCGGTGCTGCTTGCGATGCCGCTCGGGGCGTTGCTGGCGACATTGGTCGGTCTCATCGTCGGCATTCCGGCCGCGCGAATCCGCGGGCTTTATCTCGCGATCGCCACGCTCGCCTCGCAGTACATCCTGGAAGACTTCTTCGCGCGCGCCGAATGGTTCACCGGCGGCGCCGCCGGCGCCTTCGCCAAGCCGCCGGTGTTGTTCGGTCTGACGATCTCGGGCGAGCGCGCCTATTTCTATCTGGTGCTGGTTTGCCTGATCGCCGTCTATCTCTATGCGGCGAACCTGCTGCGCACGCGCGACGGCCGCGCCTTCATCGCCATCCGCGATCATTATCTGAGCGCGGAGGTGATGGGCATCAATCTCACGCGCTACCGCATTCTCGCATTTGCCGTCTCGACCTTCTATGCCGGGCTCGCGGGCGCGCTGCTCGCGCACTATTCGAGCTTCGTCTCGTCGGAGTCGATCAACATCCTGCTGTCGGTGCAGTTCTTCGCGATGATCATCATCGGCGGCATGGGCTCGGTGATGGGGTCGTTGATGGGCGCCGCCTTCATGGTGCTGATGCCGGAGGGGCTCGAGACCCTGGTGCTGATGCTCAAGACGACGAGCTGGGGGAACGTGCCGCAGATCATGAACGGCGTCGCCTTCGCCAAGGAAGCCGCCATCGGATTGATGATCGTTCTGTTCCTGATCTTCGAGCCGGAGGGGCTCGTGCACCGCTGGCGACTGATCAAGAGCTACTGGAAGCTTTACCCCTTCGCGCACTAGGTCGGCCGCGCCAAGGGATAGAAAGTATGCCGATCGAGGGAGGAGCAAAAATGAAAACGAAAGTTGCGGTCTTTGGCGCCGTCGCGGCGCTGGTGATTGCGAATGGTCCGAGCCTGGCGGACGATATCTTCATGGGAATTCTCGACGACACCACCGGCGCCACCGCTCAGCTCGGCGTCGAGTTCGCCGCCGCCAAGGGCGACGCCATCGACTGGATCAACGCGCATGGCGGCATCGCCGGGAAGAAGATCGCGCGCGATGCGGTCGACTACGGCTACAAGGCGCCGCAGGCGATCACCACCTACAAGCGTTGGATGTCGGGCGCGACCAAGCCGGTCATCATCTACGGTTACGGCACCGCCGATACCGAGGCGCTGAGCGGCTTCGTCAACGACGACAAGATCCCGTTCCTGTCGCATTCGTTCTCGGCCAAGCTCACCGATCCCACCGGCAAGAGCGGCAACGTGCCGAAGCCGACGCCGTACAATTTCTTCCACGGCCCGAGCTATTCGGACGGCTGCCGCGCGGTGGTCACATGGGCGAGCGAGGACTGGAAGAAGAAGGGCGGGGCCGGCAAGGCCAAGTTCGTGTTCATGGGCGACAACCACCCGTTCCCGAATTCGCCGAAGGAGGCCTGCCTCCAGGCGGCGAGCGAGCTCGGCTTCGAGGTGTTGCCGCAGATCCAGTACAGCCTGCGGCCGGGCGACTTCAAGGCGCAGTGCCTGACCCTGCGCGAGTCGGGCGCCCACTACGCCTTCCTCGCCAACACCGGCGACGGCAACGTGGCGCTGCTGAAGTCGTGCGCGACTGTGGACGTGAAGACGCGTTTCCTCACCAACATCTGGGGCTTCTCGGAGATCGTGATGAACGCGGTCGGCGAGGCGGCCAACGGCGTCGTCATTCCGCTGCACGTCAAGCCCTGGGGTACCGACGTGCCGGGGATGAAGACGGTGAGCGAGATTGCCAAGGGCCAGCCGCGCAGCACCTATTATATCGCTGCGGTCTGCACCGTGTTCTACGCCAAGGAAGCGATGGAGTGGGCGGACAAGAACGGCGGCATTAGCCCCGAGAATATCCGCAAGGGCATGACCCAGAAGAAGGACTGGGTGCCGGTCGGGCTCGAGGGCATGTGCGCTCCCGCGACCTGGACCGCGGAGGATCACCGCAGCGTCACCAACATCGAGGTGGTCGAGGGCCGCATCAAGGACGGCAAGCCGGGCTGGAACTCGCTCGCCACGGTCGACGTCGGTCGCGACGCCAAATGGTGGGGCAAGTAGGCGCCTGAACCCATGACGGCCGGGCGGCGCTTCCGCCGCCCGGCTGCTCAAATCCGGACACACTGATGACGTCGGCATTCGAGCCCATTCTCTCGGTCCGCAACATCGAGGTCGTATACAACGACGTCGTGCTGGTGCTGCACGGCGTCAGCTTCGACGTGCCGGCGCAGGGCATCGTCGCCATGCTGGGCGCCAACGGCGCCGGCAAGTCGACTACCCTGAAGGCGATCTCCGGCCTGCTCAAAGGAGAAGACGGGGAGGTAACGCGCGGCGACATCGTCTTTGCGGGCGAGTCGATCCGCGGCGAGGAGCCGGACCGCATCGTCAAGCGCGGCATCTTCCAGGTGATGGAGGGGCGCCGCATCATCGAGGACATGACCGTCGTCGAGAACCTGCGCATGGGCGCCTACAGCCGTCCCGGCCGCGCTCCGCGCGAGGACATCGACATGGTGTTCCATTATTTCCCGCGGCTGAAGGAGCGGTCGGCGCTCGCCGGCTATCTGTCGGGCGGGGAGCAGCAGATGCTGGCGATCGGCCGGGCCTTGATGGCCAAGCCCAGGCTGATCCTGCTCGACGAACCGTCGATGGGGCTGGCGCCTAAAGTGGTGCAGGAAGTGTTCTCGATCATCTCCCAGATCAGCCGCGATCAAAAAATCCCGATCCTGCTGGTCGAGCAGAATTCGAAGCTGGCGCTGCAATACGCCGACCGCGGCTACATCATGGAGGTCGGCAAGATCGTGCTGGAAGGCACCGCCGCCGAGCTGCGCGACAACGAGGACGTGCGTGAGTTCTACCTCGGTGTGAGCGAGAATGCGCAGGGCCGCTCGTTCAAGAACCTGAAAACCTACAAGCGTCGCAAGCGCTGGCTCTGATCGCGGCATTCGCGTGCGGATGTTCGTCCGCGAGGGCGCGACTCCGCCTCGGTTCCAGCAGCCGCTCGGTTGCGGTATGACTGGAACGGCTTTTGGTCCGACATTTGCCAATGTCGTCCCCCATGTCGCATGAGAGGTCGGGAATCGGAAGGGCGGGGCGACAACCGAACCGCCGCAAGGCCGGGCGACAGGTAAAAAATCCAATCAGCATGCTGCGAACTGAAGAAAAAGCCCGAAAATCCGTCGACCGGCGCTTCTCCGTCGCCCCGATGATGGAGTGGACCACGTCCGCATGCCGCGTCTTCCACCGCCTGCTGACGCGCCGCGCGCTGCTCTACACCGAGATGCTGACGACCGGCGCCGTCCTGCACGGGGACCGGGTCCGGCTCATGGGCTTCGACCCGGTCGAGCAGCCGGTCGCGCTACAGCTCGGCGGCAGCGATCCGCAGGCGCTGGCGCAGGCTGCGCGCATCGGCGCCGATTTCGGCTATGTCGAGATCAATCTCAACGTCGGCTGTCCCTCCGACCGCGTGCAGGAGGGCCGCTTCGGCGCCTGCCTGATGGCCGAGCCCGCCCTCGTCGCCGACTGCGTCGCGGCCATGAAGGCGGCCGTCACCATACCGGTCACCGTCAAATGCCGCATCGGCATCGACGATCAGGACCCGGTCGAGACGCTGTTCGGCTTCACCGAACGCGTGAAGGCGGCCGGCGCCGACGCGCTCATCGTGCACGCGCGCAAGGCCTGGCTGAAGGGCCTGTCGCCGAAGGAGAACCGCGAGGTGCCGCCGCTCGATTACGGGCTGGTGCATCGCCTGAAAGCGGCGCATCCGAACCTGCCGATCGTGCTCAACGGCGGCATCGCGAGTCTCGAGCAGGCGCAAAGCGAGATCGGTACGCTCGACGGCGTGATGATGGGCCGGGCCGCTTACCAGGAGCCGTGGCGGTTGCTTGCGGTCGACCCGCTGGTCTTCGGCGAGCCGGCGCCTTTCACATCGCCGAAGGAAGCCGCGCTCGCGCTCATTCCCTATATCGAGCGTGAGACGGCGAAGGGCGTGCGTCTCAACAGCATTACGCGTCACGTGCTTGGGCTCTTCCATGCGGTTCCGGGCGCGCGCGCCTTCCGCCGGCATCTGGCGATCGAGGCGGTCAAGCCCGGCGCCTCCGCGGCCGTCATGGCTGATGCGCTCGCCCTGGTGCTGGACAGTCCGGTGGATTCGGCGCACATCGCCGCCTGACTTCGCGACCACCCCCGGACCGCCATGCTGTTGGGATACCCAATCGGCGAGCTCGCTTGGCTTGTGCTGTTGATCCTGGCCGGCGGCATCGTCACAGGCATCCTCGCCGGTCTGTTCGGCATCGGCGGCGGTGGCGTGATCGTGCCCGTTCTGTATGAGGTCTTCGGCGTCATCCACGTGCCGGACGCCCTGCGCATGCAGCTTTGTATCGGCACGTCGCTCGCGATCATCGTGCCGACCACGGTGCGCTCGTATATGGGCCACAAGAAAAAAGGCGCGGTGATTCCACAGGTGGTTCGGATCTGGACGCTGCCGGCGATCGTCGGCGTGCTGATCGGCTCGGTCACCGCCTCGTTCGCTCCCGGCGCGGTGTTCAAGATCGCATTTGTCATTTTCACCGCTTTCATCAGCACGAAGATGCTGTTCGCCGGCGACCGGTGGAATATCGGAAACGAGCTGCCCGGCCGCGCCCTTATGGCGGTCTATGGCCTGGTCACCGGCCTGTTCTCGTCGCTGGTCGGCGTCAGCGGGGGCGCCTTCTCGAACGCGGTGCTGACCATATACGGCCAGCCGATGCAGCGCGCTGTCGCGACGTCGGCGGGCGTCGGCGTTCCCATCACTATCGTCGGTGCCGTCGGCTACGCGATCGCCGGCTGGCCGCATATCCAGGAGCTGCCGCCGCTGTCCTTCGGATTCGTGTCGGTCATTGGCTTCATCTTGATGGCGCCGGTATCGAGCTATACGACCGCCTACGGCGTGCGGCTGGCGCACTGGTTGCCGCGCCGCAAGCTCGAGATCGGCTTCGGGATATTCCTGCTGCTGGTATCGCTGCGTTTCCTGGCGACGCTGATCTAGCGCTTCGTCGCAGCGGGCAACGGGCCCATTCCGCCTACGGCGTGCCGCGCATCCGCAGCTTGTCGCCCCGCACTTCCCAGCTTTCCAGCCGGTTGAGGAAGCTCATGCCGAGCAGGTTGTTGCGCAATTGGCCGTGCCGCACCACCAGCGCCGGCACGTCATGCTCGGTCAGATTGCCGACGGCGAGCCGGCTGAGCGTCACGGGCGCGGCCCGCGTGCGGCCGTTGGCGGTGTCGACGTTGACGCTGTAGTCGAGCACCTCGATCGGCAGGCCGGCGGCCCGCGCCGCTTCCTGCGTCAGCACCACCGAAGTCGCGCCGGTGTCGATCACCATCGGCACCTTGGCGCCGTTGATGTGCGCGGCGACGGCAAAGTCGCCGCGGCGGCCGCGCACGATCTCGGCGTTGCGGCCGTGACCGACGACGTGGCCCGGCATCATCTCCGCGATGACACGATCGGCGACGTCGCCGAGTTCGAGGCGATAGCTGTAGCCGACGACTGCGAGCAGGCCGAGCACGGTCCAGAACAGGACCGCCTCGATCACCTTCGACAGCTTTTCCTTGAACAGCACCAGCAGCAGCCCGCTGGCGCAAACGATGAGCGCGATCTTCAAGGTGAGCGCGCCGACATCGTGGCGCAGCAGATTGGTGATGGCATCCTGGTCGCGCGTGGCGATCATCGCCGACAAAGACAGCGCGACGCCAAGAATGAGCGACCATGTGAGGCGACGGCTCACGCGTTTACTCCGCCGCTGCGGCGGCGTGCCGGCCGGCGGTGCGTGCCGGCAGTTCCGCCATGATGCGTGCCCGCTCGTCGTCGCTCATGCGGCCCCATCCCGCGATCTCCTCGATCGTGCGCCCGCAGCCCAGGCACAGGCCCGAACGGGCATCGAGCGTGCAGATCTTGACGCAGGGGGTTTCCATCGGCGCAGCGGTCGCGGGCGAATTCGGGTTCACCATAGTCGGCAGGGCCGGGAAGGCAATTGCGTGATTGTCGCAAGGTATGCGGTGTCAGGTGCCGACACGGAACAGCGGTCGCCGGCTGAGCCGGCGTTTCTCTTCCGGGCTGAGAATCGGCTCGTTCGGGGCGGCCGGCGCGATCGGCGGCGCGTGCTCCGGCAGCGGCGCCATCGCCGCCACCACGCGTTCCGGCGGAAAGGTGACGATCACCTCGGTGCCGATGCGCAGCTTCGACTTGAGCTGGAACGTGCCGCCGTGCAGGTCGACAAGGCTCTTGGCGATCGGCAGGCCGAGGCCGGCGCCCTGTTCGGCCGATTTGATCGAGTTGGAGCCCTGACCGAAGGACGCAAGCACCACCGGAATTTCTTCTTCCGGAATGCCGGGCCCGGTGTCCTTGACGCTCATGTATTGTCCGCCGGACGCGGTCCAGCCGACCTTGAGCCAGATCTCGCCGCCCTGCGGCGTGAACTTGATCGCGTTCGACAACAGGTTGAGGCAGATCTGCCGGGCGGCGCGTTCGTCCGCCCACAGCCGCGGCAGTTCGGTCTCGAACATCTCGTGGATGGCGATGCCGCGGTTGGTCGCGCGCAACTTCAGCAGGTGGTGGCAGTCCTCGACGATACCGACGAGCGACACCGATTCCTCGTTGAGCTCGTAGCGGCCGGCCTCGATACGCGACAGATCGAGGATCTCGTTGATCAGCCCGAGCAGGTGCACGCCGGAATTATGGATGTCGGCGGAATATTCCTTGTAGGCGGGGATCGCATGCTCGCCGAACACTTCGGTCTTCATCACCTCGGAAAAGCCGAGGATGGCGTTGAGCGGCGTGCGCAGCTCGTGGCTCATCTGCGCGAGAAAGCGCGATTTGGAGATGTTGGCCGCCTCGGCGCGACGCCGCGCTTCGTCCGAGATCGCCTTGGCCTGCTCGAGCTCGCCGATCAGCGCGTCCTTTTCGGCCCGCGCCTCGAGCGTCGCAAGCGAGGTCGAGTAGAGACGATAGGCGAGCACGGCGAAATAGCCCTGCGCGGCGACGGCCATGCCGGCCAGGATCAGGTCGCGCAGCGTGCCGTGGAGCGCGAAGCCGAGCGCGACCGCCGCGGTGACCGGGAAGGTCGCCGCGAACACGGCCATCGGCAGACTCGAGGCGAGCATGCTCGACACCGCCACCACGAGCAGCATGACGAAGAGCATGAAGGTGTTCGAGCCCTCGTCCACGCCGACCGGGTGGATGAGGATGAACATCCAGGCGACGCCGTAGAAGAGGTCGAGCAGGATGAAGCGCATCCGCCAGGCGGCCGTCGAGACCTCGGACGGCGGCAGGTCGAGGAATTGCCGGCATTTGGTGATGATGACCGCGTGAATGACCAGTACCGAGGCGGTCCAGGCGCCCGCCGTCATCGCTCCGGTCCACAGGCTCGACAGGAAACCGATGGTGCCGACGAGCAGCAGGATCACCAGCGAGGCCGACAGCCGGTTCTGCGCATAGAGCCGCAGGAGCTCGATGTCGAAAGCAGGGCGGGTGCCGCTCGACGAGGTCAGCCGGTCTCGCGCTTCGCGCACATACTGCGCGGCGAGGCGCCGCTTCACCGGGGACGTCTCCGGCGGCAGGGCGCTCAGGTCGGGCTGTTCGCCGGGAATGGGCATTGTCGACGTCGACGCTACGGAACTGGGTGTCCAACCTCTCGCATAATCCTTAAGACCAAGCTTAAGAGGCGGCTAAAGTCTCTGGTTAACGCTTCTTAACCGGCCTTTGACAGGAGGCGGTCGGCGTGGTGCTTTGCACGGCGGGACGGCAACCGGGGTCCGACGATGAAGCTCTACGACAGCAAGATGGCGCCCAATCCGCGCCGGGTGCGCATCTTTCTCGCCGAAAAGGGCATCGAGGTGCCGACCGAGCAGGTCGACATGATGGCCAAGCAGCACCTGACCCCGGAATACACCGCCATCAACCCGCTCCAGCGCATGCCGGCCCTGGTGCTCGACGACGGCACGATCATTGCCGAGTCGATTGCAATCTGCCGCTATTTCGAGGCGCTACAGCCGCAGCCTGCGCTGTTCGGCACCGGGCCCAAGGAGATCGCCATCGTCGAGATGTGGAACAGGCGCTGCGAGCTCAATCTGTTGTTTCCCGTGGCGCACGTGTTCCGTCACTCGCACCCGGCGATGAAGGAGCTGGAAGTGCCGCAGGTGCCGGCCTGGGCGGAGGCCAACCGGCCGCGCGTCCTCGATTTCCTGCGCATCCTCGACGCTGAGCTTGCCGCACGGCCCTTCGTCGCCGGCGAGCACTTCTCCGTCGCCGATATCACCGCCATGTGTGCGGTCGATTTCATGAAGCCGACGCGTATCGCCATGCCCGACGATGTCGCCCATGTGAAGCGCTGGCACGCCGCGGTGGCGGCGCGGCCGAGCGCGAAGGCGTGAGCGAGCGATGAAGCTGACCATCGTCGGTTGCGGCGACGCCTTCGGCTCGGGCGGGCGCATGAACACGTGCTTCTGGCTGGAGACGGCCAGGGCCAATCTGGTCGTCGACTTCGGCGCCTCGTCGCTGGTGGCGCTGAAGAAGCTCGGGCTCGATCCCAACGCGATCGACGGCGTCGTGCTGTCGCATCTGCACGGCGACCATTTCGGCGGCCTGCCGTTCCTGCTGCTCGACTACCAGTTCCTGGCGCGGCGCGAGCGGCCGCTTACGATCGCCGGGCCGACCGGAACGCGGGCGCGGCTCGATGCGCTGATGGAGGCGTTCTTCCCGAAGTCGAGCGGGTCGAAATGGAAATTTGCGTGGGAGGTGCAAGAGATCGCGCCGGGTGTGCCGGACAGCGTGCTCGGGCACGCGATCTCGACGGCGGAGGTCATCCACCAGTCGGGCACGCCGTCGACGGCGCTGCGGCTGTCGGACGGCAGCAAGACCTTCGCATTTTCCGGCGACACCGAATGGACCGACGCGCTGCTGCCGATCGCGCGCGACGCCGACCTGTTCGTCTGCGAATGCTACGGCTACGCCGGGAAGCTCACCGGCCATCTGACCTGGGAGATCCTCGAGCCGCGGCTTGCCGATCTCCGCGCGCGCCGCGTTATGTTGACGCATATGAACCCGACCGTGCTGGCAAGGCTCGATGAGGTGCGGGCAGGGGGCGTGCTGCTGGCCGAGGACGGGCTGACGATCGCGTTCTGAGATCGGGCGCGCCCACCCCTGGCCGCCGGGGCAGGGCGGGCGCGCGCCGCTCGTCCTTGTTACTTGCGCTCGAGCAGCTTACTTGCGCTCGAGCAGCGCCAGCAGCGCCGAGGTGTCCCAGCGCTTGCCGCCCATCTTCTGCACCTGGCCGTAGAACTGGTCGACCAGCGCGGTCACGGGCAGGCTCGCGCCATTGCGGCGCGCCTCGCTCAGGCAGATCGACAGGTCCTTGCGCATCCAGTCGACGGCAAAGCCGTGGTCGAACTTGCCGGCGACCATGGTCTTGTAGCGGTTCTCCATCTGCCAGCTCTGCGCCGCGCCCTTGGAGATCGTGGCGATGAGCTTCTCGATGTCGAGGCCCGACTTCATGGCGAAGTGCAGACCTTCCGACAGCCCCTGCACCAGGCCGGCAATGCAGATCTGGTTGACCATCTTGGCGAGCTGGCCGGAGCCC
>Ga0182749_1002187_pt1 | contig 14525 bp, 11 predicted proteins | sample eDN3rd37CKraftMG_FD_128875 | JGI IMG/M metagenome (GOLD analysis project Ga0182749, IMG submission 128875) | Enriched Miracle-Growth compost microbial communities from Emeryville, California, USA - eDNA 3rd pass 37_C Kraft MG (version 2) (version 2) ...
CCATTCGTCGCGCCCGTGGTAGGTGATGTAGGCCGAGATCAGGCCACCGAAGAAGATGACCTCCGAGCTGACGAAGACCACCACCCCCAGCACGGCCGCCGGGATGAGGTCGAGGCGGCTGGGTTTTGTGGGAGGACGGGTCTCATCGGACGGGAAGAGGACCCATCCGGAGACCTTCGCATCGCGGAGCGGGCGTGGGCCGTTGATCTGGGGGATGACCGGGAAGTTCTCGTCGGGCGGGGGCGAGGTCGTCGCCCATTCGAGCGTCCAGGCGTCCCATGGGTCGTTCCCTGCGATCTCGCCGTGCCGGGCGCTCTTCCACAGGTTGTAGAAGAAGATCAGCATGGAGACGCCGATCAGGAAGGTGCCGAATGTCTCCAGCAGGTTGATCGCGCCCCAGCCCGGCTTGTCCGGATAGGTGTAGACCCGGCGAGGCATGCCCATCAGGCCGAGGATGTGCATCGGGAAGAACGTGAGGTTGAACCCAGCGAACATCGTCCAGAAGTTCCACTTGCCGAGGCGCTCGCTCAGCATGCGGCCCGTGGCCTTGGGGAACCAGTAGTAGAAGGCGCCGAGCACCCCGAGGAACGTCCCGCCGAACAGGACATAATGGAAGTGGGCGACGATGTAGTAGCTGTCGGTGAGCTGCCAGTCGAGCGGCATCATGGCGAACTGCACGCCGGTGACGCCGCCGATGGTGAACATGGCGATGAAGGCGAGGCAGAAATTCATGGCGGTGGTGAAGCGGATGGAGCCGCCCCAGAGCGTGCCCAGCCAGTTGAAGATCTTGATTCCGGTGGGGATGGCGATGATCATCGATGCCGCGCCGAAGAAGGCGTTTGCCCATGGACCCATGCCCACGGCGAACATGTGGTGCGCCCAGACGAGGAAGCTGTAGAAGGCGATGGCGATGCCCGCGCCGACGAGGAACGTGTAGCCGAAGATCGGCTTCCGCGCGAAGACCGGGATGATCTCCGAGAGCATGCCGAAGGCCGGCAGCACCATGATGTAGACCTCGGGATGCCCGAAGAACCAGAAGAGATGCTGCCAGAGCAGGGGATCGCCGCCGCGTGACTCGTCGAAGAAGACCGTGCCAAGCGAGCGGTCGGCCAGCAGCATCGCCTGGGCGGCCGTAAGGCTCGGGATCGCCCAGATGAGGATGAACCCGGTGACCAGCGACATCCAGGTGAAGACCGGAATGCGCATCGGCTTCATGCCTGGCGCGCGCAGCTTGATGACCGTGACGATGAGGTTCACCCCGGTCGCGATTGAGCCGATCCCGGTGACGACGAGCGCGAGGATCCAGTAATCGACGCCCTGGCCCATCGAGAACGGGCGCTCGGTGAGCGGGGCGTAGGAGAACCAGCCGGTATCCGGCACGGCTCCGGCGAAGAAGCTGTAGTAGAGCAGGATGCCGCCGAAGATGAAGAGCCAGAGACTGAAGGCGTTCAGCTTGGGGAACGCCATGTCGCGGGCGCCGATCTGGAGCGGGACGATGTAGTTCGCGAACCCGAACAGGATCGGCATCACGACGAGGAAGATCATCGTTGTGCCGTGCATGGTGAAGAGCTCGTTGTAGGCCTGGGGGGAGACGAGGTGATTCTCCGGCTGAGCGAGCTGGAGGCGCATCACGACCGCTTCCAGGCCGCCAAGGATGAAGAAGATCACCGAGGCCACGATGTACATGATGGCGATCTTCTTGTGGTCGACGGTCGTGATCCATGCGTAGACCCCGCGTGACCGGCCGGATGAGGCGGCGGGAACGGCGATGGTACCTCCGGAGGGCGTAGTGCGGTCGGCAATCGTGGCCATGGCTACGTCAATCCTTCCAGGTATTCGACCAGCGCGCGGATCTGCTCGTCCGACAGGCGGTCGAAGCCGGGCATCACGATGCCGGGTTTGTAGGCTTGCGGATCGCGTAGCCAGGCCTCCAGGTTGGCGGGGGTGTTTTGCAGGACGCCTGCTCCGATCGTCTCCCGGCTGCCGAAGTGCGTGAGATCTGGCCCCACCTTGCCTTGGGCGGCGGTGCCTCTCACGGTATGGCAGGCAGCGCAGCTCTCGCGCAGGAAGGTCGATTCACCGTCTTTGGTAACCAGATCGGATGGGGTAGACGCAGCGGCCGCCTGCTGGCTCGACCAGGCGGCGAACTGGTCGCCCGGTGAGGCAATCACTTTCAGGCGCATCCAGGCGTGCTGGGCACCGCAGAACTCGGCACAGGCTCCGTCGAAGGTGCCGGGGGTATCCACGGTGAAGTTCATGACGTTGGTGCGGCCGGGGATCATGTCGAGCTTCCAGCCGAGCTGCGGCACCCAGAAGCTGTGGATGACATCGGTGCTCTCCAGCTCGATACGCACCGGGCGGTCGGTGGGAACGTGGAGCTCATTCGCTGTCGTGACTCCGAGATCCGGGTAGTCGAACGCCCACCACCACTGGTTGCCGACGGCCTTGATCGTCACGACGTCGCCCGCGTCATGGCCGGTGGTGATGGTGTTCATGGTGCGGACTGACAGGATGAACAGCACGACCAACAGGAGGGCCGGTGTGGCGGTCCAGAAGATTTCCAGCCTCGAGTTGCCTTCGCGCTCGCTTGGCGTCCGGTTGCGGAATCGCACGATCGAGTAGCCGAGGACGCCGAAGACCAGCAGCATGACGGCAGTGATGAGGATGAACGACAGATTCAGCAGCCAGAGATTGTCGTGCCCGCGGTCCGTCACCGGGGCGAAGCTGTCGATGCTGCTGGTGCAGCCGCTGACTGTCAGGGCCAACGCAGCCGCTCCGAGCAGGAAGCTCGCCCTTGCCCCACTGCGCCGGGACGGCCGGCTCCCGCCCGCGTCCCAGCCTTCGTGCCACCTCGATCGCGTTCGCTTCATCGTGTCCTCCCCACTCCCGGACATGCGCGCATTTCCGATGGTGCTTGATTGTTATGGGACTGTCCGCGCCGGCCCGACTTGGCGAGCCTCCCCGGTACCGCACTGCCTGGGCGCGCCGGAGCTGGTTGCATTCGGCGCGTCAGGGTGCGGCTGGTCGTCCCGGAACCAGCTGCGGAGCAGGAGCAACGCGGCGACAACGTAGACCGAGCCGGCAGGAATCCACATGATGAGCCCCGCCAATCGCTGGTCGGAGAGAGCCGAGACCCCCCAAAGCTCGCTGCGGCCGATATAGATCGGATAGAGCGGGTCGCCGGCGAAGGTGAGGATGACGCCGAGTGCGGCACCCTGCATGCCCATCGCGAAGACAGAGAGGATGCCCAGTCCAGGCTCGAGCGCGTTGCGCGCACGTGGGCTCGCGGGGATGATCGTCCACCAGTAGAGGAATGCCGTGAGGACGAAGGTAGCATGCTCGAGGGCGTGCAGGCCGGTGCTGGCGACCGCCGCGTCGTAGACCTGCGGGATGTGCCAGAGCCAGAGCGTGCCGGCATGCAGGAACCAGGCGACGATCGGCATCGTCAAGACAGCCACCAGGGGCGCGATTCCCGCGCGGCGTGGAAGCCGGGCCAGCGGCCGGCGCCAGCGGCGTGGCAATCCGTTCGCAAGGACGGTCATTGGCTGTCCGAGCAGAATCAGGGGCGGCGCGACGGCGATCAGGAGGACATGCTGGACCATGTGCGCCGAGAAGACGGTCGCTGTCGCGGTATCGAGCGGCGAGGCGAGCGCCACGACCAGGGTGAGCACCCCTGTCCCGAAGGCGAGGATCCGCGTGCGGCCAATGACCGCACCACGACCGGTCTGGCGTCCGACCTGGTTGAGCCGTCCCAGACCATGCGCATAGAGCCAGCCGGCGAGCAGGGCCAACACGAGCATGAGGGGATCGGCCGTCCAGGCGACGAGCAGGCGATCTGGGGGGATGGCATTGGTGGTGTGGGCGGAGGCCGGAATCGGTGCCAAAGGAAAGAGGGCCAACGCGACCCAACGGCCCGCCCGCCGGTGACGGCTCGCGCCAGATTCGCTGGGATTCGATCGCGGAAGGATGCCCATCCGCAGCGCCTCACAACGTCCAGCCAAGGATGGTCCGGTATGGGCAGCATCATGGACGGCAATGGCCATGCTGTCCGGGAGAGTCCTCGGCACCTCGACACGACTCGGGTGGTGATTGTCCGGTCGGTTACTGGAGTGAAGGTCCAGGCGAACCCCATTGTTCACGCTGGGTCGGCATGGTACCGACAGCCAGACACCGGCGACCTCTTCGTCCTGACAAAACTCGCTGCTGTCCGCATGGTACACGAGCGGCGCCAGCTCCGGAACACGGAGATGAAGGATGTGCGATACACCAGCATTGGGCGGATTTACCGCACGATGTGGTCCGCCAGGGCCGATCGTCCAGGCAATAGTAGGAACGAGAGCTAACGCTGCTTTCTGGAATCGATTTCAATGCTAGAATCACGCAAGCCTTGACGTGGCGGAGAACGATTGCGCCGGCATCCAGGGTGCCTGCATTGTGGCGGCCATGCTGACCGGGCGGAGGATGACGTGGCGCAGGTTCAGATCAAGGATGTCGCGGCGCGGGCCGGGGTTTCCTCGGCCACCGTGTCGCGTGTGCTCAATGGCGATCAGCGGGTCTCTTCCGCCCGCCGCGAACGGGTCCTGGCCGCGATCGAGGAGCTGGGCTACCAGCCGAACCGCGTCGCCCGCAGCCTGCGCCGCCGCTATACCGACACCATCGGTGTCGTCATCTCCGATATCGAGAATCCGCATTTCACCCAGGCAGTGCGTGTCATCGAGGACGCTGCCTTTGCCAAGGGACATCGCGTCCTGCTCTGCAACACGGACGAGACGCCCGCCAAGCAGGCCGCCTATCTGGAGATGCTCGCTGCCGAGCGTGTCGTCGGCGTCATCCTTGCTGCCGCCGATGCTGCGGACCCGACTATTGGCCAGGTGATCGGCTATGGGATTCCGGTTGTTGCCTTCGACCGCCAGGTAGACGACCCTCGTGCCGATGCAGTGACGTCCGACAACGTCCGGGCTGGGCGCGATGCCACGGACTACCTGCTGGGTCGGGGCCATACGGAGATCGGGTTCATTGCCGGGCGCCTGAACATCCAGACCGGCAGCGATCGCCTGGCGGGATATACCGAGGCAATGACGGCGAGGGGGCTGGCGCCGCGCACCGCAAGCGGTAAATTCCGGATCGACGAGGCCGAACGGGCTACTGCCGACCTGCTCGATCGCTTTCCCCGGACGACGGCGATCGTCGTTGGAAACAACCTGATGACCGTCGGAGCCCTGCGCGCGCTGCGGGGACGGGGGATCGCCGTGCCCGATGCGGTTTCGATCGTGCAGATCGACGATCCGTTCTGGACCGAACTGGTCGATCCCGCATTGACGTCATTCGCCCAACCTGTGCGCACAATGGCCGCCCAGGCCGTCGAGCTGCTGATGGAGCGGATCGCCGGGGAGCGGGATGTGGCACGCCATGTCGTCTTTCCGTTCCACCTGGAAGAGCGGGCGTCGTGTCGTGATCTGAGAATGCGACCGATTGACCGGGCTCCGGATCATGATTGAATGGGCGTCGGCGCGCCGCCATGCCAGTTGCGCGGCCAGCGATGATCTCCCAGACGGGAAGGAGCCACCAGGTACCGTGACGACCGCCAATCCGGAACGACCAACCGGCTCTCGCGCCGTCGCCCGCCCGACGGCGGGGCAGCTCGCCTGGCAGCGTGAGCGGTCGTTCGCGCTCTTCTGCCATTTCGGGATCAACACCTTTCACGGCAAGGAGTGGAGCGACGGTTCGCTGCCGGCCAGCAGCTTCGCTCCAACGGCGCTTGACTGCCGTCAATGGGCGGAGACGGCAAGGGAGGCGGGGGCGTCGCACATCATCCTCACGGCCAAGCATCATGATGGCTTCTGCCTCTGGCCGACCGCGACGACTGACTACTCGGTCGCATCCAGCCCGTGGCGAAACGGCGAGGGCGATGTGGTCGGTGACCTGGCCGCTGCCTGCCGGGCCGCCGGAGTAGGTCTCGGCGTCTACCTCTCGCCGTGGGACCGGCATGAGCCGACCTGGAACACCGACCACGCGACCTACGATGCCCTCTATCTGCGCCAGTTGACCGAGCTCTGCACGCGCTATGGCCCGCTGGTGGAGGTCTGGTTTGACGGCGCCGGGTCGGAGCAGCATCCCTACGACTGGGAGGCCATCATGTCGGTGGTGAGGATGCACCAGCCGGAGGCGATGGTGTTCAACATGGGGCATCCGACCGTCCGGTGGGTGGGCAATGAGGACGGCCTCGCCACCGATCCCTGCTGGTATACCGTGGACGAGACGGCGAAATCGATCTATACGGATGAGAAGGACGGCCTTGCAGGTGGCGGCTGGTATTTGCCGCCCGAATGCGATGTCGCCATCCGCCGTCACTGGTTCTGGCAGCCGGATGACCTCCACACGCTGAAGAGCGTCCAGCATCTGCAGGCGATCTGGTACCGCTCGGTCGGGCTTGGAGCGAACCTCCTGCTGAACGTGCCGCCGAACCGGCGCGGTTTGCTCGATAGGGCCGACCGGACGCGTCTGCTGGCGTTCACCACGTCGATCCGGGAACGATTCGCTCATCCCATCGCGGGCCGAATCGCACAGAAGGGCGCGCGGGTCACCGTGACGTTCCCGGACGCGGTCACCTTCGATCACCTCGTGCTGCGCGAGGCGATCGAGCATGGTCAGCGGATCGGTAATCATCGGATTACGGATATCCGGAGCGGCGAGACGATCGTCGGCAGTGTCCACACCATCGGCAGTCAGCGCGTCCATGCCTTCCCTGCGGTGACGACCGACGCCATCCTGATCGAGATCGACGATCCAGCCGGCAGGCTCCTTTCGGTGGAGGCGCACCGGACTGGGGTGGAAGCCGTGCCGGCGCTCGAGGAGCAGCCGGCGTTCATGAACGAGAAGGTCATTCCCCGCCCGCACCAGGAGGGCAGGTAGGGGGAGGCCGGGAGCGGCGTCACGACGAACGGCACTCCGGGAGTCAAGCGGATGGTATGTGAGGCCGTGTGATGCACCCGGCGAGGGTGTGACGCAGCGGAGATCGCCGGCGACAGACGCCGGATTATGTCGCATGCGGGCCGATGATGGTCCAGAGAAGGAGTGAACCACGATGGCAAACGGCGGCGGATTCAATGGGCTCGGCGTGCATCTCGGCAACCTCGCGCACCTGTCGACGGCGCGCACGCGCTCGATCAGCCCGGAGAACTTCACGGGCGCAAAGGGCGAGGGCGGCAAGGCGACTGAAGGCACTGGCGCGGTTCCGGCGCGGGAGCTCGGGCAGGGCTGGAAAGTCTCCCCGAGCATCAACATCGCCCCGCACGAACTGGTGACCCTCGCGGAGATCGAGGGGCCGGCCGCAATCCAGCACATCTGGCTGACCGTCCATCCGACCTGGTGGCGGCGGCTCGTGCTGCGCATGTATTGGGACGACGAGGAGACGCCATCGGTGGAGACGCCGATCGGCGATTTCTTCGCGAACGGCTGGTGCCAGCGCTGCAACATCGCCTCGCTTCCGATCGCGGTGAACCCGGCAGGCGGTTTCAATTCGTACTGGGAGCTCCCCTTCCGCAAGAAGGCACGGATCACGCTGGAGAACCTCACCCCGGACCAGTGCAACGGCTTCTACTACCAGATTACGTACACCGAGACGGAGATTCCGGAGGATCTCGGCTACTTCCACGCCCAGTGGCGGCGCTCCCATCCGCTCGCCTATATGGACGTTCATACGTTGCTCGATGGCGTGAAGGGGCAGGGCCACTACGTCGGAACGTATCTCGCCTGGGGCGTCAACAGCACCGGTTGGTGGGGTGAGGGCGAGATCAAGTTCTATATGGATGGAGATACGGACTATCCGACGATCTGCGGCACCGGTACCGAGGACTACTTCGGTGGCGCCTGGAACTTCGAGCACCCCCAGGGGCAATACGGGGTCTACACCACGCCGTTCCTCGGGCTGCCGCAGGTCATCAAGCCAGACGGGCTGTATCAGTCGCAGCAGCGGTTCGGTATGTATCGCTGGCACATCCAGGATCCGATCCGCTTCGCCGACGATCTGAAAGTGACCATCCAGGCGCTTGGCTGGCGGTCGCGGATGGAAGACAAGATGCGTTACCTGCCCTTGCAGGACGACATCGCCTCCACCTCGTTCTGGTACCAGAGCGAGCCGCACGCTCCATTCCCGGCGATCGGGGAGGCCAACGATCTCGAGGTCGTGTAGGCCCTTGCCCGATTCGGCCGGGCTTGCGACGATCCGCATCAACCGGACATGCACGACCAGCGCCAAGGGAGGCGCTGGTCGTGCACATCCACCGGGTATGCAGCAGACACCGGAGAGCCATGCAATGACCGATCAGACCAAGGACCGCCGCAAGGTGCTCATCACGGGCGCCGGCGGCCGCATCGGTACCAGCCTCGCCACGCAGCTCCACGAGCGCTACGACTTTCGTCTCCAGGCCCGGCGGGACCTCGAGCAGCCCGTCACGGACGATATCGCGATTACCGATATCACCGACCTCGAGGCGATGACCGCCGCGATGGACGGTGTCGATACCGTCTGGCATCTGGCGGGCGATCCCCGCGTGCCCGCGCCGTGGGAAGATGTGCTCCAGGCGAACATCATCGGCACCTATACCGTGCTGGAGGCGGCTCGCCGGGCGGGAGTGCGCCGGGTCGTCTTCGCCTCGACCAATCATGTCATGGGCATGTACGACATCAACGGCGATTGGCCAGTGAATAACGGGATGCCCCAGCGCCCGGATTCGTACTATGGCGTCTCCAAGGCGTTCGGCGAGGATATCGGCCGTTTCTACTACGACAAGTGGGGGCTGGAGTTCATCGCGTTGCGGATCGGCTGGTTCCTGAAGGAGCCGTACAAGGGTCCGGGCTATGGCCGCGCGATGTGGCTGAGCCCGCGCGATTGCGCCCAGGCCTTCACCCGAGCGACAGAGGCGGAGGTGCCCTTCGGCGTGTTCTACGCCATCTCGAACAATCCGGATCATCCGTGGGATCTGACGGATGCCGTCGTGAAGCTGGGATACCGGCCCCAGGACACCTGGGCGGACTTCTACCCGGTTGAACCAGGCGTGCCTACGCCAAACGTCCACTGAGGTTCGGAACCGCGGAGACACACGGAACCGGGAGGGCAAGCGCCCTCCCGGTTCCCTCTGCATTACCGCCCGAGCCGATCTGGGCTCAGCCGCCGGATGCCGCGCCCTTGATCCCCGGCTCGGCGAGCTCTGTCGCGTCGAGCAGACGAGTCAGCTCGTCCTCCGACAGCTCCGTCTCCTCGATTGCGACCTCGATCACGCGACGCTTCTCCGCGTAGGCGCGCTTGGCGATCTTCGCCGCGTTGTCGTAGCCGATGATCGGGTTCAGCGCCGTGACCATGATCGGGTTCTTGTGGACCAGCTCGGCGATGTGCGCCTCGTTCACGGTGAATCCGGCGATAGCCTTGTCCGCCAGCACGGTTGTCACGCTGGACAGCAGCTCGATTGATTGCAGGAGGTTATGCGCAATCACCGGCAGCATCACGTTCAGCTCGAAGTTGCCGTGTTGCGCTGCGATGGCGATCGTCGCGTCATTGCCGATCACCTGCGCTGCCACCATCATCGTCGCCTCGGCGATCACCGGGTTGATCTTGCCAGGCATGATCGACGAACCGGGTTGTAGGGCGGGCAGGACGATTTCGCCGAGTCCGGCGATCGGCCCGGAGTTCATCAGGCGGAGGTCGTTCGCGATCTTGATCAATGCCAGCGCCAGCGTGCGCAATTGGCCGCTCAGCTCGGCGGCCGTCTCCTGCGCCGCCTGGGCCTCGAAATGGTTCGGGGCCTCGACAAACGGATGCCCGGTCCGCTCGGCGAGCGTTGCTGCGACGCGCGCGCCGAACTCGGGGTGCGCATTCAGCCCGCTGCCCACCGCCGTGCCGCCGATCGCCAGGCGGGCGACACGGGGCAAGGTGCCCTCGATCCGCTCGATTGCATGGCGGATCTGGGATGCCCATCCGCCGATCTCGTCGCCGAGGCGAACCGGCGTGGCGTCCATCAGGTGCGTTCGACCGGTCTTCACGATGTCGTGGGTCTCGGCGGCGCGCTGCTCCAGGGTTTCCGCGAGGTGTGTGAGGGTGGGGATCAGCCCCTCGGCCGTCGCAAGGTAGGCGGAGACGTGGATCGTGGTCGGGATTACGTCGTTCGAGCTCTGCCCCATGTTGACGTGGTCGTTCGGGTGGATCTTCTGCGCCGGATCGAGCTGATTGGCGCGGGTGGCGATCACCTCGTTGGCGTTCGTGTTGGTCGAGGTGCCGGAGCCGGTCTGGAAGATATCGAGCGGGAACTCGGCGTCGAGCATGCCGTCGATCACCTCATTTGCCGCGGCGTCGATCGCGTTTGCCTGCGCGCCGTCGAGCAGTCCGAGATCGCGGTTGACCGCCGCCGCCGCCGACTTGACCAGTCCCAGCGCGTGCAGGAAGGTCCGCGAGAAGCGGATACCGCTGATCGGGAAGTTCTCGATCGCCCGTGCGGTGCCTGCGCCATAGAGCGCGCCGGCAGGCACCTGCATCTCCCCCATGCTGTCGCGAACGGTCCGGGTTCCGGAATCACCACTCATGCCGTACTCCCCTGGTGCACGATCTCTCCGCGCCAGCGAGCGGGGCGCACCCTTGCGCCATACCGCATGGCCTGGGCGGGTTGCTGACGCTGTCAGTGTACCGCCGCTCCGGTGAGCCCGGACACGCTTCGGGTACGAAGAATGGAGTGGTCCGTCTGGTCTCTTGCCTCCGTTCGATGACGGGCAGGCGACGCTACATCGTCGTCCAGGATTCGACGTCGATGGAGGTCTTCAGGCGCTTCTCGCCGGGCACACCGAAGGCCCAGTCCGCGCCGGTGTACTTCCTGGCGATTCGGTTGATGATGGCGTTGCCCGTATCTTCAACAATCTCGCCCACCGTGCCCCGCACTTCCAGGTACCGCTGCGGATTGTTCGCGTCGATGAAGCAGAGCGCGATGTGCGGATTCTTGCGGAGGTTCCAGTACTTCTTCTTGTCGGGGGTCAGGCTGAGCCAGATCTTGCCCTCCGCGAAGAGGAACCATGACGGATTGACCTGTGGCCGATTCTCGGGGTCCACCGTCGCGATGGTCACGAGGATGGTGCTTTCCAGCAGGTCGTTGAAGGTATCGGGAAAGTGGCCCTTGGGCATGGTGTGGTCCTCGTCTTCGTCGCCCAGTCGCGAGCCCGGTGCGCCGCGTGCATTGCTATCCTACCAAACGTTGGCTACGAAAGGTAAGGAGCGATGGCGCTATTGCCCGGTCCATCGTTTCGGGATGAAGGTCATGCGGAATCGCGGTTCGCCAACCTCGCCAAAGGTGGCGTCTGCGCCCGTGTACTTCCGTGCCATCAGGTTCAGGAAGCTGAGATCGTCGTACATGAAGATCTCGATTACCTCGCCGCGGAGTTCGAGGTAATGCCGGGGATCGTCCGGAGAGAGGAAGGAGAGCGCGATCCGGGGTTCACGCCGGATGTTCCGCAGCTTCTGGGTATCGCCCTTTACGCCAAACTGGATACGGTCGCCATCGCGCAGGAACCAGATCGGGTTCACCTGCGGCGCACCGTCCGGCCCAATCGTCGCGAGATTGGCGAGGATGGTGCTATCCAGCAGGTCGTCGAAGCGGGTTGGAACGGGGAGTTCGGGCATGAAGGACTCCGTGTGCGTCATGCGACGTGCGCTCGATACCTGTCCGCGGGGTGCGGAGTTCGGCCGTCATCAGTGTGGTGTCACATCTCGCCCTGGAGACGCGATGCCGCCATCCTCGATGGCGATGATGGTCGGGATTGCTGTCGCTGCCATTGTCGTCGAGCGAGCGGCAGGATGAAGGCAGCTGCCACTCGCCGTCCGGGCGGGTCGGCGGGGCTCGCCAACCGGCGTGGGTCTTGCGATGATGCCTGCACGGCATTTCGCCATTGTGAAACGCCGCATTCGACGAGGCGGGAAGAAAGGACACCATTGCGCATGGCGATCGACGTTTCAATCATGATCGAGGGGCAGGATGGCCTCTCCTGGCCACGCTGGCAGCGGATCGCCCGCGCCGCCGAGGACCTCGGCTTCGCCGGGCTCTATCGATCCGATCACTTCAGCAACCCGGAGGGTCCGTACAAGGACGCCATCGAGACATGGGTTTCGCTCGCCTGGCTGGCGAGCAATACGGCGCGCATCTCCTTCGGCACGATGGTCTCGCCGGTCTCGTTCCGGAACCCCTCCATTCTCGCTTGGCAGGCGGCGACGATCGATGCGCTCTCGGGCGGGCGGTTGCGGCTGGGCGTCGGCGCGGGCTGGCAGGAGCGCGAGCACCGGTCGTTCGGGTTCGAGCTTGGGGACGTGGCAGAGCGATTCGCCCGCTTCGAGGAGGCGCTGAAGGTGCTGACCGCCCTCACCCGGTCGTCCACGCCGTCGACATTCGAGGGTGAGTACTTCCAGATCCACGATGCGCTGATCGAGGTACGCTCGCCGCGTGCCGATGGCACGCCGATCACGATCGGGGGGAATGGCCCGAAGCGGACGTTGCCCCTGGTGGCGAAGTACGCGGATGAGTGGAACGCGGTCTATCCCCGCTTGAAGGACTATCCGGAACTGGGTGCGCGGCTTGACTCGATGCTGGAGGACGAGGGGCGCCAGGCATCGGCGGTGAAGCGTACGGCAATGTCGCGCCTGATGGTGGGCAAGGACGATGCCGATCTGGCCACAAGGATCGACGCGGAGAAGCTCGCTGAGCTGAAAGAGCGGGACGCACCGGTCGGCACGCCTTCGGAGGTGGTCCAGAAGCTGGGCGAATACGCGGAGGCGGGCATCCAGGGTGTGATGCTGCAACTTCTGGAGATGGACGACATCACGATGCTGGAGACCTTTGCCGCCGAGGTGTTGCCGCAGCTTCGCTGATGCCTGAAATCGACAGCGTTCCTCGGACCAGGAGCCGATCCCACGGGATCGGCTCCTGGTCTGTGTCCGCTCCTCTGCCTGCGAGCGTGGGGGTCAGGACGGCGGCGCGATCTCCACCGGCTCGTCGAAGTTGGAGAACGAAATCATCCGGGCCGACGATGCGCTGTCGATGGCCAGCAGCGCGCCGTCCAGCTCGATGGCATGCACTCGCGTCTCCCCATCGATCCAGATCAGCACATCCACCGGCTCGGTCGCCAGCTGGCTTGCGACCTGCGACCCCTCCTGCCCATTGCTGATCGACGATGCGATCGCCTGGAAGTCGATCTGGCCGGTGATCAGTGTCGTCTGCACGCCGTCGATCTTTTCCTCGCCCTCGATCGTCGCATCCTGCACCGCCTGCACGGCCAGGAGCAGGATGATATCCGGGTTGACCAAGGTAAAGAGCTCGTTGTCGGCGCTCAGTGTCATCCAGCTGCCATCCTGCGCCAGCGGATTCTGGATCGAGAATGCTCCATCGAGGCCGACTGCCCGGATGCTGATCGATCCAAACGGCACCTTCGCCTTGATCGTGGCCTGGAAATCTGCCGGTCGGCGGACATCCCCGACCACGCTCTCGAGATTGATGCCGAGGGTGGTATCGCCACCTTGAAGCGTTTCGATCTCGAAGTGGAAGGACTGGAGCGCGGCCATCGTGCGGGAAGCGTTGGCAAGAAGCTCGACGGCATCGCTGTCTCCGGAGGCCGTAGGCGTCGAGACCCCCTGCGCGGTCGAGGCAATCGATGTCGCCCCGGTTGCGGCGAGCGCGAGGGTGCCCGCCCCGGCGAGCGAGCTCAGGATCAGGCGCCGTCGCGACAGCGGTCGGATGAGCGGATGCTGCCAGGGCGAGGCGTGATGGGACGTGGACATGGTCGATGGCTGCCTTTCTCTGAACGAAGGCCTGACGATGGGACCGATCGGATGGCTGGTGCGTTCGATGGAACCGGTCGGCGTCGATCAGGATGATCTGATGGTAGCGTATTGGCGACGGCAAACCGTGAAGCCGACCCGGAAGAAATGCGGCGATTGTGTCACGGCGCCATGCCGGCCGGTCCGCTCGTCAATGCGGTCATCCGCTCCGCCAGCTCCCTGGGCCACGGCCTGCCATGCTTCCTGGCGACCGCAGCATTGGCCTCGGCCGCAAGGCGCACGATGCGCCTCATCGATATGTGAAGGTCGTCGTCGGCGAGCCCTGGGACACATGCCCGAAACGCGGCAAGACGCTCCGGGGAGATGGCGGTTTCGATGCCGGCGATCGCGTCCGAGCTGCGCCACCGCTCCACTCGGCCGGCCTCCAGGCGGAGGATGCAGGCGAGACTGCCAAGCACCATGAAGTGGATGCAATAGCGCACCTCGAGTGACGGACCGCGCTGGAGCTTGCACCACGTTCGCAGGACGTAATACCAGAAGTTTGGCGTGAGGGCGTCGATCGTCGCGTCTGGGTCGGCCGGGGCGAGTGACTGGCCGACGATTGCCTCGACGTGAGGGCGCAGGAGGCCCTCCTTATCCAGCAGGAGCATGGCATCGGCTGAAAGCGGCGCGTTCGGCCAGGTGCGGATCCGCCAGCGGTGCTCGTCGTCCGCTGGATAGA
>Ga0182749_1002193_pt1 | contig 14514 bp, 11 predicted proteins | sample eDN3rd37CKraftMG_FD_128875 | JGI IMG/M metagenome (GOLD analysis project Ga0182749, IMG submission 128875) | Enriched Miracle-Growth compost microbial communities from Emeryville, California, USA - eDNA 3rd pass 37_C Kraft MG (version 2) (version 2) ...
TCGACCATACATTCTCCGAACTGGCGTTCGTGCCCCCTCCCGGCGCACCTGCCGGTCGGCTGGGAGCGTGATCGCGCCCCATGCGGCACGGCTGCGGCAAAGCTGAAGCCACCCGGCCGTCATTTCCATGCCGAACGGGCGCAAGACGAGTTTCTTCGATCCAAAGCTATTAGTTAAAATTCGAACGGGATATTTACCGAACCCCAACCTAGCGGGGGAGTAATCCGGCATTTCCCCCAAGATTAACACATTCGTCGGCTGTTTCTGGCATGGCTCGACCGGGAAGGATGACCGGGATATTGGTGCTGGTATTGGCCTATGTGCGGATTTAGCGGTTATTTTGGAGACGGCGTCGCGCCCGACGCGGCAAGGCCGCTGCTGCAGCAAATGGTTGCGGCAATCGCCCACCGCGGCCCGGACGAGCAAGGCATTTTCGTCGGCGACCGCGTCGGGTTAGGGCATGCGCGCCTGTCGATCGTCGGACTTGGCGACGGCCAGCAGCCGATGACCCACGCCAACGGGCGCTTCACGATCGTCTTCAACGGCGAGATCTTCAACTATGTCGAGTTGCGTGACGCCCTGAAAGCGCAGGGCCACGTTTTCCGGACGGGGAGCGACACCGAAGTCATCCTGCATCTTTACGAGCGCATGGGGCCCGACTGCCTGTCCAGGTTGAACGGCGACTTTGCCTTCGCAATCTGGGATGCGCGGGAGCAGCGCCTGATGATCGCCCGCGACAGGATGGGCGTTCGGCCGCTGTTCCACACCACGGTGGGCGGCACGCTGTATTTCGCCTCCGAAGTGAAGGCGTTGCTGCGGGTGCCCGGCGTCAAGGCGCGGATGGACCCGCTTGCGCTCGACGAGATCTTCACCCTGTGGGCTCCGATCGCGCCGCGCACGGCCTTCCGCGACATTTTCGAGCTGGAGCCCGCCCACAGCCTGACAGCAGACCGAAACGGCGTGACGATCAGGCCGTACTGGACATTGCAATATCCCGACGCGGACGCGCCGGCGCAGCACACCGATGCGCGCGCGGCGGCGGAAGAGCTGCGCAGCCTGCTCACCGATGCGACACGCATCCGCATGCGGGCGGATGTGCCTGTCGGCTCCTATCTTTCCGGGGGCCTCGATTCCTCCATCGTGTCGGCATTGGCGGCACCGATGGCGGCCGAGGGGCTCTCCACGTTCTCGGTGACCTTCGGCAGCGAGGAGCACGACGAGAGCGCCTTCCAGTTGCAGATGGCCGAAGCGCTCGGCACGCGCCACCACGCCGTTTCCTGTGGCGACGGCGATATTGCGGATTCGTTTCCCGAGGTGATCCGGTTTACCGAGCGGCCGGTGCTGCGCACGGCGCCGGCGCCGCTCTACCAGCTCTCCGGCCTCGTGCGGGAAAAGGGGCTGAAGGTGGTGCTGACCGGCGAAGGGGCCGACGAGGTCTTTGCCGGATACGACATCTTCAAGGAGGCGCGCGTCCGCCGCTTCTGCGCGCGGCAGCCGGGCTCGCGCATACGGCCGCATCTGTTCCGCAAGCTCTATCCCTATCTGCCCGGCCTGAGGCAGCAATCGGCCGAATATCTCGCCGCCTTTTTCGGGGCCGGCGGCGAAGGGACGGACGACCCCCTGTTTTCGCACCGGCCGCGCCTGCGCGGTACGGCGGCTGCAAAGCTGTTCTTTTCCGGCGATCTTCGCCGGGAACTGGCGGACTACGACGCCGCAGCCGAACTTGCCGCGCGCCTGCCCCACGATTTCGGTCGCTGGCACCCGCTGCATCAGGCGCAATATATCGAGAGCCGGTTCCTTCTGCCGGGCTACATCCTGTCAAGCCAGGGAGACCGCATGGCCATGGCGCACGGGATCGAAGGCCGGTTCCCGTTCCTCGACCACCGGCTCGTCGAGTTTGCGACCCGCCTGCCGCCGGAGATGAAGCTCAAGGGCCTGGTCGAAAAGCACATCCTGCGCGAGGCGACGAAGGATCTTCTCCCCAGTGCGATCGGCAGCCGGACAAAGCAACCCTACCGGGCGCCCGACAGCCAGTCCTTCGTGGGCGGCAACGAGCGCGGCTATGTCAGGGACGCCTTCAGCAAGAAGAAGCTCGAAGCATCCGGCCTCTTCAGCCCCGATGCCGCGGGCAAACTCTTCGAGAAATGCCGGGCGAGACCGGCATCCGGCTATCGCGACAATGTTGCCTTCGTGGGCATCCTGTCGACGCAGCTCTGGCAGGAGACGTTTTCGAAAACCCGCACTCCGGACGCGCAAGCGGCTTGAAACAGACCAAGGAGACAAGCATGAACCAGTCGGTCAGGCACAGTATCAAGACCTTCATAATCGACAATTTCCTGTTCGGCGACACCGCCTACGACCTTCAGGACGACGTATCGCTGATCGAGAACGAAATCATCGATTCCACCGGCGTGCTCGAACTCGTCGCGTTCATCGAGGAGCAGTTCGGCTTCACCCTGGCCGACAGCGATATCGTTCCCGCAAATCTCGATTCCGTGGCGCGGATCACGGCGTTCGTAACCAGCCATACCGATGCGGAAGCACTGAGCAAGGCGCCCGCCTGAGACAAGGGGCTGCGAGAGGCACTTACCATGCGTATCGAAAATTTCCTGCGCGACAGTGCGCGCCTGCATCCCGACAAGACCGCGCTGGTGGCGGGCGGCAGGCGGCTCAGCTATGCGCAGTTCGACGCAGCGACCGACCGGCTCGCCTCCTCGCTGACGCAGGGCGGCATCGGGCGCGGCGATCGCATGCTCGTATTCATGAACAATTGCTGGGAGGCGGCCCTATCGCTCTTTGCCATCTTCAAGGCGGGTGCGACGGCCGTCCCGGTCAATCCCTCGACCAAGGCCGACAAGCTTGCCTACATGATCGGCAATTGCGAGGCGGCCGGCATACTGGTGCAGGAGCGGCTCCTGCCCGTGGTGCTGGAGGCCCGGGCAATCGAACCGCGCAAACTGTTCATCGCAGCCACGGGCTCCGCAAGTGACGGCTCCAGCGGCGACATCGCCGGCTTCGAGGCCTGCCTCGCCGGAAACGACGCACCGGTGAACCATGGCGGGATCGACGTGGACCTGGCGCTCCTCATCTACACGTCCGGCTCCACGGGCCGCCCCAAGGGCGTGATGATGAGCCATCGCAATGTCGAGGCGGCCGCCGGTTCGATCACCACCTATCTGGAGAATACGCAGCACGACGTCATCCTGAACGTGCTGCCGCTGGCTTTCGACTACGGGCTCTATCAGCTCCTGATGGCCGTCAAGCTCGGCGCGACCCTCGTGCTGGAAACCTCCTTTGCGTTCCCGCAGGCGATTTTCGATCGAATCCGCGAAGAGGGCGTGACGGGTTTTCCGCTGGTTCCGACGATGGCGGCGATGATCCTGCAGATGCGCGATCTGGAACCCGACTTCCTGCCGAGCCTGCGCTACATCACCAATACGGCGGCCGCCCTGCCGCCGGCGCATATCGCCCGGCTTCGCGAGCTTTTCCCCCGCGCGAGCATCTATTCGATGTACGGCCTGACCGAATGCAAGCGCTGCACCTATTTGCCGCCGGCCGAACTCGACCGGCGTCCCGGCTCCGTCGGCATCGCCATCCCCAATACCGAAGCCTTCGTCGTCGATGACGACGGCAAACAGGTGCCGCCGGGCGTTGCCGGTCAACTGGTGATCCGCGGACCGCATGTCATGCAGGGATACTGGCGCAACGAAGCCGAAACGAACCGCATGCTTCGCCCGGGCCCCAACCCCTGGGAAAAAGTGCTCTACACCGGCGACCTGTTCACGACCGATGAAAGCGGCTTCCTGTATTTCGTCGGGCGCCAGGACGACATCATCAAAACGCGCGGCGAGAAGGTCGCGCCGAAAGAGGTCGAAGCCGTGCTCCATGCCCATGCCGGCATCGCCGAAGCGACCGTCTTCGGGGTGGCGGATCCCGTGCTCGGCCAGGCCATCGGCGCGGTCATCGTGCGTGCGGACCCCGGCCTGACGGAGCGGGAGGTCATCCGGCACTGCGCTGCGCATCTGGAGGACTTCATGGTTCCGCGCCTCGTCGAGTTCCGGAGAGAACTCCCCAAGACCGACACCGGCAAGGTGAGCCGCCGCCTGGCCGCAGAGACAATGAAAGCAGCCGAATGAACATGGACAGATCCGAAGTCAACGCGGCCTTCTCGGCCGACACGCTCAAGATCGACCCCGAACAGGAAACCGAGAAGATCGTGGCAGCCCTGCGCAATCAGTTGCGCGGAACCCTGCGCAAGCGCGGGCTCGTCCTGGGCTTGTCCGGCGGCATCGATTCCAGCGTCTGCGCGGCGCTTGCCGCCCGCGCCGTGGGCGCCAGGAACGTGCTCGCCCTGTTCATGCCGGAAAACGATTCCGATCCGGAAAGCCTGCGCCTCGGCCGTACGGTCGCGGAAGCTTTCGGCATCGACAGCGTCGTCGAAGATATCGGCCCTTCCCTGCAGGCCATGGGCTGCTACGACCGCCGCGACGGTTTCATCCGCGAACTCGTTCCCGGATACACCGCCGAATGGGCCTCCAAGGTCGTCATTTCCAGCGCCCTTGAAGGCGACGGCTACAACATCTCCTATCTGGTCGTGCAGAACCCCCAGGGACAGCAGACCAGGCTGCGCATGCCGCCTTCGGTCTATCTGGGCATCGTCGCCGCGACCAACATGAAGCAGCGCACGCGCAAGCAGATTGAATATTTCCACGCCGACCGGCTGAACTACGCCGTGGTCGGCACGCCGAACCGGCTGGAATATGACCAGGGCTTCTTCGTCAAGAACGGCGACGGCGCCGCCGACGTGAAACCGATCGCGCATCTCTACAAGAGCCAGGTCTATCAGCTCGCGGCCTATCTCGGCGTACCGGACGAGATTTGCCGGCGCCCGCCGACGACGGACACCTATTCGCTGCCGCAGACGCAGGAGGAATTCTACTTCTCCCTGCCCTACGACCGTATGGATCTTTGCCTCTACGGCCTCAACCACAGCTTGCCGGCGGATGTGGTGGCAAGGGCTGCGGGCCTGACCGCCGATCAGATGTCGCGCGTCTGGGCCGACATCGGCGCCAAGCGCAGGGCAACGCGCTATCTGCATCTTGCGCCGCAATTCGTGGAGCCGGTCGACGAGGTCGCCAGATGGGAATGACCGCCTGTCTGCAGGCGGCCGGGGTCATTCGATATTGCTCGTGGCCAGGCGGCTCCAGCTTTCGCCGGCGAGGCCGTTAAAAAAACCTTCGCCGGCTTGAAATGCCTGCATGAGCGCCGGGTCTTTCGTGTGGATCACGGTAGACGCCAGATGCGTGAAGGCGATGCGCTTGCCGAGCATCGCATCGAGAAGCGCCGGTTGCGTGCGGCCGCGCACCGCGACGGCGCCCCGGTCCGCGGCATGCTCGATCAGGCAGTCGACCACCTGCTGCTCCTGTCCGGGCACGGCCAGTATCTGCAGGACCCGGGCAACGCGGCCGGCGTCGCCATGGTAGACGAAGCCGCCCGCAAGAGCGCCGGTGCGTGTCTCCACCCTGCAAAAGACCGCGCTTCCTTCCACGCGCGGAAGGGCGATTTCGCGCAGCACATAGGCAAGCTGTTCGGGCGTGAAATCCGGCCGCAGCCTGAAGCTGGCGACCAGCCGGGTGAAAAGCTCGGCAAATGCCGCGGCATCGACCTCGACCGCCTTGAAATTTCCCTGTCCATTCCGAGCCGCGGGCACACCCGACCAGCGCAAGTCTCCGGGCCGCATGCGGCGGCGCAGCACGTTGTCGGCCTGGCGGGCGAACGGATGGAGAAGCCGCGCGGCACCGAGACGGCCCCGCCCGAGTTCGACGAAGAACCCAGCCGGCCGGATGATGCGCAGCCAGTCGAGGCTGTGCTGCGGAAGCGCCTTGCCCCTTAGTTTCCGCCACATCGATTCCGAGACCTCGCTGGCGGTCTCGCTCAGCGACAGATCCTGGGGACCGGCAAGGAAAGCCTTGAGCAGACGCGCGCCCGCCATCGGGTCGGTCTCGCGCCCTTCCACCATCAGGGAACCGCAGATCGCCGCGCGCAATCGCCGCCCCTCGAACACCATCGGCAACCCGGTCACGCCGATGAAGCCGTTCATTTCGCCGCTGTCGCCGATATGGACGAGCGAGGATAGCCCCATGTCCTGACCCGGCGCTTCCAGATAGAAATGCTGAAGATACCGGCTGAGCGTTTCCGTCACCTGCGCCTTGGGGGCGCGGAAGACACGCAGGAACATCTTCGAAAGGGCAGGGATGTCCGAAGCCTGCAACTCGCGGATTTCGCTCATCATTCTACCGGGTTCTGCTGGTGAACGGTCCGGCCGGGCACTTAGACATCCAGCCTCTTCTGCGCGAACGCAGCGCGGGGCGTTCCATTGCGGTCGCTCGCGAATTCCACCGAATCGTAGGCCCGGGCGCGCGCCAACAGGGCCGCCGCCTGCCGCTGCTGACCTTCGCCGAACTCGAAGGCCAGCCAGCCGCCCGGCTTGAGAAAGGCAACGGCGTCGCGCACCAAACGCTGATGGATCGAAATGCCGTAGGGGCCGCCGTCAAAAGCCTCGCGCGGCTCGTTCTCAAGCAGGTGGGCGCTGTCGCCTTCGAGACGCTGGGTGGAGATATAGGGCGGGTTGCAGACGATGATATCGACGCTGCCCTCGAGGTTCTCACCGGCGAGCCCGCCGAAAAGATCGCCCTGCAGGACGCGAACACGGTCGGAGAAGCCGCAGCGCCGCACATTGCGCTCGGCCAGTGCCACCGTCTCGTCCGTCAGGTCGCAGGCCCAGACGGTTGCGGCCGGCGCATGGGTGGCAATGGCAAGCGCCAGATTGCCGGAACCGCAGCACATGTCGACGACGAGAGGATTTTCGTCGCCTGCCCTGATCAGGTCGATCGCGACACGCCCGAGAAGCTCGGTCTCCTCCCTCGGCACCAGCACGCCGGGCGCGAGTTCGAGATCGACCCCCAGGAAGCGATGCAGAAGGACCTGATCCGGCCGTCCGGCCTGGATGTCGCTGCCCATCTTGTCCACCATCAACAGGACTCCAACCCGAACGCATCGAACCACTATGAGACCGCTTACGTCAGCGGCGTAAACATAAACTGAAGCTCACATCGCAAATGTTAACCGCAATATGGAATCTCCGGTCTCCAAAGCTCGCATTCAGCACGAACGCCGCCGGCGTTGATCAGAAAGAAAGAATTTTCCGGCATCAGGTTGCCATCGTCATCTCGAACGAATGTGGCAGATCATGAAGCCTGCGCGAGACTTTTCAGGCGCCGTCCCGGCCTGCAAGCAACACATCGCAACTTGCCAGAAGTGACACCCTGCGGTGGCATCGGACGCATATAACGTGACCGGGCAAAAAGCCTTCCTGTCGATGGCCATGTCCTACATGGCCTCCGGCGGCAGCCTGATCATGAGCTCTGCGGCGCAGTTGCTGACCTTCGCCATCGTGGCGCGGTCGCTTGGCGTGGTGGAGTTCAGCGTCTTCGTCGCCATCACCGCAATTTGCAACATCGCGGTCCATCTTTGCGGGCTTGGCGGGATGGAATGCCTTGTCCGTCGCGTCGCCCGCGATCGCACGATCTACCCGGTCATGCTCGGGCACAACATCATCCTTACGAGCCTTAGCGGCGCGGCGCTCGTGCTTGTGGGCACGGCCATCCTGCCCTTCTTCTTCGCACTGTCGCCCGACCCCCTCCATAACCTTTTCTACATCGTGCTGATGCTGGTCACGAACATCGTTCTGGTGCGGGTGATCGTGCTGACGGAACAGATTTTCATCGGGCACACCGATTTTGCATCGGCCAATATCGTCGTGGTCAGCTTCGCATTTGCCCGCACCATTACCGCGGCCCTCGCCTGCCTGGTCTTCGGCGTCTCGACGGTTGCGCATTGGGCGGCCTGGCAATTCGGCTGTCATGTCCTGGTTGCGCTCGGATGCCTCTTCGCCCTGAGGAAACTCGGCCGCCCGAAATTCCGGATCGTCAGGGAGGAATTGCGGCTGGGCATGTATTTCAGCATCCCCTTCATCCTCGACGCCGTCCGCAAGAACGCCGACCTTCTGACGCTGAACGTGGTTACGACGGCGGAAATCGTGGCCAGCTACAGCGTCGCACGGCGCATTCTGGAAAGCAGCTATCTTTCCGTCGAAGCCCTGAACCGGCTGATCTATCCCGGGTCGGCGCGAGCCGCGGCCCAGGGCCTGCACAACGCCATCGGCCGAATTCGCAAGGTCATGCTTGCCGCATGCGGGATCAGCGTCGCGGCGGCGGTGACGGTATATATTTTTGCGCCCGTGCTGCCTTATCTGTTCGGCCACGACTATCTGAGCCTGGTCCGGTTTGTCAGAAGCCTGTGCTGGGTGGTCGTGCCGCTTGGCATGTGGTCGATCGCGGCCGAAGCGCTGGGCGCTGCAGGCTACCACGGCGCACGTGCGACGGTAATGGGTCTCGGCAGTGTCGCGGGTGCGGCGCTCGCGGCCTGGGCCACATGGTACGCTCCGCCGACCGGAACGATAATCTCGTTCTACGTCATCGAGATAGCCATGGTCGCCGCCACCTGGAGCGTCTTTTTCCGCTATGTGAAAAAAGACAGGGAGAGCGGCGCCGCGATCTCGTCGGGCAAGCCGCTTAACGGCTGATTTACCATGACTCGATAGTCATGGGGGAGATGAGAGACGACGTGGCTTCAAGGGTTCGGGGCGCGCCGCGGAGACGGAACGAATGTACACGCCGAAGGAGCCGGGGCTGCGGTATGCGCTGGAGCGTTCGGAAGCTTTGCGCCCGGGTCCGCGCGGCAGTTCGCTGCTGGGACTGATCTCCGATACACGCGACGTTCCGGCTGCCAGGCCGGGCGCCGCCGGCGGCTCCGCGCGGGGCAGGCTGGCGCCGAACCTGCAGCCTGAAATACAGGTCGAGCCCGCCGAAACCACCGCTGCACCCGCCGCAAGGCAGGTCATGGGCTATGCGCACGCGCTCCGCAGCATCAATCCGGATGATATTCTTCTTTGGCTGCGCCAGGGCTGGCTCTGGATCGTCGGCGCGACCATCCTTTGCGTGATGGGGGCCTTTGTCTATGCGCAGACGGCTTCACCGCGATATACCGTCTACACCGATCTCGTGATCGATCCCGCCAATCTCCAGGTCGTCAACGACGACGTGTTCGGCTCCAATCTCCTGCGCGATTCCCAATTGCTGGAAGTGGAAAGCAAGATGAGGGTGCTGACCTCGCGCAACGTGCTCGCGCGCGTGATCGACAGCATGAACCTCACGCAAGATCCTGAATTCGCCAGGCCGACCACCATGGGCCGCCTCAAGAACATCGTCCTCGGCACTTCCCGAAACGAGGCCCGGCAGGCGGACAGGCTCAGCACGATGCGCGCGCTTTCCGAACGCGTCGAGGCCCGGCGCGAGGAGCGTTCGTTCGTCGTCTCGCTCAGCGTGTACACCGAAGACCCGCTGAAATCGGTGGCTCTGTCGGACGCGATCGTCGATGCGTTCGAAAAGGAAGTCTTCGAATCTGCCGCACAAAGCGCGGGACGGGTGGCGGCCGCGCTCAACCAGCGGATGGACGACCTTCGCCGCAACGTCACCGATGCGGAGGCCAAGGTGGCGGAATTCAAACGCCGGCACGGGCTCCAGTCGCAGAATGGCGAACTCGTCAGCATGCAGCTTGCGTCAGAACTGAATACGCAGGTCCTGGCGGCGCAGCAGCACTATATCGAGCTGGAAACCCGCTACCGGCAGATGCAGGAAGCGATTGCGGTCGGCCGCACCAGCACGGCCTCGGTCTTCGTCTCTCCGACCATGACTGCGCTCAGGCAGGAATACAACGCGGCTGTGGTGCAACTGAATTCGCTGAAGCTCACCTACGGCGCGCGCCATCCGCGCATCACCGCCGCCAACTCGGATCTGGAGACGCTGAAAGCATCGATCCTCGATGAGGCAAGGCGCATCGTGGACATTGCGAAAAGCGACATGCAGCAGGCAAAGTCCGCCCTCGACGAGCTTCAAAACAAATCGAGCGAGCAGCAATCAAAGGTCTACACCGACAATGATTCCCAGGTCGAACTGCGCGATCTGGAGCGCGACGCGCGCGCCAAAGCCGCGCTTTACGAAACGCATCTGGCACGGGCCCAGCAGATCACCGAGCAGCAGCAGATCAACACGTCCAACATCCGCGTGATCTCGCGCGCCTTGCCGCCGAAATCACGCAGTTGGCCACCACGGACAATGATCCTGCTGGCGGCAGGCGCCTTTGCGGGACTGGGCATCGGCATCGGCATTGCCCTCCTGTTCGGCCTGCTGCGGGTGCTGCGCCAGAGTCAGCCTCGCCCGGCCTGACCGATGGCGACGGCATCGCAGCGCGCCGCTTCTCCTCTGGCCGGCCTGGAAAGAATGGCGGCGGCCGGCCCCATACTGTTCATGGCGATCTTCCTGTTTTTCTGGATTTCGACGACGCCGTTCGTCGATCTCACAGGAGAGACGGTTCTCGATCCCTCGGCCGCCAATTCCAATCGGCTGAACCAGATAGTCTCGATCGGCCTGTTCTTCGGCACGCTCTGCTACGGCCTGATGCATCCGCTGCGGACGGTCATGATGCAGCCGCGCGCGCTGATGATCCCGCTGTTCACCTGGTTCCTGCTGGTCTCGCTCGTATCCGCCCATCCGATGCTGGGGATCAAGGCCGTCGTCCTCGGGGTGATGGTGACGATCAATGCCGGCGTGTATCTGCTCCTGCCGGCTTCGGAAAAGCAGTTCGCGAAAATGCTGGCGATCGGCACGCTGATCATGCTCGGCACGGCATATTACGGCATCCTGTTCAAGCCGGAACTTGCCATCCACCAGCCATCGGAATTGCGCGAGCCGATGAATGCGGGCCTGTGGCGCGGCCATTTCCCGCACAAGAACAGCGCGGCCGCGGCAATGGTGCTCGCCACCTTCTTCGGCATCTATGTCCTGAATGTCTGGTCACGGCTGGCGGGCATCGCGATCATCGTGCTGTCGGTGATTTTCCTGGTTCATAGCGGCGGAAAGACTTCCGCTGCGATGCTGCCGGGCATTTTGATCCTGGCGTGGGTGTTCGAGCGGATATCCATTCTGCGAATTCCGATCGTCATCGGAGGCGTCGGCCTGTTCAACCTGCTTGCGGTGGGCTCGGCCGTGTTTCGTCCGCTGGGGGAATTTGTCGCGTCGCTCGGCATCGACGCCACCTTCACCAATCGCTCCGATATCTGGCGTTTCGCCTTCGGTGCCATCGCCGAAAACCCGATCATCGGCCACGGCATCAACGCTTTCTGGCAAACCGACGAACTCGTCTACAGCGGCGGCAGCGTCGAAACCTGGGCCGTTGCCGCGGAAAACGGGCACAATTCCTATCTCGACATCACACTGATGGCGGGGGTACCCGGCCTGGTGCTGACGCTGCTGCTCGTGATCGCCATGCCGCTGCGCGATATTTCCCGCCTGCCGAGCGCCGGCAAACATTCCCATCTGACCCGGCTTTTCATCTGGACCTGGCTTTATGTCATTTTCAGCGCCGGTCTCGAGACGCTTTTCTTCGAGGGCGGTAATCTTTTGTGGTTCACTTTCCTCTACAGTCTCTACGGATTGCGCTTTCAATCCTCTGCCGTACTAGACCCCGGCAGCTCCCCTCCGGCCAAAAGGATGGTTGCCCATGTCTGATCTTCGCGATCGGCTTTCCACCCTGACCGATCGGGTCAGCAACCGTTTGATATGGCGCTTCTCCCGCAGCCGGCGGCCGATCCCCACGAAACGGCCGATCGTTTCGTTCACCTTCGACGACGTTCCCGACACGGCACTCACGCAAGGGGCGGCGATCCTCGAAAAATTCGATGCGCGCGGCACGTTCTACATCGCCGGAGGACTGACGGGCCGGGTAGAGCCGGATCGCCGGCTGATTTCCGCGGAGGGATGCCGCGAACTGTTCGCGCGCGGCCATGAGATCGGCTGCCACACCTTCTCCCACAGCAAAATTCGCACCCTCACCAGTCGCGCCCTTTCGGACGACCTCGACCGGAACCTGGCATTTCTGTCGGAAGCCGGGATTTCTCGTCCGCCGACCAATTTCGCCTTCCCCTACAATGCCGCGTGGCCGGCCGCGCGCAGGGTCATGGGCAGGCGCTTTTCGAGCTGCAGAGGCGGGGGCGAAGCCATCAATCGAAAAGCGGTCGACCCGCTGATGCTCAAGGCGGTGGAGATCCGCCAGCCCGACGAATATGCGCGCAGCCTCACGCGCTGGATCGACGACGTGGCCGGCCAGCCGGGATGGCTGATATTCGTGACGCATGACATCACCGCCGAGCCGACGCCCTATGGATGCCTGCCCGGGACGCTCGAACGGCTCGTGTCGCACGCCCGGGACCGGCAATGCGACATATTGCCGATTTGCGAAGCTCTCGACCGGTTCGGCTGGATGGAACCGGATCGCCGAACGCCATGAACCAGCAGCCTGCCGGCAAGCCGGGCCTTCTGAAGATCAATAATTACTTCTACCGCAGGGGCGGCGCGGAAGCCGTGTTCCTCGACCATATCGCGATGTTCGAACAGGCGGGATGGGACGTGGTCCCTTTCGCCATGAAACATGAACTGAACCATCCGTCACCCTGGTCGGATTATTTCGTTTCCGAAATCGAATACGGCCGCCAGACGGGCCCCCTCACCAAGATCGGGCAGGCGGCGAAGGTCATCTATTCCTTCGAAGCCCAGCGCAATCTCGCCCGCGTCATCGAGAAGCGGAGACCCGCGGTCGCGCATGCGCACAATGTCTATCATCATCTCTCGCCCGCCATTTTCTCCACGTTGAAATCGGCTGGAATTCCGACGGTCATGACGGTCCACGATCTCAAGCTCGCCTGTCCGTCCTACAAGATGCTTCGCGACAACAAGGTCTGCGAAAAGTGCAAGGGAGGGCACACCTACAACGTGCTGCTCCACCGTTGCATCAAGGGTTCCGCCGTCCTCAGCGGCGTCGTTCTCGCCGAGACGCTGCTGCATCGCAGCCTCGGCCTCTACCGGAAGAACCTCGACCGCCTGGTGGTGCCGAGCCGCTTCTACATGGACAAGCTGGAGGAATGGGGCTGGCCGCGTGAACAGATGGCTTACATCCCCAATTTCATCGATGCCGGCAGCTTCGAAACCGGCTGGGCCAAACCCGGCTATTTTGCGTTTGCGGGACGCCTTGCCCCTGAAAAAGGCATAGGCACCCTGATACGGGCCGCGGCCCTTTCCAAACAGAAGCTCGTCATTGCCGGAACGGGCCCGGAAGAAGCATCCCTGCGGGCGCTGGCCGCTTCGACCGGCGCGGACGTCGTCTTTGCCGGCTATCTTTCGGGCGCGGCGCTGCACCGCCTGATCGGCGAAGCCACGGCGCTGGTCCTGCCGTCGGAATGGTACGAAAACGCGCCGATCAGCGTCCTGGAAGCCTATGCGCTCGAAACGCCCGTGATCGGAACGAGGATCGGCGGCATTCCCGAACTGATCCGCGACGGCGAGACCGGCTATATGGTGGCGCCCGGCGCCCCCGACGACCTTGCAGCCGCCCTGGCAAGAATGGCGGCGCTCTCGGCGGGCGCGCGGCACGCCATGGGCAAGACGGCAAGACAATGGGTCTCAACCGTTTTTTCGTCCACGGCCTATTTTCGGGCAACGACGGAGCTTTATTCCAGTCTCGGCGCGGCATTGCCGACCCCGGCCGGGCGATAAACCCCGGGCCGGGAGTTTTCCTGCAATCCGCCTGCAATCTGGGATTTAGTCGATCGTTACAATTTTAACGCTTATCTTATCCGCGATTTCAGGCCGCTCGTCTAACACGTCTCCCAGGAAAACCGGGTTTTCGACCGTTGAGCAGAAAGCCGCGCCCTCCGACGGGCATTGGGTGCGGAACCGAGTGGGCAGATGGGTTTCAAAGGCGATTCCGAGGGCGAAAACCGCCAGATTTCGGATGAGATTTATACTTTGCCGGCAACAGACGCCGCTTCGGCGGCCGACGAGGTTTCCGTTGCGAAGAAAAGGAAGCTGATAGCGACGCCGCCGCTGGGCGCCGTCGATGCACTCGACCGGATATCGGGCATCGAGACGAGCCGCGACCGTCCCAGAGTGATGATGCTGGGAAGCAGGGGTATTCCGAACGTCCAGGGCGGCATCGAAAAGCATATCGAGATGATCACCACGGAACTCGTCGATCTTGGCTGGAATGTCGAGGTGCTGGGGCGGCGTCGGTATCTGGCCACGCCGACCGAGACTTTCTGGAACGGCATCCGGATCATCCCGCTTTGGGCGCCGAAAAGGATGACGTTCGAGACGATAGGAAACAGCATCGCCGGCGTTCTGTTTGCAGCCAGGCACAGGCCCGACATACTTCATATCCATGCGGTCGGACCCGCGCTCGTCGCCCCGCTTGCGCGACTGCTGGGCCTGAAGGTGGTCGTCACCCATCACGGCTATGACTACAACCGCCAGAAATGGGGCGGCTTCGCCAAGCGCATGCTCA